>Ga0209755_10008720_pt1 | contig 10790 bp, 6 predicted proteins | sample TergutCo191P1_FD_187301 | JGI IMG/M metagenome (GOLD analysis project Ga0209755, IMG submission 187301) | Cornitermes sp. P1 segment gut microbial communities from Petit-Saut dam, French Guiana - Co191P1 (SPAdes) (version 2) | ecosystem: Host-associated > Arthropoda: Insects > Digestive system >... | reverse complement strand
CTTAATGGAAGTAAGTGGTAAACCTCATGCCCTTGCAGCTTTACCCCAGAGAAAGCACCAGGAGGCTGAGTGGGCCCCACAGTAAGTCGGGATATTTTGGAGAAGAGAGATATCTCTTGCTTCTGCCAGTAATCAAGCACCAGACCATCACCGTGTAGCATAGTCACTAAAATGACTACATTACCAAAGTTCCAATTGATGTCCACTTCAAACCCAATTTCATTTTTATTCATACTTTATTCATTCAGAATTCTTCGGTTTTCCAAATCCATTCACCCATGGAAGAAATGATTTGCACATTCAGAATTATAAAGGTAAAAGACAGTGGAACTGACATACAAATATTAAAACTGTGCTTAATAATGAACAGACAAAACTCACCACATTTGTAGCCCTCATGACTTGACATGTTAACGTGGAATAATCCTCCTCCTTCATATAAACCACCAAAAATTCTACAACACCTTCCTCACCTCTACCAAATCTGCACCGATCTGCAAGACCGCAACATACAAACAAACCTATCATGACCTTACTTCATATATTCACTTCCACCATGACACCATGATAACTGTGTTTTTCAAAGCATACATCGTATTTACACTACTGTGGGTTATCGCCCACATTGACTTGCGTCACAGCACCCCCAAGCAACGGTAAAAACATTCCCCTGCTGACTGCATGCTGTAAGGACACACATGACATTGGCGTGAAAATATACCCTAGATTCATCAATAGCAACAAACATCATGCAATATAAACTATGTACTGGCACCAGTGACCAACGTGCAGTGCAAAATAGTTTTTGGATCTATTTCTTTATTTGCCTTCCTTACACACTACAAGGATTTTGGCATAAATTTCTGTATATTTTGGGTCCTCACTGTGGTAAGCACTGATACTGCTCTAAATAGTTCAGTAGATGGGCACTAATGTTTCAAGGGACCCTGTCACCTCTACCTACAGGGTACAAGAAAAATCACCCTTTTATCGATATATAATGACAACATACTGCCTGAGATATGCTGTAACAATACATGAAGGTGGTAGTGAAGAAAGCTTTGTACATTGTTACATATACATAATAATTACCGCAAGTGGTTATCCAACACTGGACTACAGCCGACAAGTATTTAACTTTATGTAATGCATCAAGTTACAGGCCCTATACATACCATAATGCAACCACAGTGAGAAGTATAAAACTTGTCTGTCAATCTATGTATCAGAACATGCAGACAGCTTAAGTGAGAGAACATTCAAAAATACAAAATGCATATTCAAGACTGCCATTTTGAACTGACTGATAAAAGACATATGTAATACATGTGCTCTTTGGTAGGTGTTCATTTACAAACATTGTGTTTCACTCTGAGCAATTGCAACATGTACTGATCTGCCAAAATACCATCCAGTGCAGACACTTCCTGATAGTACATAATGCTCAGCATTACAGTGGGATCACAGATAATTAATATGCACAGACTGCTAATAGGATTTGTTTGTGCCACAGATTAGAGCACTAAAGGCAATGGAAAGCATAACTCCTTAACTCTGAATTAACTTGTACATATTAACCTACAAAACAGAAACTGAAGCAATGCTGCAAGCCTGACTTTAGGAAGATAAACATTTGGTGGGGAGGGGGAAGAACCCACTCTATTCACATTGTATCAGCCACAAATTTATTTTAACTATCATTTTATTATAATATTCAATAATATACCATCCCTGGGCACAAAAGTATGTCAAACCAACATTTCTTTAAAAATTCAATTCCTACGGGTTTTGTTGCCAAACAGACAATTTTCAGAAAAAGCTTTATTGCACAACTGGTTTTTAATATTAATAAAATACAGTCATCCACATATTCCTATCAGACTAGCTCAGTACTTCTGTGTAGGTTGAATTACACCCTAGAAAGGTATATGCCATAAAAATTGCTCTTTGTCACTCCATAAAGTAGTTCTGTTAAGCATTGCAGGATATTCTTTTAAAAAATGGGGTATTACATCGGAAATTCTCACCTTGGGGTTCCAAGACCTTGGTCAGGTGGTGGGGTTTGAGTACTTCAATGACCATCAACATATACTTGCAGTACCTTGCTGTTGATGCCGGGCAGTTTAGCAGGGAGAAGACACAGGAAGAGGCAATTCATCAGCCCTCAAGGATTGCTGGGGATTGATCGTGTAGTAATAACCCCACATCGTAAAATCATTTATTACCAAATCCCATGGAAGGCCATGGCTCAAATAATGCCTCTAGTGCCACAGGATGAATGGATGGATACACGAAAGAGCATGACAAATTTTATTAACTGAAACACCGGTTTCAACCATGTGACATTTATCAATTTAGGTTAGGTTATTAGCGCATATTCGTTCGTGTGAATGACAATTGCGGCATCTTATAGTCTTTCGCTTTCCTTTATCCTTCTTCTCCTTTTTGCTATTTTAATTTTCCAAGTTCGGGGGAAACTGATTCTTCTGTTTGCTTGACTGTGTTTCTTACGAAATAACGGCATTATGTCAACAAATGATTATGGAAATTAAAGAATTGTACATGTTTATCTCCAGTCATGTGCATAAGACGCCTTTCCATTTCTCACTGTACATTCGGACAAGCATGCAAACCTACAAACACATTTTTCAGAATGTTGCTGTACAAAAACATTCAACTTACCACTTGTTCCATCTTTTCGCGCTTTCCGGAGACCATATTGCACTGCGACACAAGCCTACACACGGAGACGAAAGCTACTTTCGTGTCGGACCACTGCAGTTCGCAGGAAAACACCCCGTGCGGTGACGGTCATAACGCGTTTCTTCGGACGCGCAGTACGCTTCACCAGCAATTAAAAGAAATGCTTACTCACCAGAACAGTGCTGTCTAGCCTCATAATGGAGTCATCAGTTCCGTCCGCGACGTGGTGTTGATCAGGATTGTCACCGAAAGTTACAACAGGAGTGTCAATTGCATGCGTCACCTACGTTTTCATGACAGGGGGTCTCACAGGTTGTTGTTAGCTGGTTTGCGAGCCACACGTGGAAAAGTAACAATAACTGGTATACCTAACTGCCTGAACTATATACACAAATTAATAAATGTGGCCGCGGGCCGCAAAATACAACCTGTGGGCCGCGGGTTGAAGAGCCATGGTCGATTGTGTCAGAAGTAGCCTTGTTATTTTCCCAACATGGCGAATGAAGCCTTTCCAATCTTTTTTCGTTACTGAATATGTTCAGTACGTTGTACTGCTTGAAATGACTTGCCCTTCATTACACCATTGTCCCTGACCAAAATCTTAATTTTGGTCCACACCAATTGTATTCAGATCATACATGTACGGTCGGGAGTGAATGAAAGTAATAAGTTTAGTTCCAATTTCGATTGCCCTTTCTCTGGGCTTCCATAATTCAATAAGCTAATACAGGTAAACTTTGAGCAGTGTTTCTGGACCCGAGATTCATTTGCTGCTTACACAGCCTTGTCACTTTTCAAGAAACAGGCTATTGGATGATGGCACATCAAATTGCATCAAATGATACGGAACATATCCATCACTGACAGAGCTTTGTGGTGGGTGTGACAAAAGAGTTCGGTTGGACAATTTTTAGGTAAATTTGGAAAATTGAAAAAAGCAAGTGTTAGCGATATCATGTCCATGTGCCCATCGGCATGGAACAACTTGGCTCTCACAACACGGATTTTAATGAAATTGGATATTTGAGTATTTTTTTGCAAATATGCCCAGAAAATTCAACTTTCATTAAAATCTGAAAAGAATAATGGGTACTGTACATGAACACCAATATATAGTTTTGATCATATCTTGCTCTATTCTTCTTGAAATGAGAAATATTTCAGATAAAAGTTGTAGAGAAAATTAATACACACATTTTATGTTCAATAACTTCTTTTCAAAAATTGTGTCGTTTATCAATGTGGAAAAATACTGTAGTGTCAGACAGTGCCAGATGACAATATGATGCATGTCTCTTTTCAAATCCTTTCAGTTTCTTTGTTCATATTCATTCCGCTAACCGTGTGTCCATAATCCATGCAGGTGAAAATTGTCCATAAATAGCATCAATCAATCAGTAGCATAAATTGTCATTCAGGCACGAGTTCATAAAAGAATAGCATTTTTGTGTCGCATAACATATGTTGGTGACCCGAAAACTCGGCAGGTTATGAATATAAAATTTTAACACGTTATTTTATGCCTGAATAATATTTAAAAAAAATACATTTATGAAATTATAACACCAGAGTAACAATTTATAAATGTAATACATTATAGCTGACTCATTCACATCAGAATACAAAAATTCTTTATGCATATAAAACAGTACACAGTCGACAGTCATACTCATAAAATGTTCATACATTTCATTCAGTCTGTTCAATATCTCTTTTACACACTTCACATAACTGCATCTTTTGGGCTTCAGTAACACTCGCTTTCAGGCATTCCTCACTACATAACAAGAGTAATAATTCCTAATTACACACATTACCTGTCATTTCTCCAACAAATTATCTCATATTTTACACATTTACACTAAAAGTCAATTGCAAATGGCAGTGATCCACTCCAATCCTGCTCATCGTAATAGTTGAAACACTGAGATCAAAGGTAATTGTTCTTTAGCTGTATGTCCATGATTCTGATAATTGTGCTAATTAAACTGTAATTAATTTAAAGAGAAAAAGTTTGAGGTATTAAATTGATCATCTACCAAACATAAGTGTTACTAAGATTGGTTCACAACATCAAAATCTTGAAAGATACTTGGCAGGTAACAATTTCAAGATACTTGTAACACATTCAAAGAATACAGTGGTTTAGCCAGATATTGTACAACATTAAGAAGGAAAGATAAAATACCTTTGACAATTATTGACCATGAACCATACAAAATGGAAAAAGTATTAGGAAAAGAAAGATGTGCATACTGAAGAGCTTTGTAAGTTGTGAACTTCACATAATACTGGTCAAATAAAGAGGAATGATATGGATGTAATACATAATGTGTATTAGGGTAATAAGAGATGCATATGAAATTTTTGTCACATAAACTCAAGGGGGGATCACATAAGACACTTAGAACATAGCAGGACAAATAATATAAAAATGGGTCTTAGTGAAATAGAGTAAATTCAAAGGGGGATCACATAAGACACTTAGAACATGGCAGGACAAATAATATTAAAATAGGTCTTAGTGAAATAGAGTAAACTCAAGGGGGGATCACACAAGACACTTAGAACATAGCAGGACAAATAATATTAAAATGGGTCTTAGTGAAATAGAGTAAACTCAAGGGGGGATCACATAAGACACTTAGAACATAGCAGGACAAATAATATTAAAATGGGTGTTAGTGAAATAGAGTAAACTCAAGGGGGGATCACATAAGACAATTAGAACATGGCAGGACAAATAATATTAAAATAGGTCTTAGTGAAATAGAGTAAACTCAAGGGGGGATCACACAAGACACTTAGAACATTGCAGGACAAATAATATTAAAATAGGTCTTAGTGAAATAGAGTTTGAAACTGTGAACATGATTCAATAGTGCAGGATGTGGTCTAGTAATGTGTTTTTGTGAATTTGGTACCGCACTTTTAACTTCAATAAGAACAAGAAATTTCTTGGGTAGTAGAATAGCTGCTACATGAAAGCTGTAGTGTTGAACAAGTTACTTAGTATTTACGCAAAATCAATTTGGCCATCTTTTGTTATAATTATAATTTTGTGTCTGTGTGCGCATGCACATGCAGATTCAAGTACCCTGAGATGTTTACCAGACAAAGTGGTGTAAAGTCTCACAGAACATGCACTTTCATCAACACTGCTGTGAGAAAGCTCAAATCTCACAGCTGTGTGCATGTCCAATTAACATTTAAAATGTTAACTGACTTTCATTACACTTTGCAGTAAGCAATATAAGTTTAAAATTTCTGATGTGTGGTTGACCGTGCATCGTAATTCAGTGTGGATAAGAAAAACCAACTAGATGTCACTTTTGTAGAAGAGAAATAAAGAATACAAAAGTGACATCTAGTTGGTTTTTCTCATCCACACTTTAAAATTTCTGTCGTCAATAACACCAACATATAGGGTATAAAAATTTTCCATTGTATGGAATAGTGACTAATATATATAGCTTGATAGGGTTTGTAAAACAAGCACCTTTCTTTACAGCTCTTGCACAGGGAAGATACCACAAGCGACATTAGCAATGTCAGTGGAAGTGTAAAAGTGTACTGATAATGGGAGGACTTGTCGAGAAAATACAATTATAAATCTGCTGGGAAATATTAATCACCAGTTACCACATGATTTAGTGATATATATTCATATGCAACTCTCTTATTTGAGTGTGCACTATTCTGTCTACTAGTTTACTTAATACAAATGAGCCGGGATAGCTCAGTGAGTATAGTGACTAGGCTACAGTGTGGACAGCCAAAAAATCACAGTTCAATTCCCAAAAGAAGCAAGAGATTTTTTTTCTCCAAAGCACCCCGACCAGTTCTGGGGCTTATTCAGCATCTTATTCAATGGTTATCAAGGGGGTCTTTCCCCCAAGGGTAGATAAGCTGGGCTCTGAAGCTGGCAGTGGACCTCTGTCTAGTGCCAGTGTTAAGAATGCATACATCTATGATACCACTTTGCCATATGCCTACATAACACACACAGGGACAACCTTTACTTTACTTTTACTTGTACTTAATATAGGTGGCACATGAGATGGTTGGTTTTATGCTTTGTAGAATCACAGTTAACTCCTCCCAATCAAACTCGGGCTTGCACAGCCACAACTAACCTGCACACTGTCTAAGACCCAATTTCACAGCCCAGCAGAACAACAGGTCTGCCCCCTGCATTTACTCGATATGGTGTGCACAATCTGAACATTAAGTTACCTTGTGAGGAAAGATATAAACAGAGCATTAACCCATTAAACACCGAGTTAAATCCCATCTGCTGTCTGCTGGCATTATTAGGAGCTCACCATATTCTCCACATTAGGAGGATAAGGGTTAATATAATAGCCAGTCAACACAATATTACTGCTAATGACATACTCGTGAAATACTCTGATCATCTGATATGACTGATTACATGTTACAGTTTACAAAATGTGATATGTTTTGAACATCAGAACCAATTTTCATGCTGTTGTGAACCAATCAGTTACAATAATAAACCACATGTTTCATGTCTTATATTGCACTATGGTAAAAAATTGTATGCAGGAGTACACACTTAAATCACACGAATAGTAACACATGGTAGCAGCACACAAGATGTGATGTTACAGAGACAAAAGATATATACAGTTATTGCAGAAAAAAAGATACTTTTTAAGACCCTTAGCTGAATATGTGCAATTAGACAAAATATGGAATACTGAAATACATATTAGGACATGTTAGGTCATTAAAAATATACACCACACTTACTGCATATCACATAAGGACAACTCCCTTCTGCCAGCACATATGCACAACTGATTCAGTTGACATTTTCCCATCTCTTATAATTTCTTAAGGACAAATATTTGAAAATATGTAGAAGTAAGCTCAGTTGCAGTTTTTCTACAGGGTGTTTTTTTACAAGGGACATTGACCTGCAGAGCACATGATTTGGTTGCTGCATATTGACTCTTATGCTGCCCACTCTGCAGTGTTCAGATCCATGCTAAACAAAAAGCACCCTGTATGATCACAATTACTGAATTTCAGTAAATTTAAAATTTAGCAACTCAGGAAATGGAATATAAATATACAGGCTTACCATAATTATTTACACAATTTCCCTTACTGTGTAATTTCACAATGTGCCTGAGAAGAGCATATTCCTCAGGTCAGTTATTCAAATTTTGTTCAATCCTAGGACTTAGCTCTACACAGCCATTGGCCCTTAATATGATCCCTGTGAACAACCACCCCATGGCAGAAACCGCAGGGTGGTGGGAATGAGATAATTAATAGGATTCCTGCTTTTATACAGGACCTTTCAGGTTCAGTTCTTCGACTAATACTCCCTATTCTGTTTACTTAGTTCTTCTCAGTCCTGCTACGCAAATTCTAGACTAGTGGCCTGCGCCAAAATTGGTTACCAACATTTCCTTCCCAGGTCACCATGTACAGTCAGCATCCCAATGAACACAGCTGGGAAAGTATTAAATAATTTATAAAATGACTTCATGGCTTTGTCCCTTTTTGAACCAACTCTGAATATATTCACGACTATTTAGCATGTCTGATGGTCTAACCCAGAATGTGCTTGTTTCCTGTTTGTTCTATTTCTGCTTCAATGCTGATTACACATTTTTGTCATATTGGATTTACTCATCTGTTCAAAGAACATAAGCTAAAAAAAAATTAGTCATGTAACAAAAATAATATAAATGTATCCCATCAATATACAGTTTTATTCTTAAAGGTCAGAAACAACTACACGTTTCAGCTAGTTAAAATAGCCATTATCAAGCTGAATATATAAGACAATAAATATGTAGCTGTATTTCACCTTTAAGAATGAAGTTGTATTTAGTTGGAATAAAATTACATTTTTACTGTCATAATGTACACACACCTGGGATGATCCACTTTAACACTACAGTCTTGTTACAGGTAAAATTAAGGCAATCACATTAAAAACAGCAAAACCTGAAGTACAAATAAATTGAATCTGATCTGGACAGAGCGTCAGAGCTTTACAAATATGAAGCTAAAAGAGATCAGTTGCGTAAAAATTCTGCCACATTTCCATCATTCCTGCTTGTTTTAAGAAAGATAAGGAGGAAAGAGAAGACTCACAAATCATGCAACTAACTGAAACAACATAATGAACTGAATATCAAATAATACATACCTCAAACCCCATTCATATGTCAATCATTCGTAGGTCAACAAGTAATTACCCACAGACTTGGACAAGAGTAATTGCTCAAATATTCGTACGCAAGTATGCTAATTATACTGAGCAACATTTGTAACCATGAGGTGTCTGTCTGAGGAATGTTTCAAGATCAGATAGTGGCAGTATTTTGTTTTAGTTTTAAAGTCTTTAAAAATCTTAAACATTAACACACATTCTTAAAACGAAAATGGCTGGCACATGGGACAGAATCATCACCATTTCACTCAGTAGCTGAAATACGCAATTTCACATTGCAGTCTCTAATGGCTGGCTCTTGCTTCTGCTAAATGTTGCAGGAACATGAGAAGTGGCATAGTCATCTAAGTTGGTCTCCAACAAAGCTTCACTCTTTGAACGGACAGGCAGAGATGGTTCATCATCTAAATTAGTCTCAAGTAATATTTCACTTTTCGGTCTGTCTACTGATTCACTATCAATGTCTGTTTCCAAAAGACTGGTTCTCCCAGGATCATAGTCAAAACGATACTGTGCAGATGGCTGTGGTTGTAATAATGGGTATTCACCGTCATGTTGGAAACTATCATCGAATGGCAGTGGTGGTTCTGGTGGCTCACTGTAACATGCGTCTTGGTGTTGATATGGAGCCTGACTGCTGTAATCTGACCCTTGCTTCACATTGAAGGTGAAATCAGTCATAGCTAGGCTTGTGTCCAGTGGAAGAGTTGATGAATTATGGACGTAATCAGTGCCTGCTGTTTGGTCATCATAATTGTATTCACTCACATTTGTTGAAGGCTGCCAGTTGTCATGAGATGAAGAGAAAGTTGAAGTATCCTTGAAACCTTCATTCTTGTATGCTAGATCAAAGCTAGGATTCAAGGCTTCACTAGTTGACTTTGTAGGGATGGCGGAAGAGTAACCGTTGAAGTTTCGAGCTGCAGCATTTGGGTTGTGTGCCTCATATATATCGTAACTGTGGTTATCTTCAACTGATGAGTTAAACTGTGATTTGTCCATTGAATCAAAACTGCCATTCATCATTTTCTTGTAGTCTGATCCCTTAGTAAGGGTAGGGCTGGATCGCTGGCTCTGTAAACACATCAGATGAATTTGTTCATCACTTCACATCAAGCAGGACAACTTCATTCTTACACAAGAAGGGGCATTGCATACATGAGACTCACAGTTGGGAATAATAAATTACATGTTAGATTAAGGATTGTACATATCTCTTCTTAAACAGTTCTACAAATGGCCACAGATGGTAAATAATTCAAAATATGGCCCATCTGCAGATTTTGCACTTCAGCTTTAAAAAAAAGAATAGCAGGTTTAAATTTCAGATTCTAAAAATTCATAGGATGCCCGAAACAGTCTATCCTGGCTGAAGTTTTACTCCTTTCTGACAAATTGTAAGACAGGTCATAATATCATTCTTCCACATTCCTCACATTTCAGAATTCACACCCATATTCCATGTGATGATATGGAGCACATAAGGTTGATAAAGCACACAGCAACCAATTGTGTAACAAGAAACCAAAAACCCATGAATCAGTAAATCAAGACATCACACACAAGAAGAAGTACCAGCCAACAATAAGCCTGTTTCATCATTTTACATCAACCAACTAATCTACTTACTCCAACCAAAAAGCAACAAATAGTACTAAATTCTTGGGACTGACAATAGATAGAACCCTTTCATGGAAAGGACACATTCTTGACTTAACAAATAAGTTAAATAAAGCCTGTTATGCTATTAGAACAGTCAAACCGTTCATGACTTTACAGGCCCTCAAAACTGTATATTTCTCTTACTTTCATTCCATTATGTCATATGGAGTAATATTTTGGGGCAACTCGTGTGTCAGTAAGGATATCT
>Ga0209755_10008719_pt1 | contig 10790 bp, 2 predicted proteins | sample TergutCo191P1_FD_187301 | JGI IMG/M metagenome (GOLD analysis project Ga0209755, IMG submission 187301) | Cornitermes sp. P1 segment gut microbial communities from Petit-Saut dam, French Guiana - Co191P1 (SPAdes) (version 2) | ecosystem: Host-associated > Arthropoda: Insects > Digestive system >... | reverse complement strand
AAAAAGGCTAATCCCCACTAGAATCACTTATTTTAACAGAAATTTGGACAAAACAAGTAGGGGAGACAGAAACGGCACGAAAATTGCGAGAATCACACTCCTCCATTCTCGTAGCCCAATAGTCTCTACACAAAATTTTCTGGAGTAGGCGGCAATAGTTGCATTTCGTTGGGCAACCTAATTTTTACCTGATTTTCCCCTAACAACACAACCTCAGTAGCCGTCAATGAATTGTTTTCCCTATCATCCGCAGATGACACCGATTTTCGCAGGTAATTTTGCTTGGCATGACAAAACATCTGTGGCAATCTGTGTAATCTGCGGACGATGGCTATTGAGGTTGTTTGTGTTTGGAAAATTAGGTTGTCCAAAGGTCATTCATTCCTTTGCATTCCGGTGTCAATTCTTTGAAGAGTTGGAATTGCTCTTCGGCTTCGTCGAAACGTTCTTGCCGTTTGAGGAGCATTCCGAGATGAAACCGTACTTCGGCATAGTCGGGATGAAGTTTCAATGCTCCTCGAAATGCCGCTGCCGCCAGATCGTCTCGGTCTAACTCCGCTAACACGCAACCTAAGTTGGCACGTGCTTCCACGAAATGTTCGTCCAGTTCGATTGCCGAAAAATACCGTTCTCGCGCTGCTGATAAGTCCCCAAGTCGGTACAAAATTTCCGCTAACTGAAAATTAATCTGCGGATTTGCTCCCCCCGCTACCAATGCTGCCCGATACAAGTCCGCTGCCCCTTCCAAATTGCCCCTCGCTTCCAATTCGCACGCCGCCTCGCAAAGCACTACCGGATCGTTCGACTCCATGTCCGGCTCGAAAATCGAATTGAGGATCGCCATCGGATCAAAAGATTTCGGCACATGCACCAATCCTAACTCCTCTACAAAAGGGAAACGACGTTGACCATTTTGATCAACGTTTCCCTCGGTGGTCGTAAAAACAAGGTCTTTGCCTTCGAGGTGAACTGTCGAAAGGTTTTCCGGTTTGTACCGTCTGATTTTTCGCAAACGGTCGATTGCCGAAGGTATCGAAAGCCCTGCCTCAATCATGTTTTGCATAATTTTCAGCGGCAAAATGGCTTCCTTGTCAAAATAACAGAGGCGGAATACCTGCCGAATGGGTGCGATCAACCGCTCCCGTTGCAACCGTCGCAGAATCGGTAGAGGCAATCCCGTTAACTTTGCAAGCATCGACGGCGTGTACAACATTTGCACCGGTTCCGTTGTTTGGTTGCCATATTTTTCCCCGCCATATAATTCCCAAAAACGGGTTTCGGAAATGATTGTGAGCATTCCTTTTTCAAATGCTTCCCGCGTTTCGGCATCAAGTTGATCGTTCCAGAGATTCCAATCTTGTTTCAGGATATTTTCATCGCCGACGACGACCAAATCGACATCGGCGGTCAAACGGCTCGCAATTTTTCCGCTGGCGAGTCGAACGATTTCCGCTACTTCTTTGCGATTTGTCCCCGACAGTTTTCCGAGAAAATAGACATTCTGCATCGTGGGGTTATTTTTACCTTATTTTCCCAACAAAACAACCTCAGTAGGAAAGCCCACACAGTCCCGCGACGCGGTTCTCACCAGCGCGAAATGAACGATAAGTCGAGCGACACTGTCCAGACCATCAGGAGGATAATCAGGAACAAGCCGAAGTAACTCAAAATGACCTGTACGATTTCGTTCGGCGGACGACCAAATATCCCTTCATAGACCAAAAAGACGACGTGTCCGCCATCAAGCGGGGGAATCGGCAACAAATTGATGACCGCAAGATTCGCTCCGATCAAACAAAGGAGGATCAAAAATTCAGCCCAACCCATCAGAGCCACTTTGTAGAGGATTTCCACGATTCCTACCGGTCCATGTAACGCTTTCGGTGAAACCGTACCGCTCATCAGCGATTTCAATGTGTCATAAATGAGCACAGTATAACCCACCGTCCTGACCATCCCGAAGTACAGGGCTTCGAGAATGCCATTTGCTTGGTACTCAACCAGCACCGGCTTCAAATTAAAACCGCGTTCCGACATAAACCAATCGTCCGCTTCCAAAACCGGCAGATTGACGATTTTCGTTTTTCCGTCGGGACTTTCGAGAACCAGTTGAATGCCGAGCGGTTGTTGCTCTTTATCGTTTTTGGATTCTCTTACCGGTGCCATTTGCAACAGAAAGGTAAAAATGTATGGTACCTCGATTCGTTTTCCAATGCTATGGATACGGAGTCCATCGCCGGTTCTATCGCTGAACGAATTTTTATCCATAAAATGCACACAGTTTACCAATTCGACGCTGATAAGTCTATCTCCGACTGACGGTAGGGGTTGTCCCGACAACAATTTGGTTTCATCGATTTTGGCAACGACCGGTTCAACATTCCACGCTAATCCAATGGCGGCACTCCCCAACGCATCAAGCACCGAGCCTCCGCTTAATTCCGAAAGCAGACGTATCGGTTTCAATTTGAGTGTCAGCGTTTGCTCTTCGCCGTCGTCGGCTTTTTGGATGACCAGTTCGACCGTTTTTTGCTCTTCGTTGACTTTTCGCAACAGAATTTGCGGCAATTTCAGCGGGTCAAAGTCCGCATCGCCATCTACCGAAACGATGGTGTCCCCCTTTTGGATGCCCTGTTTTTCTGCATCGGAGCCGATCTGCACGGCGGCGATTGTCCCCATCTTGAAGCGGAGAGGAATTTCTCGCATCGGTACTGCCGGGATCACCGCATCTTCACCATTGAAGGTACAAACAATCGGCTGTCCGATCTTTTTGAGTTGTGCTTCCTGATATTCGACGTAACTGTTAACGACTTGACCATCCACTTTTTCGAGGTACATCGGATTGAGTTCCGTTACCTTGCGCAACACGTCCAGCGTTTCGGCAGAGTAGTAGTCTTTCCATCGTCCCAATCGTTGCTGGGGAAAGAGTTCGAGCGTCAGCAACCACTCAACACCGATGTTCGGCATAAGATCGCCCACCCGTCTTCGAGGGGAAACATCAACTGTTATGGGGTCGGGTTCGCCTTCACGTTCGATGGTTAACTGTACGGTTTTGGCTCCGCCGATCATTTTTTTGCGAATATCGACAAATTCTCTGGTAACTGTACCATCAATGGCGGCAATCCTGTCGCCGGGTTGCAAGCCCGCTTTCCAAGCAGGGGAGCCGGGAACTACATTTCTCACGAGCGGTGCGATGTCTTTGACACCGGACATGTATGCCCCCGCCGCACAAATGATGGCAAAGAAGAAATTCATTGTTACGCCTGCCACGATGATGGCGAGCCGCTGCGGTACGCTTTTGGAAAGGTAACTGTCAGGAGAAAAGATCGCAATGTTCGGCGTTGCCGCTTGATTTTCGCCATTCGGTGCTTCTTCGGTTTGAGCCATTTTTGCCCGTTCAATCTCGGCTTGAATCGCACCGGGATTGTCTTCCTGTCCGAGCATTTTGACATAACCGCCGAGGGGAAAGAGTCCGAGTCCGTATTCGGTTTCTCCCCATTTGAATTTGAAAAATTTGAGTCCCCAGAAGTCGAACCAAATATAGAATTTTTCGACGCGGACTCCGCACCATCGGGCGACGAGAAAATGTCCGAGTTCATGCACGAGAATAACGGCATTGAGTCCGAGAATGACGAGCAATACTCCGTATGATACCGTCCCGATTGTTGCGAGAATCTCCATTGATTTTTATTTTGATTGTACTGCGCCGTATCCTTTCCGGCATTGTTTTGTTAAGAGTACCGGTATTATACACTATCTTGGTCTAAATAGAATGGGCAGGATAAGGTTTCACGCATGTTGGACAGTCCGTTTGCAAGTTCGATTTTCCCGTCATCCCCGCGAAGGCGGGGGGTTAGAAAAACAGAGTTCACGTCTTTCGTCTGGATTCCCGCTTTCGCGGGAATGACAGTGTTTTTGCAAACTTGCAAACGGACTGTCAACTTGCCAATCTGTTTTTCACTCAATCTTGCCAAATTCTGCGTTTATGCTACAATGGTTGTCATGACCGAACAGTTTGCCGTTGCGACCGGGATTTTGCCCGGCGCAAATGAAGTTTATACCGTAGCACGGTATAAACTGGTCGTTTTTGTGTGGTCAGATTGGCGAGAACAACTAAAACGTTGCCGCCTCTCCCTTTGGAAGGTCTTTTCAGACGCGGGCTTGGGGTGAGGGCAGTTTGAAATGCAAGAGGACATAAAAAGCCCTCACCCTAACCCGTGTATGCACGTACCTCCCAGAGGAGAGGGGACGACGTAAACCGAACGAATACGAAACGACCAAATGAGGACGAGGGGCGGTCTGGTGATGGTCATGTGTTTGTATTTATTTGTGTTAACCTGCGCAATCTGCGGGGTTTGCATTGTTTGTGGGTGATGTTTTCTTTTTGTTGCCCGTATAATCCTCCTAATCGTTATTTTTCCATTTTCGTGCAGTCCGCATGGGGTGATTGTCGATACGCCGACTGGTACATTCTCTGAAAATAGAGGAGGATGTGCACGTTAGAACGGGTTCGATAGAGGGAAGATCAATGTCAAGGACGGCTATCAAAGGTTTTGGCTTGTTTGTTACCGGGAAGATTGTAGCCATTGTCAGTCTTGTGCTCCTGTTCTCTCTGTTCGCCCAAAATGTTTCTGCGCAGTTGCCTATCATTACCCCCCAGAATGTTTACCAAATTAATGATGGTGCTACAGACCGTAGAGGTCTCGTGATTGGGATAGACCCTGGTACTATGGGTTTCTGGACATATCAAGACGCTTCCGGCACTAATAACCCTCTCACGCTCGCAGGATTTCGTGAAACAGGGGCAATCTATGTCGCCAATACCAGTTCGCTGACATTCCTCAATGGTACAAGTCTCACAGATGGCGGAGCAATTAATATTATCGGAGAAGAAAGTACCTATATCTTTGCCGGCATGTTTCCCGCTTGGGTGTCCCCAACCGCTAATTCTGCGGGAACATTCCTGTTTCAAGGTAATACGGCAACGAATCGCGGGGGAGCCATTTATAGTGCGCCACGGTCAAACTTGACCCTCTCGGTTCTCAATTTTGTAAACAACACATCACTTGGAACAACCGGGCAGAGCGGTGGAGGAGCCATTTATAATGATCAAGGAGTATTCTCCCTCAATTCCGTGCGTTTTACTGCTAACCGAGCAGAAATGTCCGGTGGAGCCATTTATAACCTCCTCGGAACAATGACGTTTAACGTGGCTAACGAGGCTGGGGGTTATAATCCCGCTACTTGGGGTGGTGCACAGAATCTTTTCAGCGGCAACGTCGCCACGCAACAACACGGCGGAGCCATTTATAATAACAGCGGCACACTGACTTTTAATGCTTCTGCCACTAATACTGCACTTAATGACACTGGTACGTGGACAGCAAACGCTACGACTCCGTGGAGTTGGAGTGTTACTGGAGGGGGAACCCGTAACGCAGAGAATACTTTCATCAACAATCAGGCGTTAAACGGGTCTGGCGGAGCCATTTACAGCAATGCCGGGAGTATGACATTTACCGCTGCTACCACTCCTAATTCCGGTAATAATAGTATCACTCTTAATGCTAATGCTGCTACTGACTATTTTTATTTTTATACTTTTTCTCATGAGACAACCGCCACCGGCGGCAGGTTCAGCAATAACGTTGCCGGGAATTATGGTGGAGCCATTTTTAGTTCCGGCACGTTGGCGTTTCAGGCGACAGCGAATGCTGCTTCTGCGACTGCGAGTGCAACGGCGAATGCAACGGTTGCCGGAACAAGCCCTTGGGCGGAGGTTTATACACCTACGACTTCAAATGCAGGCGGCGGTGTTTTTGCGGACAACAGGGCGGGGCTGGAAGGGGGAGCCATTCATTTCACCGGAACCACATTGTCCTTTACCGCGAATGCCCTGAGTGCAACGGCAACCGCAAATGCGACGGCAACGGCAACTCCCGGTACGAACAACACTGGTTGGGCTACTGCCCACGCTTTGGCTTTCGCGGATGCAATTTCTACTGGCGGCAGTTTTGCTCGCAATTTTGCCGGGACAAATGACGGGACAGGTAATTTCAGTGGTATCGGCGGAGCCATTTATGCGCGGAACGCGACGTTGAATTTTACTGCCACTGCCCAAGCCGCCGTTGCCAATGCGACGGCGAATCCGACGGCAACGAGAGCAGGCACTGGTTCTGCTTATGCCGGGGCGAATGCGACGGCTTATGCGTATTCTCAAGCGTATGGAGCCCAGTTTACGGACAACAGAGCACGATTGGGGGGAGCCATTTACAATGATGGCGGGACGATAACGTTTAGAGCAACGATTACCCCTGCCGCCGGGCAGAATGCAAGTTCGCGTGCGATTTCTACGCCCACTGCAACTGGCTCTGCTCCTGCTTATGCCAACACACCTGGATTTTTTACTTTTTTATTACATACTCCGGATAGTGGAGCCACCTCAACTCTGTCGTCGCTACAATTTCAGAACCCTTTGAACCCTTTGTTTAGCAGTTTCCCTTACAATTATGGAGCCAGGGCTTATTCTGAATCTACTGCCTACGGTGCTGTTTTTATGGATAACAAGGCAAATGCATCCGGGGGAGCCATTTATAACGATGGCGGAACGTTGAGGTTTATTTCCACTTCTCCCACCTCGACGAGTGCTTATTCTCAGGGTGCTACTGACGGCGGTACTCCCAATGAGACCCACACGGATGCCAACAGAATTTACCAAGTGACTCGCGGTGCAAGAGAAACCAATGATTGGCCCCTTGCGACTCAGTCGGCTTATCGCTATTCGTGGTCGGTAGCCGTCGCCGATGTTGCGGCTGCCCTTTTTGAAGGTAATATCGCTCGCTTGCATGGGGGTGCGATTTATACGACCAGCCGTGGAAGTAATCTCGGTGCGGTGGAAATTGTCGGCACGACCCGATTTCATGATAACTGGGCAGGAAGATGGGATAATGTCGCCGGTGATGTTATCAACTACGTCGGCGGCGGGGATGGTGGAGCCATTTATAACGAAGGACAGACACTGAATTTGATGGCGACCACCGCAGGTACGGGTACGGCTGCTTACAGCACGGGTTATAGTGTTTTTACGTCCAATGTTGCCCAGCGAGGGGGAGCAATTTTCAACGATGACGGCGTGTTGAATATTCACAATACTTCGACCGGTTCCGGCGATAACTACATGGGCGAACTTACGCGTAATGTAAACCTTGTCGGTGCTATGTTCGGCGACCCTGAATTGGGGCGCACCGCATTGGGTAACCGGGCAGTGTTCGGCGGTGCTCTCTACAATACGGAGGGGGGAGAAATGAACCTTGATAATGTCCAGTTTGGGAACAATGTCGCAACCGATACCATAAGTGGTATCACTGTAACCGGCGGCGGGCTTGGCGGAGCCATTTATAATGCGGGGGGAATTGTCAATCTCTTTGGTGGTAAGTTTCGTGATAATCAGGCGGTTTCCGGCGGTGCGATTTACCACACCAACTCCAACAATAATTCCAATGCACTGCTGAATATTGATAGTTCCGGCTTTGCTGGTGGAATCAGTTTTGAAGCCAATAAAGCAAGCCAATTCGGTGGAGCCATTTACAACGACGATCTGGTGGGGGTGCTTAACCTCGCTACTATTGTCTTTAATGCCAACGAAGCCGGTGGGGCGGGTGGAGCCATTTGGAACGCGGGTACTGTAACCCTTACGAATGCCAGTTTTGCTGCAAACCGTAATACCACTGGTACAGTAGGCGGTGGGGCGATTTTCAACACAGCCATTGGGCGTACCGCTCTTACCCCGAATGCTGGTGTCATGACGTTTGTCAATACTTCTTTTACAGGCAACTCTGCTGGTACAGGAGGAGCCCCGCTAACAGGTGGCAGCGGCGGTGCTATTTATAATGAAGGGGGCAATCTGTCGTTTAGCGGCACGACCAATTTTACCAATAATCGCGCCGGCGATTTTGGCGGTGCTATTTATAACAGAGCGGGAGAGGTTGAACTGGTCGGCGGTAATTTTGGTGTGAGCACTGGAGCCTCTGCCAGCGGTAATACTGCCGGAGCGGGCGGAGCCATTTATAATGAGGAAGGGCACTTAATTCTCACCGATGTCAATTTTTGGGGCAATCAGGCGACAAACGCAAGCGGCGGTGGCGGTGCCGTTTATAGTTGGGGACATACTTCGGGAGCAACCATTGACCTCAATGTTACCGATGGAGCAACTTCGACTTTTCGAGGCAATACTGCTGCAAGTAATGCTGTTGGAGGGGGAGCCGAATCGATTTTCTTCGTAGGATCGGAGAATGTTCTCAACGTCAATGTCGGAACGGGTGGTATTCTCTACATGTATGATCCGATGCGAGGAACCGGACACGTTGATATTGTCCAGGAGGGACTTGGAAGATGGCAACTTTCGGGAAGGAATAATTTTACCCTCTCCGGCGGTTCCGCCAATTTTGAGGTTCGTGAAGGAACGCTTTATTTCCATGCGCGCAATTATGGCGGTTCGGATGCTGCTACTGCGAATTATATGCACACCGAACTGCTTCTCGGAAGCGGCAATTTTATGCTCGCCAATGAGACGACGTTAATCGTTGACGGTGCTGTACGAAATCCTGTTCCGGGTGGTTCACCGGACGGAACGATGGGGGGATTGGTTCAGTCCGGCAGCGTGATTAATGCCAGTAGGATTGATTTGTTAGGCACGTTGGTGCTCAATCTGACCGAAGCCGACCTGGGACGTACTCGCGGTGAATTGCTGGACGGCTCTATTGATTCTTCCCATGCCCAAGCCACACTGACGCTCAATGCCGGCACTATAAACGTAGGAACTGCGACATCGGCACTGAACGTTGATGTCTATTTGACGGGTTCCAATATCGACGGTGTGCTCGGACAAACTTGGTTTCAGTGGTTCGCGGACGATAATGATGGTGCTGGCAACATTGGCGACAATGGTATTTTTGTGATTGGTGCAAGTGGGGCGACGTATAATATAGATAGTAATGTTGTGGTTTCTCAGTGGAATTCTGCACTGAATGGCGGATTGGGCGGTTGGGAAAGACATTCCACGATACGTACTTATAACGCGGTGAGTGAAACACTTGAAGGGTTCGGCTTTGTGGTTGATAGCGGGATGTTGAAGTTGGGGAGTGTTGATGCGTATCAATGGACTCTTGACTGGGCTGGGGTCGAATCGGGAACAACCGATGGTATCGCAAACGGTAGTATTTGGAATGTCGGAACATTGGCGAATTGGCACAGGGAATCCGGCGGTGATCCAGAGAGGTTTTATCATAGGGATCATGTCCGATTTGGTGATAGTTATCTTGATGAGAATGGAGTTTCGCAGACTGTTGCTGCTGCTCGGCGGACAGTTAATATTGCTGAAAATGTAGAAGTGAGTACGATGAATGTTACGAATACCGGAGCGAGGTATACGTTTAATCTTATGCCGGGGATGACGCTTGCGGCGACGGCGCACGGAACCGGTGATGCGACGGGCGGTTCTATTGATTTTCATAATGCGATGGTCAATGTTTTCAGTAATGGAATGGCGGCAAGTACGACGACGATTTCGGCTTCCGGTGCAGGAAATAGTATTACGTTTGGTGCGGGGAGTGTGTTGAATTTTAATTTGGTTGCCGGAGTGAGCGACGAATACAAAAGTAACACGGCTGCTGGCGGAAACCCGATTTTGCGACTTGCCACCGGTAATTTGATTGTGAGTCCCACAAGTGGATTTGTGAATATTGCTCATACGCCGTCGGTGTTTGTGAATACGGTGAATCTTGGTGTCGGTCAGAGGCTTACTTTTATTGCTGCTTCGGGGCATGGTTCGATGCTTAATGATATGCTTCCTGTTTATGTGAATGGTCAGGCGTATATTGCCCGCCGGGCATCTAATGGGGTGGTGCATCGGTTTGTTGTTGAAGGGGATCGGCTTAATTTGGTTGGATATGCAACGCCGGTGGGAGGTTATAACCTTTATTGGACGGGACAGGGGGGTGGTGTTTGGGATAATGTTTCTGAAAGTTGGTTGGGACATTATACCGGTAGTGCGCCCCCCAATCATTATGATCCTCTTGCGTTTACGTTTAGTAACGGGGATCAGGTAACGTTCGCGGATAGTTATCTTACGGAGAGTGGAATGACGCAGAATGTTTTTAATCGAAATGTTGCGATTAACGGTAATGTTGATGTGTTTTCGATGGATGTTGTCGGTTCCAATTATCGGTTCACTCTTGGAGACAATGTGGTGCTTTCGTCGATGACAGGGATTGGTTTTGGGTCTTCTGTTGTGGTGATGGGAGAGGGTGCAAGGATTACTGCGAATGATAATGTTGAGTTTGGTAATTTGTTCACTGGTGCGGCAACTATTCATGTATCTCACGGAGCGGAGATTGTTGCACCGACGATCCGTTTTACCGGAGATAGTGATTTTCGTTTCGATATGTCTTCTGTCGGTGTGGGTTCTCTCTTGACGTTGCGTGGTCATGTGAGTGTGATGAGTGAGATCGGCGCGGTGGGCGGCGGTAATATTTATCTTAGTTCCCTCCCCGGTCTTGCTGCGGGAGAGAGTATCAGTCTTATTAAGATTGAAGGAACAGGAACGGTTACGCCGACGGGAACGTTGATGATTGGGAATAGTGCTTATGCGCAGATACGAGGAAATAGTACCGGTGTGATGCTTGGTCTCAAATCGGCTTCTAATAATCAAGAGTTGTTGCTTTGGGGTGCGGATGCGCACGCGCAAGCGATTCTCCATTGGACGGGTGTTAATAATTCTTCGGGTCTCGACA
>Ga0209755_10008718_pt1 | contig 10791 bp, 8 predicted proteins | sample TergutCo191P1_FD_187301 | JGI IMG/M metagenome (GOLD analysis project Ga0209755, IMG submission 187301) | Cornitermes sp. P1 segment gut microbial communities from Petit-Saut dam, French Guiana - Co191P1 (SPAdes) (version 2) | ecosystem: Host-associated > Arthropoda: Insects > Digestive system >... | reverse complement strand
CTGCGTAAAAAAGAAGCAAGCAATAACCGTATTAAAACAGGCCTGGAGATAGAAGCGCTGGACGCGTATACCGGCAAGGCGCGTTCAGCCAACAGTTTATCAGGCGGTGAATCATTTCTGGCTTCACTCTCACTTGCTCTTGGATTGTCTGATGTTGTCCAGCAAAGCGCGGGAGGCATTCACCTGGATGCCATGTTCATTGATGAAGGTTTCGGCTCCCTCGATACGGAAACGCTGGATATTGCCGTAAAAACACTTTCCGAGATGGCAGGCACAGACAGATTAGTAGGAATTATTTCTCATGTTAATGAATTAAGGGAGCGCATAGACAAACAAATTCAAATTGAGAAAACTACAAAAGGCAGTAAAATAAAAATGGTGGTTTAGAGCATTAAGCTGTTTTTTCCTTTTCGATATGGATTTTAATCTCAAACGATTTGATGAACCATCTATCCGCATATAAGCTACAGATAGATGGTTAACAATTTAGTTTGATAATTGTTGCGCGGCTCGTTTGTTGGCGGCATCTCTGCTTCGCATTGCCGACAAAGTACTCCTTGCTGTAGAATTATCTTTGAATTTTTCAACAAGAGCAGTCATCAATTCTATCGCTTTTTCAGTTCCTTGCGATGCTTCCGTCAGTAACGCTTGATTATATCCTGCTGCGAAATTATTATATTGAGCGTATATTTTGCCGTAAGCTTCCGCTGCGCCTGTATAGTTCCTATTCTTTGCCAGTTTTTCCGCCGCATCCATTTCTTTTTTAGCATTGCGATCATCTGACTTGGCAAGAGTAAGAGAGATAGTTCGTGATGTAGGAACAATATCGCTTGTTAATTCCTGAAGCGGTTTACCAATTGTATTTGACTCAAGTGTGGAAGCTGATGGCAGCTTTGAATAATCTTCATTAGTAGCTTTATTTGTTGCCGATTTTATTCCTTCTCCAATGAGTGAACCGCCGCGGATGCGTGAGATTTGATAAGCAATCGTTACAGCAATATTACGTTCATAGATTGTCACTTCGACATCCCTGTATACATTCTTTCCGTCTGCATCTTTTAAAACATTACCTGCGCTGTCCTTTGCTAACACGCGTCTTTTCTCAATTCGATTGCTATCCTGTACTCTTGAATCTTTATTCAATGTGAGAATTGCATCAATCGAACCATGATAATCTCTGATATCTTCTACCGGAAAAGTTGCGTCACCAATATTAATACGCTGTCCTGCGCCCAGAATTCGCAGAATTTCGGCTGTATCTTCCATGTCAGGCATATTGAAACCATAATTAGTTCCAATAATTGTTATTGTTTGTCCTCTTTCAACCGACGCAAGTTTATTTAATTCGGAGGCGGCAAAATATATGGCTATTGAGTCATTTCCTACATTTATCCGTGCGAAATAATGTCCCCTGTATTGGCTAATTTCCGCAACAGCGCCGCTTATTCTGAGTAGCCTATTTCGATAAGAACTATCCGCTCTGACAGTGTTGGCTAAATATGCCGAAACCAAGTCGGCTGAACTAATTGTAATTGCAGTCGCCTGATGGTTTTTCAATTGTGTCATTGACTGTGTTTCCGCTCTCCATTGTTCCCATTCTGCGATTTCCGCCGCTGATGCCACGGTATACACATGGGTTGCAATGAGTTGGCCGGAAATATGTCTTGTAACTTCAGTGTCATTCGACTTAATCGCTATCTTTTTGACACCGCTTAGGTTCAGTTTTGCCGGCTCAGTATAGGTTACGGGAATGGTTGTTGAACAAGCAGAATAGAGACATAAAACCGCAATTACACAATAGATTTTCAGTGTTCCAAAAAAACTTTTCTTTATCATAATTCTCTTTCATGGAAGAAGATTTTTTTGTATCTTCTCACATAAAACCTCCTTTGCGGTCTTTCCCGCCGTCATTAATAGAATTTAAGGACAACGTCCTTTCATTGCTTCAAGTTTCAAATTTTTAAAAATGACAACTATAAGACAATAAAAATAAGATATCAATTATTAGGCAATTTGTCAACAAGGCTATGTGCTATTATTATTGCTTTATAAGCAAACAATATTATGACAAATCTTAGACAATTATTGGCGTTTAATATTAAGCAAAATCGGTTAAGGCTGGGTTATTCTCAAGCCAAACTTGCCGAAAAAGCAGAATCATCTACTCAATATATTGCCATGATTGAACTTGGGCGGAAGTTTCCCAGCCCGGAAATGATAGATCGATTGGCGGCAGCCATGGAGATCGATAATTTGGATTTATTTACCCCGCCTCCTTTTCAAAAAGAATTGCTTGAAGAGATTCATAAATCTGTTTTATCTGATCTGGAAAAAAGAATTTCTCGATCGGTTAATAAAGCGGTTAGGGAAACCGTCTCAACTGTAATTACCAGTTACATTATGGAAATAAAGCAACTCAATAAGCCTGAGATTCAAAGTAATTAATCCGATATACAGGCGAGGCTTTTTCAAAACTAACCGAGTTTTGGAAAAACCTCAGGCTTCCTGGATTTATTCTCCCCCCCTTGTGCGTATGTCAATGGTAATTTATTATAATAATAATGGACTTGGATCAAGAAGAGGCCCTTTATGAATTTCTCGAGAATGCGACAAAGCCGTTTGATGTAAGCGAGATTACTCTCTATGTTCAATCATCCGGGCAGAAGCCGAATAAGAAACTTTCATTGGAAATTGCCGCGTATCTTGACGCGCGTAAAATTGCCTTCAGACAGGATAGCCAGCACTGGGTTTCCCGCAGAGCCTGTTTTGAGCCTGCCGTTTTTGTAATTACCCCTTCGCGGCTGGAATTATTAAACGGTATATTGATACCAGGACACCGCTGTATTCCTTTTGCCAATCCGATGACTTTGCCAAATCGGTACAAATTTTTCTGGAAGGGCAGTCCTGTACCTGTGACAACTACCGAAGCGTCTCCTGAGGAATTATATCCGTATTATAATCTTTTCAGCGAAGAGTTTGCTCCTCAATATATCGCAAGGGATAATCCAGCCAATGAAGACGCGTTTAATGCCGATCCTTACGAAGATCCGCCGGAAGTTTCCATTCACACACTTGATATGCGCGGAATATACCTTGAAAGCGGTTTTGTACCGGGCGACTGTTTTGTTGTGCGGACATTGGACTGGAAAGATAGTCGTTTTGAATTAAAAAAAGCAAAAAAGAATGAATGGTCTAACGCTGAATTGGACAAGTGGGTAGAAGCCGCTGAAAGCGGTTTTGAAGACTGCTTTGCCCTGCTTGGTCCTGGCTCCAGCATGGAAGAACAATTTGCCTACGCGTATTGGTTCGGCGGTAAACGCATGAGGACTGTCCCCGCGTATTCGCTTGAAGAATTCATCTTTGAAATAACTAACCGTATCGACATTGCGCCTTACGGTATTGAGTCCCGCTGCTGGTTCGCCGGAAAGGAAATTCCTGACAGTAAATATTTGCAGAGTTTTTCCGTTCCGCCCGACAGGACGTTTATCGAAGAATTGCTATTCAGGAAAAATATCCCGATCTCCGAATATGTAATTCTTTCTTATATAAAAGACGCGTTATACCGCAACGAAAAAGAAGAAAATATTGAACAGATAATCGATCGCCTTGTTCCGTCTGTAATAAATCTTGAGGATCAGGAGTACGATATTCTGACAGATTATATTGCCGACAGCCTTGATGATTTTTCTCAGAACTATTCTATTTTTTCCGATCGAAAATCGGGGCCTGTCAGACAGCGTGTCGCGGAACTGCACACGGCGGTCATTGAACTTTCTACAAGACTGCAAAAAGGCGAAATGGAAATGGCATGGCTGCCGAGACACACATTTATCGTGCTTTCTCAAATTCAAGGACATGCCGCGGCTCTGCTTGAAGATCTTGCTTTTGACGAATCTCCTTCAGAGTCCGACGTTGTCGCGATGGATAATTCGTTGGACAGCATGATTGATACTTATACCGATATTAAAGAACTTATCCATTCCGCGATGGATAATTTCCGAAGGAGCAACCTTACCGTAATTCACGGCGGCAAAACCTCAGGTCAGCTGTGGCGGATGATACAGATAGGCATTACCGGTCTTGATGTCTGGCGCCGTGCGATTATTACCCACGATTGTACTATGGAAGAGCTTCACAAAATGATACAAATCGGAATGAACTGGAACGACAAATCACGTTTCCGTTTTTACTGCGAAACGCCCGACGGCGGAAAAGAATACCTCCACGATAAAATCAAATTAGGCGATATTGACTTCCCCTGCAAGAAAGAACTGATCTACGAATACGCGAAATGGACCGTAAAAATAATTATCATGTCTTCGTATCAGCCGGCGAATAACGAAGTAACCCGCTTTCTCACGGGAGAAGGCACCGCCCCTCCCGAACAGGTCGACGGCGTCCGCCACTTTAAGCGGCTTGTAGGATCTCTTGAAATGGGCGGTCTTAACGAAAAACAAACCGCCCAGCGTGTATTGGGTTCAGAGTACACAACAGGTGTTTTCGACCTTGAAAGAATGAACCGTGAGCTTCGTAAAGTCTTCCCCGATGAGAAAGAGTGACATATATTCAAAATTGAGCCGTGCAGGATTCGAACCTCCGACCACCGCCTTAAAAGGGCGATGCTCTACCGACTGAGCTAACGGCCCGTGCCCTTGTTAGAGCCTCTCTATTGTATATTAAAAATTATAAAAATGATCAAGAGGGCGAAACCTCAAAATTAACCTCTGTTTTTAAGATCCGATTCCTTCTTTTCTACCTGATCCTTAATAGCGGTTAATTCTTCCAGAATGGTACGAAATTCTGCTGCTCCGCGTTCAATTGTCTCCTGATTGCGCTCCGTGAAAGCAATATATACTTCGTTGCCAAGGCGGGATAAGAGTTTTTGCGCCTGATTTTCGAGCTGTTTGATATCCCACATCAATATGCCCCTTTCTCCGAGATCCTGGGCCTTTTCGCCTGCTTTTATGGCAAATTCTTTTGAGGCTGCCCAGCCTTGTTCCAGCACTGCTTTCATTCTTTCGCTAAATGTCATAATAACTCCTTTCATTCAAATTGAATATGAAACAACGTTTCATTAAAACTTCTTACTTTCGTTTTATTCCCAGGATGGTCAGGTCATCGTACTGCTCATCCTCCATTACATGAGTATAATACATATACGCGGGATTTTCAGGAAATTCCCGTTTTTGTGAACAGTACCGCCTGTATTGAAGAAAGTGGTTTTTGAGGAATTCATCAACTTTTCTGTCGACAAGAACGCGGGCCTCTTCTCCGGCATTTGCGGGTTTATAGCACCGGAACATTTTTTCAACCGATACCATTGCCATAATAACATCTTCTACATGGCCTTCGCAGGTTGAAAAATCGAACTGCAGGTCTCCTCCGTCTTCTGTCGTGACTGCCTGATGCGTAAAATCCTCCGGATTATGGTATTTATGCAGTGTGTAAATTCCTTTTGCCATTACCGCGTTGATGATATCTTTTACACGATCAGGAGTCATTTCTTCATCGGCTTGTCCGCATTGATGGGTTTCATGAGGCGTGTCGACAGGGCCTTCGGTGCATGTTATTTCCTTAAACGCTTTATTGCGGAATTTTCTTTTTGCTTCCTCAATGCCGTCTGTGTAGAGCAGCAGGATGTCACCCCTGTCAATCTGGACAGTCTGAACTTTGTAACCGCCCGATGATTCGATCATTGAGTTGGGCAGCACACCGGCAGCCGGAGTTGACGGAAGCGAGATGGCTCTCATTTTTCCTTCGGATGCGTCGTAAAAATTGATGATATTATCGCCGGCATTGCAAAAACGGACAAGGCCTGTTTCCGAATCAAACAGGCAAAGAGTGAAAGCGGCAAAGCGGCCTTTGAAAGCCAGGGTTTCTATAAATTCATTAATTTGATAAACAACTTCTTCTATACGCATTCCTTCGTCGTTTGGTTTCCATTGTTTAAAATAGTTTATAAACATTGTCGCTACCTGAATCATGATGAATGCCGCGGGGATTCCCGTTCCGGCTACGTCGCATTTAATGACAGCGTAGTAACGGCCGTCAAGGTCAATGTAATCAAAGTAATCTCCGGATACGCCTTTCGCGCCTTCGTAATAACCAAAGAAATTAAGATTTTGCGTTTTTTTAAAACCTGATGTCAGCTTGTTACCCTGATTGTCAACCTCCAGCGGAATAAATTTCTTCTGTATTTCTTTTCCGATTGAAAGATCAGATGCTGCTTTCGCCGCCTTTACAAGGCCTTGTGTCATGTCGTTGATTGTGCCGCCAAGGACTGCAATTTCGTCATTGGAAGAAATATTAATATTCATTCCGTAAAGTTTTGATTTATCTTCCGTATCCCGGATAATTTCGATGTGATGAACAAGCGTGCGGATTGGCCTGACAATCAAAGTCGCGAGCATTAACGCGCCGATAATGCCTATGACTAGAGCAGCTAAGGCGACAGCGCCGATGGTTTCTATAAGAATCATCTGCCCCTGAAATAATTTACTTGTAATAATATCCAGACTGACTTCAAGAACAACAAAACCACGGAAAAAGTTGTTATCTGATCTTTGCCGGTAGAATATAGGTTTATAAAAAATATATTTACCGTCCATGCCGTAATTAATTTCTTTTTTTGAGAACTCAGGATACGAACGCATATCTCCTGTTATTTCAGAGAGAATCCGGGCGAGTCTTGTTTCCTGATAATTTATTCTTTCCTGTATATCCATAATACGGAACATATTTGTTTCCGAAAGAGGTATTGCCTGTATTTCACGATCCATTTCTCTGATGTTCTGCTCAATCTCTCTTGCCTCTTTCAGCGTATGATTATTTATGTCTTCACTGATTCTTTCAAAGAGAGACGTGAGTGTTTCATTTAAGCGGGATATGCCCGGAATTAATTCAGGTGTGTCGATTTTTAAATTGATATCGGGATCATTTGATGCCCATACATGATTCATATGAATTGAGTCCATGCCGCTGCCTATGATTGTTATATAGTTTGCCTCTTCAAGAGTAAACGACATTGATGGAAGCTGCGTCAATTCTGAAATGCCGCGATCTCCCCTGAATCGAATTGCCATAGGCATATATGCTTTTGCGCTTGAAACGATTCCTTCCAGCAAGACACCGGAACGCGCGTATAAACTTTCCAATAGGGTTTCCCGCTGCCTGTTTGTCATAATAATATACATAGGCGTGGAAAACATCATGACAATTAAAAGAACCAGCCCGATGGTAAAAAGCGCCAGTTTAAAACTTAAACCTTTTCCTTTTTTATAAAAATTTTCCGGATTTTGCTTTTTTTGCAGAGGTAAAGAATCTCCTGTAAGAATCGCAAGCGTTTCCTTCCTGATTGTATTGGTTTCTTTTATTGTTCCGCTTATCCCTCGGAATAAAACAATCAATCCAAGAGAACAGAAAATTACCAATGCCGCGGCAAGAACCGTAATCGGGGTAAATAATGCCATTATTATGATTATAGTATATTATTTCTTGCGGCGGAATACTCTGTAATTGATATTCGGGAAGATATTGTGCTTGCGTTCCAGAGTGGTCAGCCATTCGGTGCTGATGTAGTTGCTGCCCAGGGCTTCGTAAATCGTTGTAAAATTACGAAGGGAATTTTCGGCTTTTTTATGAGCGTATTCGGTTGAGTTTTGTTCGTGCAGGAGAGCAGGCCAGTCCGATGACTGCGCGAGGAGTATTTCGCGGGCAGCCTGGTTTAACGCGCGTTCTTTTAAGCCTGTGTCGTCCGGGAAGCGCTCCGCAAGCTCCGTCATTCGCTCCATGGCGCGTAATAGATGGCGGTATATCCAGTCATTGGAGACATCAAGCCATGTTTCGGCATAGCCATTAACGCCGCTTGATGAAAATTCGGGATTAACCGTCTGGAAGGAGGAAAGGTTCTGTTTGAAAATATATTCGCTGGGACAGACAAATTTTAAATCGCTGCGTTCTGCTGTCAGCCTGAAAAGCGTTTCTATAAATTGAAGAGCTTCGTACCAGAAATGCCCGAAACTCGCGGCATTATACGCATTGACGCTTATTGGTATCTCTTCCATGTATTTTGACGCTTCTTCCAGCCTTGCCGCCGTGTTGTCCAAAAACGCTTTTGCGTGTTCCGCAACTCTAGCGGAAGCCGCCTGATTGTTGTAGATATTCTGCCCGCTCCTGTCATCGGCGTGTCCGGCAGGCGCGGCGCATCCAGTTGGCGCGGCGCATGACCAGTATTTGTATCCTGTTTCGTGGCGTTTGCCTTCTTCGGTGATAAATGAGCCGATAATTTCGTGCGGAAGTTCATAACCGGCATCTCTTTCATTGTTCCTGTAAACCGTATCTGTTACGTATTTTCGTATTTCCCGCACCGCGTGAAGATCTCTTCCAAGGATAAATGTCCCGTTGGGTGTTTTTGCGGGGTAAAAACAGCCTTTTTCCGGCATTGGGTTTCCGAAGAGGAGCCCGTGGCTGTCCAATACGGTATAAGAGTAATTGTATGCTTTTAAATACGGTTCAAGTCCGCTGTGCCAGCCGAATGAAGGCAGCCAAAACCCCTGCGGAGCGCCGCCAAAATGGCGGCGGTAAGCGGTAAGCGGTATTTCCATCTGAGCCTGCATGGATTCGTGGTTGTGGCTGATAAACGGCATAAAAGCATGAGTCGCGCAGCTTGCTAAAATTTCAACTTTACCTTTACGCCTGAAAAAATCAATTGCTTTTAAAAGATTTTTTTCGTAGTGTTCGGTATACGCAATTTTATTTTCTGTTATTCGGTTGTAATAGTTCATTACAAGATTATTTAAATCGATATTGTCCGCGGTTCGTTCCAGTTCCTGCCTGCCGAACTCAATTTGTTTGTCAATGTAGTGCAGATATTTTTTCTGAAGAAGTTCGTCATTCAGCATGTGGCAGAGAATAGGAGATACCGCGATAGCCAGACGGAAAGGTATATGATCGTTTTCCAGGCGGTTTAATGTTTCCAAAAGCGGAAGAAAACTTTCCGAAACAAAGTTAAAAAAGCGTCCTTCTTCTCCTGACTGTGATAATTCATCATCCTTTCGGTATTCCCTTATAAACGGCAAGTGAGCTTCATATACTAAAGATATCGCATAACGGAATTCCATGCCTATAACCTCAATTTATTATAATTGAACATGAAATTAAGTTTCATGATGACCTCTTAATTCTGGATTGACGATCTGTATTCTTTGTAATAGATAAATCCAGAATTCCGGACAGACGAATTAATGGTATTACGCTCTTTTCGGCAATGGTTTCATTTTCGTAAAGTTTGGGCAGATCAAACGGCAGCGTAGACGCAATTTGCGTTTCCGATCCGCCCCGGATTACATTTAATTTTATTACATAGCGTCCTGAGTTTTTTGACGTATGTTCGGCAAAACCCAGATATCTGGCGCTGTCCGAAGGAACTACCGACACCGTGAAAGAATTTTCTCTTGCCTGCTGTTCTGTCTCACCTTCGTTCAGGGGAATAACGCGGAGGCAATAACCGTTAAAATCGGCGGCATTTTCATGTGTTTCTTTATCCTGCCCCTTGATCTCCCAAAAAACAAATGCCCACAGCGGATCTCTTATTATTACCTCGATATAGGAAATATTGTACTGTTTTGGCAGTAAAACCGCCTCAGAATAGGAAGGATTGACAACTATATCATCTTTTATTTCCGGATCATCAGCATGAGCACATTCCATAACTTCTTCAATTATGAAAACCCTGTCTAACCCGATAGGAATATCAACGCCGTAAATTTCAGCAATATTTATCAACTCACCAGTACTCAAGCCTTCCAGCCAAAGACGGGACACAGGCTGCTTTTTTTGCTTATGAAGATTTTCTTCCATACTCTGGTTATTGTGTGAAAAAAGCGGTTTTAAGTCAAGGTATCGGCATTGATAGTCTGCGCTTTATTAATTGATTTAAAAATAGTTTATTCTATGTTATTATTTTATTATGATAACAGGAGGTTATGATGAACAGATTTTTTATTTTTTTGATAGTGGCTGCTTTATTTTTTTCATGCGCGCCGAACAAAAAAGCAACATCGCAGACAATTGATCGGAATGAACGGCAAACAACGGAACAAAACACACAGCAATCCCCGGCAGTTTCAACGGGAGCCGCGGCGGAGATTACTTTTACTTTCACCCGCCAGAGCGGTTCCGCGAGCAATCAATATGCTGTCTGGATCGAGGATGCCAGCGGACAACACGTAAAAACTCTCTACGCTTCCCGCTGGACTGCCAACGGCGGTTACAGCCGCAGACCGACTTCCATCCCTCTCTGGGTAAAGCAATCCGGTCTTGCCAATATGTCCCGCGCTCAGGTTGACGCGCTTAGCGGAGCCACTCCCTCCACAGGTAAGATGACTTACATTTGGGACGGCACTAACTCAAGCGGCGCAGCTGTCCCCGACGGAAACTACATGCTTATTCTTGAAGGAACCCTGCGCTGGGAGAATCAGGCCTACTATCGCGCGCCGCTTGCTCTTGGTCAAGGCGCTGCCGCGGCGCAGGTAAGCGTTGAGTATGTGTCGGGTCAGAGGGATACAAACGCGGAGAGGGGGATGATTCGTGAGGTAGGGGTGAGGGTTTTGAGGTAACGAGCGGGTGTAAAAAACACAAATTTCTGTTTAGATTAATCATACCATTTTTCTAAGCAGAAATCGGGATAAGAATACAAAAAGAAGTTCCTTTTCCCTTTTCTGATGATACAGAAATAGACCACCCATGATAATCAACTACCCATTTCACAACAGCAAGTCCCAACCCTATACC
>Ga0209755_10008717_pt1 | contig 10791 bp, 11 predicted proteins | sample TergutCo191P1_FD_187301 | JGI IMG/M metagenome (GOLD analysis project Ga0209755, IMG submission 187301) | Cornitermes sp. P1 segment gut microbial communities from Petit-Saut dam, French Guiana - Co191P1 (SPAdes) (version 2) | ecosystem: Host-associated > Arthropoda: Insects > Digestive system... | reverse complement strand
TTACCACCAATCCCCGGCTTGTTTACGAACTGCGGTATGGCGAGGAGGCCAAAAGCGCACAGAGGATACCGCCCTACGCCGTCTCGCATTTGGGCGGGGATTCCGTCGGCCATAGCTGGATGTCCCCTGGCCAGTTCGGCCCCTTGATGATAGACCTGGACGGCGGCTCCGAAAGAAACGTGTTTTTCCCGCTTGTGGAAAACGCCAGCGACTTCGATCCCTTGACCGACGATCCCGGCCCCGGCTTTTTCGACATAAGGGGATTCACGGAGAATTTCCACCGAGCCATTTATTTCGACAACCTTATGGCCATAAGCGAAGCCGCGAAAAACGACTTTTTCAGATGGCTGTACTTCGACCCCGATCTGCCGGCAACCGCCGGGTTCGATATGGACGACAACGGGTGCTTCAACCCGGCGTTTGTCCCCCTGCCCGTGATATTCGACGAGCTTTCGCGGGTGCTCTTCGGTGAGGGGGTGGTAATCAGGAAAGGTGGCGGAAACCACGTAAAAACCTGGTAGCAAAATTATCGCAAAATTACAGCAGTATGTATAACAACGAGGGTAATCAGGTACACCCGTAGTTGAATTGGGGGGGAGGCCCGGCACCTAGGAATTAAGGTGCCGGGTCGATAGAATTCGATGAGTTGATTTTTTCGGCAAAAACCACGATATTATAGGCATAGAAAACATCTTAAGTTTCTCCACCTGTGCTTTATAAACGGCAAAACCTTCGGCATCAAAACCATCTTGGCGGATCCCATATGTTATGTGGGTGCATTTTGAGCCGAAGGCCCCGCCATTATATACAGGAGATGGATGATGACAAAGAGAGGATTTAAGAAAGTGCCGGCTATGGTGTTGGCATGTGGCCTGGTGTTGGCCTTGGTTCCAACCGCTTGTACGACCGATGGCAACGCCGACGGCTTCCTGCTTGAACTTAGGGGCCGGGCTGTCGAAATCATCCCCTTGCAGGACATTATGGTATTCAGTTCCGCAACATACGATCTGATGGGCCTCGATTCCGTCCGGCATATCGTCCAGTCCACCATCGGCGTGAACGGGAGCATCGTCGATGGCGAGCTGGAGTTCATCAGCCATGGCATACCGACCGGCACCGACCACCTGTTTAGCATAGGCGACTGGTTTGAGATGATGGGCAAAAACGTCTCGAACATCAGTGATGAGGACACTACGATCATTCACCTTGGCCTGCGGACAGAGCTACCCGAGGACATACAGAATGGAACCCTCATTCATGCCAGGATTGTCATGGACTACTTCACCGATTCCACATATCGCATGGCGGTGCCCATCTTCGTTGATCGACCTGTCAGTTTCGCCGTTTTCGAAGACAGGGCCTTCGAACTCAAGAAAGGCTGGAACGTCATGATTTTTGAATACAACCTTAACGACGCAGGGGAGATTGTCGAGGCAAGCGTGTACACCGTCGATCCCGACGATCCCTTTCTCGGCTCGTTCCAGTTTGTGGTCTGGTGGATGAATTGATTGATCCACGAACCGCCAGGCCAGAAAGAATTTGATTGCCTTTTGCGGCAGAAATCACGATGTTATAGGTACTGAAAGCAGCCTCAAGCCCTCCACCTGTGCCTTATAAACAAGCAAAGCCTTCGGTATCAAAAACTGTCTTGGCGGATCCCACATGTTATGTGGGCGTGTTTTGAACCGAAGGCTTTGCCATTATATACAGGAGACTGATTATGGTAAAGAGAGAATTTCAGAAAGTGCCGGCTATGGCGTTGGCATGTGGCTTGGTTTTAGCCTTGATCCTGACGGGCTGCCTGGCCGATGCAGGCAATGACAATGCCGACGACTTCCCCCTGGAACTTAGGGGGCAGGTTGTTGAAATTATCTCGTTACAAAACAATGTGGCGCTCGGTTCCGCCACGCACGATCCGGTGGGCCTTACCTCCGATCAACGAATGGTCTATTCCAGCATCGGCGTAAACGGAAGCATAGTCGATGGCAGGCTGGAGTTCATTAGCCGTGGCATAATCCCCGTCACCGACCATCTTTTTAGCATAGGCAACTGGTTTGAGGTGGTGGGCGAACACGTCTCGAACATAAGCGATGAAAACACGATGGTTACTCACTTGGACCTGTGGTCGGAGTTACCCGAGGAAATGCAGGACAGGGGTCTTGTCCATGGCCGAATTTACATGGACTACTCCAGCGATTACATGTCTCGTTTGGCGATACCTATCTTCGCCGATCGGCCCGTCAGCTTTACCGCTTTTCAAGACAGCTTTGAATTCACGATGGGCTGGAATATCCTGATTTTTGAGTACAACCTAGATGGCGAAGGGGAAATTCTCGATTCAAACGTGCGGATTGTCGATCACGACGATCCTTTCCTTGATCTATTTCAGTTCGTGATTTGGTGGATGGATTAAATCCCGAAGACTCCCTGAAATTCATGGAAATGCTGCTGTTGCTCCTGCGGCTTTACCGACGGGAACCTCCGCATTTTCGGGCATTGCGATGGTATTGCCTACTTTCCGTCTTACCGCTTTCCCGTACCGAAGACATATGCTAGAACTTTCGTTTAAAACCAGGGGTCCCGTGAACACATCCCTCCATCTCCCAGGGCATTAGCCCCTTTAGCCTGGGGCTTTGGCGTCGCTGGACAGTTTTTTCTGAGTTGCAAGCAGGTCTTTTGCCAACCGCAATAGGGCCTCCTGCGTTTCGGGCAGCAGGCTTCCGTAAATATCAAAGAACTCTTTTTCGAAGGGAGAGGCGGCAAACATTTCCCCCTTGCCTGTTCGTAACCAGTCCTCGTTTGTATTGAAAGTCATGCAGATCAGTTTGATATTTTTTTCCGTAAGGACATTTTCTCCTACCTCGATCATCGAGAGGGCCCCACCTTGCATACCCAGTCGTTTCGCAAATTCCCCCTGGGTTAACTTCAGGGCCTTGCGGATTAGCCGGATTCTTTCATTCATACTGCATCCTTACTGCCGATTTCATACTATCGGAAATGGTCAAAGCCTGCAATAAAAACGCCTCGGCACGATTTTCCTATTGACACATTCAATTTGATTGTTGTATAATTGCATTAGATTGTGATGGCATGAAAAGCGAACCTGAAATGTGGGAAATCTTTATGGAGCTAAGCCTTGAAAACCAGGAGGATCTGCTCAGTCTCGCCAGGCAATGTCATGCCAGCCAGACCGAGGCAATGCAAGAGGAAAATCCTGGGGTTATCAGGGAAGAAAATGGCTTGCAGTAAGCTTTACGGGTCTGGGCGGCGGTTTGCCTATTTTTCCAGCTTGCCGCTTTCTCGCATCGTCGTGTTCATCATATTGAGGGAATTGCTTACCAGCGCATTGATGTCGGTAACAAGCTTGCCCATTATCTGGCCGACTTCACGGGACGGGGCATCTTCGGGCCGCATGAGGTCGTGCGGCTCAACGCCCAAACCCTGCGCCAGACCGGTGAAGGTGTCGGGGCTGGGCCATTTCTCGCCACGTTCCAGCGCCCCCATGTAGGGCACGGAAATGTCCGCTCGCTCGGCCAGATCCTCTTGGGAAAGGCCGGCGTTCAGCCTGAACCGCCTGATGTTGAGGCTAACGAGGCTCCGCAAGGCATTCCCTTTCCTGCCGTGTTCCTTCATGCCTAAAACTATTATGAAAGGTTGCCCGGGGGCTTCCATAACCTTATAGAATTGTGTATAATCCTATCGGAAGCTTAAAACAACTGACCCGTGCGGACAAGGTGGAGCATCTGGATTTTGCAGCAACTGCATCGGTAATGATGGAGGTGTAAAATGAGAAACTCGGCTTTTGTGGTATTTTTCGTGATTTTGCTTGTCGTTTCGCTTTCCTATGCGGTGCATCCAGTCCAGGCAATGCCCTACTCTAGAGAGGACATAGCGGTCCTCAATCGTGGATACACATATCTCCGCGGCCGCAACTATGATAGGGCCATTGCTGAATATAGCACTGTGCTAAGGGTACACCCGAATTCCGTTAATGCCTTGGTCAATCGAGGCCTGGCACACATCGGAAGAAGGGATTATGACAGGGCTATCGCTGACTTTACGGCTGTGTTGCGTGTGGAACCGAATAGCTCCCACGCAAGGAATGGTTTGGCGTACGCCGAAGCTGCAAGGACAAGGCAACTTCAACAACAGCGAACCCAGCCTGCACCGGCGCAAACGGCCCAACCGGTGACCCAACCTGCACAAACGCAGACGACCCAACCCGTGGAACCCAGCCTGCACCGGCACAAACGACCCAACCTGCGATAACTCAGTCTGTACCGGCACGAACCACCCAACCCGTGACGACCCAGGCAGGGGGATCCCCATTTTTCACCGGAAACGGCGGCAGGGGTATGACCTTGGCGATCCTCGAACCTACGGGCAGCGGACTTTCGGCGGATGAGTTGCGGTGGATGCCGCCGCTGGTGCAGGGGGCGATGACGGGGGATTTTAACCTGTATTCCGCCATAACCATTATCGACAGGCAAAACCTGGATACAATCCTAGAGCAACAGGGTCTGTCGATATCCGGGCATTTCTCCGAAGCGGACTTTATCCGTATTGGGCACCTTGCCAACGCCCACTACGTCCTTACGGGCACGATAACCAGAACCCCCACCGCCTACATGCTCGGGTTTGCGGTAACCAACGTCCAGACTGGTGTGCGCAGGGCCTCCCGTCCACCAACCCCGGTTTCCTTGCAGGCCCTGGAAGACCTTTCCGCCGTAAGGGTAGCTTCCGCCGACATTCTGGGACAGTTGGGGGTGAACCTTACCGCTCGGGGAAGGCAGGAGCTTACAAGACCCCTGGACATGAGTGAAGTACATGCGCAGACCGCCCTTGCAAGGGGCATAACCGCCCAACGGCAGGGGATGGAGGCTGAAGCCATGTCGCACTTTATCCAGGCCAATGTCCAAGCCCCCGAACTGGAGGAAGCGGAAAATCGCCTAGCTATACTGACCGCCGGTCTCGCACGCACGGATTTCGGCGTTGGAGCCAGGCAGGATATCGCTTGGCGCAACCAGTGGATGGACCGTCTGCGAGAAACCGAGGATTTTTTCGTCAGTTATACCCAGCGACAGTCCTACTTTCTTGTATACGAGCCTAACATTAGGGAGGGGGCGATAAACCATCAGAATGAAACAATTGAACTACGTTTCTGGATGAGCCTTGTACCCGATCCGGTGTGGGCGGAAACCATAAACCAAGTAGTTCTCCGCATGGCAAGCGGAGTTAGGGCAACCGGCAGGGCTGAAGACTGGGGGATTGACTGGCCTAATAATCCCTTAAGTTTTTCACCGCCGTTCAATAACAGAACAAACGACCTTACCGTGGTTGTGGAAATTGCCAACGCCCAGGGTATCGGCATTGCAAGGCAGACCGTTACCATACCCACTGGTTTTGATATTCATTCTAGGGTAAGCCGCAGTGTTATTCCAAGGCAGTGGGAAGGGGAAGTGGTTTTCCCAGCGGTGGATATCCACGCAATGACGGACAGGTTGAACATACGTGTGGTCAGTATCGACGGCGTACCAGCCGCAACAGCCGCCAGGCAAAACGGGGTAACCGTTATGTCGAACGAGGAACTTTTCCGCACCGCTGGAATCCGCAGGGTTCCTATTGACACGTCGCATTTTACGGTTCAGGCTAACGGTACACTAACCCTTTGGAGCGGAACAGGAACGGAAATTTCCATACCCTCCATGGTTAACGGGGTGCGAGTAACGGCGATAGGCAACGGAGTATTCCAGGGCAGGGGGCTGACCAGCGTTACTATCCCAGATACCGTTACGTCTATTGGTAACAATGCGTTTCGAAACAATCAACTGACCGAAGTAATTCTTCCAGGTAGCGTTACAGTAATTGGGGCGAATGCGTTTGGTGGCAATATGATAAGAAGTGCGTCTATTCCTGACAGTGTTACATCCATCGGCAATGAGGCATTTCGCGGCAATCAACTAACCAGTGTCGTCATCCCAGACAGTGTTAACGACATACACCGTTGGGCGTTTGGCACCGATATCTTGGGGAGAGTCAATCCACTGACCAGCATAACCATAGGGGCTGACCAAATGAACTTCAACAGATATTCATTTGGGTTTGGTTTCATTGATTTTTACACCCAAAACGGCAGAAGGGCAGGAACGTATACGAGAAGCGGCAACACCTGGACCTTCACGGCACGGTAGTGTAAGGCGGTGGTGTCCGACGTTTAATGATTTTTGAAATGTACCCAGTGCTACCCCTCCATGGTGGCACTTGGTACATCCGTTGACAAAAAATATTTCGGAGTGGATAAAGTTCGATATTGAGAGGTTGAAGCTTACGTTTTTGGCAGGGGATGCATTAGACCTCCCCTTATCATTATCGGCGTTAATCGGCGAAAAATTTAGAGGCGTTCATTCCAATTTGGAACAGACATATTTGAGTTAGGCAAAACAGCACAGGTGGTTTTGGAGGTACACGATGAACAAGAAAAGTGTTTGGGTGGTTGCGTTGGTGGCGGCGCTTGCGGCACATGCCCATGGGCATCAATTTGACAGGGAACAGGATTTCAGGGTGGTCGTATCTGGCTATGGCGTCATAGTTGTCGATTACTTGGGAAGGAACTCGGACGTGCGAATTCCCCCACGGATACGGGGATTGCCCGTAGTCGGGATCGGCGATGGGGTATTCGAGGGGCGTGGGCTTTCCAGCGTGGTTATCCCTAACGGCGTCGTTTCCATCGGGAGATGGGCGTTTTCGGGCAACCAACTCGTTAGCGTAACCATGGGTAACAGGGTTGCCTCCATCGGATATGCGGCGTTTTATAGCAACCGGCTCACTTCCATAACCCTACCTAACAGCATCGAGACCATAGGGGATCACGCATTCAACAGCAACCAGCTCGACAGCGTTATCATCCCTGGCGGTGTTACCAGTATCGGGGTAGGGGCATTTGCGAATAATCTGCTTAACAGCGTAACAATAGTAGGCAACACGGTTGTCTCCATCAGGGGATTTGCGTTCCATAACAACCGACTCGCCTACCTAACGATTGGCGACGGCGTTGGTTCCATTAACGAAAGCGCGTTTACCGGGGCCTTAAGGTACGTTTCACAGATAAGCATAGGCAAAAACGTCAATCTCCGCAGTTCCGCACCTTCGGATGTTGTCTGGACGGGTTTCAGCAACGCCTACCATGCAAAAGGGCATAGGCCCGGAGTCTACACTTTGCGTGACGGCAACTGGTATTTTCAACCAAATTAAGCGTGCCCAAGAGCTAGGCGCATGAGTGACAGGCACCAGTTTTGACTTACCATCACGACGGTGCCAGTCACCGGTTTTACAGAACGACGGCATTCAAGTTTCCGGGAACGCCCTCTCTCCGGGATGCGAAGCGCGCGCACCGGGCATTTTATTTCATGCCCGGGGTTTGCAACCCAGGAAGTCCCCGGGACGAGGGTACTTTTGCATCACAACGCAAACCATGTTATACTAAGACACAGGGAAAACGCAAAATGACGAAATTGGAGTACACCTTCAAAACCGACACGCTTTTATTTTCCCAGTATCAGCGGAATATCCCTTTTTGAATAAATCACCCTGTGGATTTCAATTTTCCCCTTTTCGGCAACATAGAAAACGGAATAGCTGTTGACTTGTAAAACCCGGTATTCATGTTTGAGATTTTCAGACGGGGCGTACAAACGCAACGGAAAGGATTTCCGCTATCTTTAACACTTCCTTGTCTATTTTTGAAAGCAAATTTTCCGCTGCCCTGGGCGACCCCAGTTCGTGGGTGATATATCGCACTATACCCCTCAAGTCATCCAGTGCCACGGGGAGGTAAAATGTTTTATACGTCATTTCAATTTTGCTTTTTCTTGATTTCGTTCCGCAACTCAGTCATTACTTCGCCATGGGTATAACGCTTTCTTGTCGATGCCGCCTGGTATTCGGCTTCTTTTAGCTTGAGGTAAATTTCCGATTGGAAAAGATTTTGTTCATATGCCTCAAAACTCATCACAACCATGTCGCCCCTCCCGTTCTTCGTTAAATAAACCGGCTCGTTGGATTCATGCACCGCATTGGAAATATCGCTGAACTTATTTCTAAGGTCGGAAACTGGTCGAATTCTGGGTACTGCTGGCATCATCTCCTTCTAAACAACGTCTATCATAATAATGGCATGTATTATGATAAGTTGCAAGGAGCCCTCGACATTCCCCCCTACTTGGCAGCCAATACGGCCGCCTGTCGCCATCCCGGGCGCAAAACGCGATCCGGGGCTTCCGGTTTGCGTCCAGGGTATCTCGGTCTGCATCCGGGAAGTACACGGGGCGTTCCCTGGATGCAAAAAAAGAGGTTTTGCGCTAACAAAAAAACATGTTTTCCACGTACACCCTTGACACGGACGAGCTGCCCCCACAGTTTATCGAGGTGCTGCAGCGTGCATTTTATTTCATGTCCGGGGTGTACGCTTCGCATCCCGGAGCAGGGGGACTCCCCAGCGACGGTTTCCAAAGCCCAGCAAAACACCGCATTTTCAGGAAAGACAATACGCAATGACTTGAAATTTGGACAAAAACGTGTTATGTTTGCCACTGGGAAGGATTACACCAATGGCGAAGCTCAAATACACCTTCAAGACGGACACCCTGTTCAAAATGCTGTTCGTGCGTTACCCGGAACTGCTTAAGCGACTGGTGGCGGCGCTGCTTGGGATTCAGTTTGAAAGCATCGAGCAGTTCGGGATCACCAACTCCGAACTGCCGCCCGACATCTTCAAGGGCAAGTTCTGCCGCCTGGACATCAACATGGTGCTTAACGGACAGCGGGTGAACCTGGAGATTCAGGTTCGCGACGACGGCGACTTTCCGGAGCGCGCGCTGTTCCACTGGTCGCGGCTGTATTCGTCCGCGCTCCCCTCCGGCGGCGATTACCTGAGCCTGCCGCGCACGGTGGTCATCAACATCGTCAACTTCGACCTGTTCGGCTGCGCTGAGTTTCACTCCGAGTTCCGCCCGCTGGAGGTGACGCGGCACGAACAACTGACGGACAGGATGAGCCTGCATTTTTTTGAGCTGAAGAAGCTGCCCAAGGAAATAGATTCCGGCAACATGCTGCTGTTGTGGCTATGGCTATTCAGCGCGGAAACGGAAGAGGATTTGAAGAAAATCGAGGCGTTGGAGGTACCAGTAATGAAACAGGCAATCAAGGCGTACAAAGACATCACGGTTACGCCCGCGTTTGTGGAGGCTGCGCGGGTACGGGAAGAAGCCCTGTCCAACGAGGCATCGGCCCTGCGCCATGCACGGACGGAGGGGCAGAAAGCGGAACGACAAGTATGGCAGGGCGTGGTTGCCGAAAAGGATGCGGAACTCGAACAGCTTCGTGCGGAAAACGAACGCCTTCGTTCACAGGAAAAGTAAGTAGGCGCATGAGTGACAGGCACCAGTTTTGACTTACCGTCACGACGGTGCCAGTCACTGCGCGATTTGCAGGTTGTCAACGGTGACCGGCATCACCTGTAGCGAGCTTTCCTTTGATGCGATTCATTTTGTTTTCGTAAATCCATGGCACACGTAAGTAATGTCTCCTCGCCTTGGTATCTGCTGCGGAAACCCAAAACCTCTGTGGGTATTTGTGTCCCGTCAGGCTTTTGGTGCATCCATTCAAATTCGACATGACCACGGGAAAATCCTTGTCGTATGAATTCAATGGCCTTTTCTTTCGAGGGCGAACCGTCCGGTTGAAACTCGGGCGAGAAATCGAAAAATCTCTCCTTGAATTCCTCTTTGCTCGACAGCCCAAACCGCCTAGCCGCCTCCTGATTGCATTCGATAATCTCAAAATTTTTGTCCCAGAAAGCAAGCACAAACGGCACGGTGTCAAATACAAAACGCATCCGCTTGTTAACTTCCATGTACTTGTAGTAATCACGCAAATCACGGGCATAGGCAATGATAAAGTCCTTTTCGCTAATACGTATATGCTTAAGGGTTACTTCGGCGGGAACAGGTTCCCCACTGGAGGTTTGGTGCATCCATTCAAAACGCTCTTCCCCCGTTTCGATAACCTTTTTCCACATCCGAACGGTTTTTTCCCTGGAAAAAACGCCGTCCGGCTGGTATTCGGGAACGAAGTCGAAGAACCGGTTAAGGTATTCCTGCTTGTCGGATAATCCCAAGAAAGGTACAACTTTCTCGTTGACTTCCACGATCCTAATATTATCGTCAAAAATAGCGCACATCATGGGCGAGGAATCCAGCATAAGCTGCAATCTTTGCCGGGCAATACGTTCGGTCTCCCTGTATTTGTATAAATCGCGCAGATCGCGTAGATAGCCCACCTTGATGACTTTATTTCCAATGACCATCCGTTCAAGGGTTACATCACAGGGAATAGGCTCGCCATCCAAGGTCTGATGCATCCATTCAAAATGAACCGATTTCGTCGCAACTGTTTGTTGCAGAATATTTTTCAGTTTTGTTTTCGAAGGGGTTCCATCGGGCTGATGCTCCGGCGAAAGTTCAAAGAATCTTTCTCTGAATTCCTGCTTGCTTTTCAGGCCAAAAAGCTCAACCGCCGCAGTATTGCAGTCCAACACGTTGGACTCATAATCGGTAGTACAGCAGGCCAACGGCGATGCGTCCAATGTTGCCTTTAGCATCTGCTCCATTACGTTGGCCTTTTCCTGATTCTCGTAATGTTCACGCAAATCCCTGACAAATGCCAGGATATGATCCCCACCTTGGATATCAACACGAATAAGGGTTACGTCGGCGGGTATCGGTTCTCCATCCA
>Ga0209755_10008716_pt1 | contig 10792 bp, 12 predicted proteins | sample TergutCo191P1_FD_187301 | JGI IMG/M metagenome (GOLD analysis project Ga0209755, IMG submission 187301) | Cornitermes sp. P1 segment gut microbial communities from Petit-Saut dam, French Guiana - Co191P1 (SPAdes) (version 2) | ecosystem: Host-associated > Arthropoda: Insects > Digestive system... | reverse complement strand
TGGTTTATCAGGCAATTGTGTGTCCCGGGTGCTGGTTTGCCTCAATGGAAGGCGATTTCGCGTCATTACCGGCTGAAAACAAGGCAAAGGCAAAAGAAAATATCCAGGAACGCAAGAAAGCGACAGCCCTCATCTTTCCCGACGTAAGTTTCCGCGAAAACCGCAATTTGATGGACGGGGCCGCGTCACAGTACCTGACATTGCTCTGTTATGATTTTTACAACAAATCGGCTTCACCGACAATCAAACAGGGGCTTGCGGCTTTACGCTGCGCATGGCTTCTTGACGAACTCCACGCAAATTATCCCCAACAACACTACGATTGGTTAGGTACATTATTTCGTAAAAAAGCCCAATATCTGTACAATGAAGCGTTAACCCGCGAACAGAGCGGTAAGGAAACCCTATCGGGCATGAAGGCTTTCGGCCCTGATACGGACAAAAACTTTTCTTACGAAGGAATGCTCTACATCTGCGCGTACCTGCGCTACAAGTTCGGTCCCGCTCACGACGCCGCCGAGCGGAAATCATCATTGGAAGACGCGCGCCGCACAATCGCGAAACTTTTCGGCATGGGAAAATCATCAAAAGATAAACCCGGCGCCTTTCTGGAAATTGCAAGGAAACTCTACGATACTCTCAATAAGGAGATATCAGAAGAAGGCGGCTAAATTGACTATTTTGGTTAATTCGTGTATAATTACCTTAGAGTAGAGGTTTATTTTAAGAGGTTAATAATTTAATGAAAAAAGCAGCCGGATTTTTAATAACGGTGATGATCCTTATTGTTACCAATCCCGTTTTTGGCTCGGAACGCGGTGATTTTTTTTCTCAGGAAGGTAAAAAATTATGGAGTGTCGGACTCAATATCGGCACATCCTTTGCTACCCCTCTCCTGATAGTTAATCTTGACGCTACTATCGCCCCTCTGCCGTATTCTTTTTTTGAATTCGGCGTTGAATTTGGGTCAATTAACGGTATGGCGGGCGAAAATGTTAACATTCGGGATGTTGTATACACATCGGAATATTACTATGCCCGCGCGAATTTTTTCGCGCCCTTCGGCGGCAGGGAATTTGATTCTTACGGCAAGGCGCGTGAAGCAGGCGGATGGTATATCGGGCTTGGATTGGGAATAATGAACGCGGAGTACGCCTTTGTTCAGAGCGTCACGGAAAAAACCGTCGCTACAGTGAAAACTCCGACGTTTGACGGGGCGTCAGGCTTCTATTTCGGCAAGGGTCACATATTATTCAAGGCAGGTTACGCTGTGCGTACTACAATGGACATGAAAAACCTGATTGGCGTTAATCATCGTTTGTTACTTGGTATTTGTTATCGGGTATATTAAGGGATTAAAATGAAAAGAATATTATTAATAATTGTTACTACTTCTCTTATATTGTTGTTTAATATGGGGTGCGCGTTAGAAATTGCCAATGTGCTTGGGCCGGACGGCGGATATGTGTTCTATGATAAGGGAAGTTATAATTACGGATGGCGCTATATCCAATGTTCCCCGTATGATTTCGGCGAAATTAAGGGCAATACCGATAATACCGATAATACCGAAGCGTATATCAGGACTGCGTTAAAATTATGCACGGATAATAACGCGAACTGGCACAAATTTGGCTGGGAAATACCGGACGAGGCGGCTTTAAAGAAAATGCTTGAGTGTTTTTCATACGGATTAACAAGGTTTTCGTCGGATTTTTATTATTTGGCGGTAAATAATCTGTATGACGCGGGACGATGGTGGGTATGCGGTTTTCAATATTGGGAATGCGGTAAATTGCTCGAAAGCACAGGAAAACTGTGCCTGGCGAAAAATCAATGGCCTGAGAACTGGGCGACAACCGCGCAGTGGACTGATTCTTGCGCTGAATGCGGTGCAACCCCTTCACCAGCTCCCAAAAAACAGCAATGTTTGAAAAGAAATACGGGGAAATTTTGTTTCGAGTGCGGGAAGCCTCCTTCACCGGGACAGGGTTGGGTAGAAGATAAAAATGATCCGCCCAATCCAAATCATCTTAAAGACCCGTTAGAGTGGGAACTGGTTATTCTCCATAAGAATTTTGATAATGCGGCAAACGGTGCTGTAGAAAGAGTTGAAGTTTTACCTGAAATAATCAGGTTGAGGGCAATAAGAAGATTCTAGCGTTATAAAGAGGTGTAAAATGAAAAAGAGAATGATTATTCTGACGGTTATAATCCTTTCCGTATTGCTCAGCGCTTGCCAGCATGTAGACTCGCTTGCGCAGGCAGCTGCGAGAAATGACCTAATCGATCGTGATACGGCAAACATGATCAGCTTATCGGCCAGAGCTTTCGGCGCAGCCGCGGAGAAAGCTACTCCAGAGCAGGAATATTATATCGGGCGCGCAGTAGCAGCCAACATTCTCTCTGCTTACAAAATCTGGAATGGAAACCCTGAACTTACAGAATATCTAAATCTTATTTGCGCCGCCATTATTTTAAATTCTCCTCAGCCGAATATTTACAACGGTTACCATGTCGTAATCCTGGACAGCAATGAGATTAACGCCTTTGCCACTTCAGGCGGGCATATATTTGTTACGCGCGCCCTGCTCAACATCGCGAAATCAGAAGACGCCCTTGCGGGCGTTATCGCTCATGAGATTGCTCATATTCAGCTGCGGCACGGCATTAAGGCAATTAAAACAAGCCGTATCACGGAAGCGCTTTTAATTACCGCGACCGCGGGTATCGGAAACGCGATGGGAATGAATATTAACGAATTAACCGAAATATTCGATGAATCAACGGGGGAAATTTTTCAGACAATGGTAAACAGCGGCTATTCAAAAGAGCAGGAATATGAGGCCGACCTCGCGGCAATGTACCTTATGGCTGTCACAGGCTACCAACCCTCCGGGCTTATTGATATGCTCAAGGAATTGCAGGCTGCTCATACCGGCAGTTCAGGGTTCGGTAAAACCCACCCCGCTCCCGGACAGCGCATTTATTTTGCCGAAAGAGCTGTGAACAGGTTCGAGGTTGCCGACACCGGGTTAATAAGGCAGGAACGTTTCAGCGAAGCTTTAAAAACAGGGATAGCGTCGCGTTAAGAGGGATCAATGAAAAAGATCAATATTGCGGCATTAATAATTATCGCGCTTGGCATACTCACGCTTTTTGTCATAACGGTATTTTTCAATTTTTATACTTATAATGAAGACGGAAGCATACATGGTGACTGGCTGGCAAGCGAATCTGCAATTTATTCAGGGACAGCGAGAATTATATCAAATATTACCGCGTGTTTTATCACCATTGGTATTCTCCTCTTGTTGATTAGCCGGGATAAAAAAGCAAATGAAAACTTTTCAGGAGTTTTATTTATAGCTCTTGGAGTTCTTGCCGTTATCGGATCGCTTAATCAATTTCACCCTTGTACTGAAATGATGAGGATGAATGACAGGCCGATGCGCTGCTATTGGACAATGAAGGCAGTGCTTGCCGTCGCGGGAATAATTAGTATTTCAGGAATACTAATGCTGCTGTTTAACAAGTCAAGGGATTTCATCAAAGGTTTGAATTGCGCGGTAATAATGCTTAGCTGTCTGCTCTTCTTAATTCCTGTAAAGATTACAGGGCTTTGCCTTACCCCAATGGTTTGTATTGAAAGATTTCGCCCATTTATATTGATGATGAGCAGTATAATGATAGCTTCGTCTGTAATTAATGCCTTTTTACTGAATAAGAAAGTAAGACCTCAAAACAGGAAGATGAATAAAAAATGATGAAAAAAATATTGATAATAATTTTTGCGGTTTTTTGCGGCGTCTCCGCCTTCGCAGCGGGTACTTCTGATGAGCAAAAGAAAACGCTCAACCAGAGAAAACAGGCAACAGTCAATCGTGATTTAATTATCCCAATTGCGGACATAAAGGAATACATTGAATTTTATCCCGTTGAAATTGACGGTTTGCAAATGGAAATAATGATTGTAAAAGCGCCTGACGGCACCATACGAACAGCGTATAACGCCTGCCATTATTGTTACCAAAGAAATGACGATCCGAAAGTTCTTGGCTATTTTATGCAGGGAGCCGGCCCCACCCTCTATTCTCTGTGCGGAAGTGAAAGAAGATTTACGATGGACAAAATTCAACAGTCGGCGACAACATGCCACCCTGAACCGATCCTTAACGAAAACAAAATCGTTACGTCATCAACCGTTACTATAACAAGGGCGTATTTAACGCAGGCAAAGGCAATGTTTGCCGCAATGAAACAAATGGGAGAAAAGGGAAGCTGCTGTGACTGAGGTTGTAAAAGAAAGCGTTACAATATATAAAACCTTCGCGTCCCTTGCTTTCATTGCAATGATATTACAATTATCAATTCCTTTTTTATTTTCCAAGACTGATTGTCTTGATACCTGCCAATGCTGCTGCGAATCGACAGAAGTAAAAGAAGTTGTTACGGCCAAAGACTGCTGTTCCGCGCAGGTTATCGTAGTAAAAGAAGACTGTTGCGGCAAGGAGCACTTGCACGAAACCCACTTTTTATTGTCAAAATCCCATAACTTTCAGAACATACTATGCGATCTCAGATCGTCTGTTTTTAACAAACATATTTTAAATGAACTATCCGGTATCGCGAATGATAAACGATACTTGCCGGTAGAAATTGTTTATTATATTTTCAAACCTCCTATTGCGTAAATTTATTTACCCGGACTTTATTTAACTAAAAAGAAAAATTTAATTTACTCAATAATTTTAAGGAGAGAACTATGAGAAATTTATATAAATTAATCGGGATTATCGGCATGATACTGATAATCGGAATTGTAACAATGGGTTGTAAGACAACACCGGATGAAACTACGCCCGGCGAGACCGGAACAAACCTTGCCGTACCGGCGAATATAAAAATAGAAATTGACAGCACTAAAAGCCCAACCAGAGAAATAATGGTTATTACATGGAACGAAGTGCCTAACGCATCGGGTTATGAGGTACATTCAGTTAGCGTAGGCTGCGGTTCAGCCACCCGATTGATAAATACCAAAGAGGGGACAGCGTACGCGTTAACATTTGAAAGCACAGATACGGAGAAATCAGGGACATCTACAATAAATAAAAATAACAATCCTGATGGTCTCAGCCTTATACATGAGCCGGCGACTGATCCCAATAAAAGTTCAAACGGCAGGGTTGAAATTATCGGAAAAAACAAAATCGAAATTACCCTGATGCCTGAGAATAATGTTAACAATACAATACACGCGTCATCGCTGAGAGTAAAGGTAAAAGCGCTTGGAGGAACATCAGGCGGTATTGAATATTCCGATTCTAATTATTCAGCGGAAGTAACAAAAAATTTGTAATTAGAATTATTCCAGTTAGAATTATTCCGGCGGAGGCGCGCAGACATCAGTTCTTTCGCGTCTCTGCTGGAACCTTATAAGGATTTATTCATGAAACTAAAATACCTTTCGGCTGTTTTGTTGACTCTTATACTCGCGATACCTTTACACGCGCAATCGGCCGCGCAGGAGATAGAAGCGCTGCTGTCAACCGATGCTGTCACTTACGCTCAGGCGGCGCGTTTTTTGCTTGAAGCGTCCGGTAAAATGAAAACCTCCGATCCGCAGGAAGCTTTTCGTTACGCGATGGAACAAAACTGGCTTCCTAAAAAAACTTCCGAGGGGGAGAAGGCGCGGCTTGACGGAATCTCAAAACTGCTTACGCGCTCTTTTGACATGAAAGGCGGCGTAATGTATTCAATAACAAAGAACGCTCATTTTTCATACAGGGAACTTGTAAGCAGAAATTTTATTCAAGGGAGAACTTCCTCGTCAATGAATGTGAGCGGCAGGGAGCTGCTTATTATCACAGGCAGGATACTGTCTGAAATTGAACAGGGGGATTAACATGAAGAAAAATATAATTACGCTTCTGATGTTTCTGTGCGCCCTGTTTCTATTGCCGTCTTTTCTCAGCGCGGCGGATTTTTTCCTCACGACAAATCAATATGCCGGAATTGATCCGAAAGAAGATAAAACTAATTTTGAATATCAGGCGAATATTCTGCCTGCTTTCTCTCATTTTTTCAACGATTCAAGCGAAATCTTTTTATCAGCGGGTGTTAAACTTGGATGTAAAGAAGAATTGACTAAAGAAAACTTTCGCTGGGTACCGGAAATCCTTCGCGCGGAATTTTCCTGGCAGCAGAACAATGTGGGAATCAGGGCCGGACGTTTTAATTATACCGACATAAGCGGCATCATCGCGTCAGGGCTTTTTGACGGATTGTCATTCTCGTATACATCAATGGCAGGGACGATAAGTTTAGGCGCGTGGTATACAGGTCTTTTGTACAAGGAAACCGCGAATATAATAATGAATGATACGGATCTAAAAGCCTACAATATACCTGTTGATTATGATGATTTTTCAAATACCTATTTTGCCTCAAGGCGTCTGCTTGCTTCTCTTGACTGGGAACATCCGTCTATCGGGAATTTTATGGAGCTTAAGGCGGCTGTTACAGCTCAATTTGATCTGTCAGATCCGGATGAGGAAAAGTATCACAGTCAATATATTACGTTAAAGGCAATTATTCCGGTTAACCGTTTTGATTTTGAATTCGGCGGCAGTCTTGGAATATCGCAAAAAAGAATCGCGATAGAGACTGATCAGGAAACCCCTGAAACAGATACCGGCATCGCTCTTGCTGGAAATTTCAGCGCGATATGGCGAATCCCGTCAAGTTTTAACAGCCACATTTCGCTGACCGGCTGTTATCTAAGTGGAAATCTGGAACAATTAAAAGCTTTTATACCCTTGTCAAACAGATCATACGGAGATATATTAAAGCTAAGGCTGCCTGGAATTTCATTATTGAGCCTTGGGTATTCCGCGCAGGTACATTCAACTTTAGGAATTGGCTTTGGAGCGACGCACTTTATACGGAACGATCTTAGCACTTTCAAAGTAGACGATGATTCTAAAATTTTCAAACAAGAGTCAGTGCTAAAAAACCCGGGATTAGAAACCGAAGGCAATTCTTTGGGAACAGAATTTTTCGCGCGGATTGCGTGGAAACCGCTGTCTGATTTACAATTGAGTATGGGAGGCGGAATTTTCCTTCCCTCTCTGGGTAACATGGCACCTGATAAAAATCCGCTTTGGCTGGCGGAATTATCAGTCACTTTTGTTTTATACTAATTTTTACTAACGGAGGAATTAATGAAAAATCTTTTTTTGATTTTTTTAACGCTGAGTTTAACAGCGTACGGGCTTTATTCTCAAAATAGCGTAATACTTGAAATAACCGGTAATGTGGAATTAAAACCCGCCGGTTCCTCGGCATTTACCACAGCGAGTCCGGGTGATGAAATAGCGCCTGATACAATTATATCAACAGGTTTTAACAGTACCGCTGTTATTTCCGCAGGCAATTCAATTATTACGGTATATCCGCTTGCGTATTTATCTTTTTCGGAAAAAACAAAAATCAATCTGCAAACGGGAAGGATAAAGGTTGACACAGATCCGTCTTTATGCGCAATTACAAACTTTACGGTGAGCAGTCCTGCGTCTTCTACGGCATCTCCCGCAGACACAGCGTCTGTAATTCAGGGAACAAATTTTGAATTTAACACATTTAATGTGTCAGTAAACGGAGGGAAAGCGACATTCTTAGGCGCTTCAGGGCCGGCGATAATTGTTAATGAAGGAAGAGAAGCGTCGATTGGGCCGGATGGGAGACCCTTCACTTCCCCTCTTTCTTCAATACTGTCTTCAGCGCCGGGCAGCAGCCGCGGCTCTTCTTCAGGAAGCCAGCCGTCGGCAAGCAGCGGAGCGGATGCAAGCGGCGGAAGCAGCGGAGGAAGCTGCTGCGATTAAGAAGCTTTCATGACCAGAAACATCAAGCTGATAATCGCCTACGACGGCACGGATTTTTGCGGCTGGCAGAGACAGGAAAACGACAGAACCGTCCAGGAGGAAATCGAAAAAGCTCTTGAAAAAATACACAACAAACCTGCCGCGCTTTCAGGCGCGGGCAGAACAGACGCGGGCGTTCACGCTGTAGGACAAGCCGCCAATTTTTTTACAGACATCGACAGCATTGCCGCCTGTCGTTTTGTTCCCGCTCTCAACTCGCTCCTCCCTAAGGACGTGCGTATCCTTGAATCAAGTGAAGTAAGCGGCGAGTTTCATGCCCGCTTCAGCGCGAAGGCGCGTATGTACCGCTATCAATTTATATGCCGCCCAAGCGGAGAGACCCTTCTCCCCCATGAAAACCGCTACAATTTAAGGCTGTACCGCTATCCGTGCCTAGATCTCCTCAACGCCTACGGCAGACTCATTCTTGGCGAAACAGACTGCTCCATTTTCGCGGGCGCAGGCGATGCCGCGGTAATCGAAGGCAAATTAAAAAACCGCTATGTGTACAGCGCCCGTTTTTATATAGAACAAAACCGCCTAATCTTTGAAATAAAAGCAAACGCCTTCCTGCGCAACATGGTCAGATCGATAGCAGCTACCTTTTTGTATTATGAGGAAAAAAACACCGCACCGGAAAAACTGCGCGATATTATCGCTTCCGGGGAGCGTTCGCTCGCCGGACCTACTCTGCCGCCGCAGGGATTGTTTTTGTGGCAGGTGGAGTATTAGAGAAGAACAAGCGAATAATATTATTTTATCAGTATATTTTTATATTCTTTTTTCTAAACGTAACATCGCATAAGTATTATCAGAATATTCCAAATCCCCTATCCATTTAATAATTCTATTGTATCCATTATTAAACCAAAATCTTACGGCGACCCAATTTTTAATATCAACATTAAGAATAACTCTATTGTATTTTCTATCAGATTTCCATTTATTTTCATACGTATTTTTATTTTGTCAATTAGCGCCGCAGGCGTTTAATATAATTATTTTCCGCTACATGACACAATCCCCCAAAATCAGTTATAATTAACATATATATGAATAAACCATCCCCTGTTAAATTAGCGGTTTTCGCGGCTCTGGCGCTGCTTTTTATAATCATCCTTATCTCCATTATAAGGAAGGAAACCGCAGGCGACAACGAGTTTTTCGCTCCTGTAATAACAATGGAGCCAATCCGCGGCAGCCTTGAAAAAACGCTGCGAATCACAAGCCAGGTGGAAACAGGCCGCCTTATTACCATGGTTCCCCGTGTCGGCGGCACGCTTATCAGCCTTAATGTTAAGCCGGGAGAGGAGGTAACAGAGGGACAGCTCCTCGCGCAGGTGGATTCAGCGCCCTACCAGCTGACTTACCTTCAGGCGCAGTCCGCTTTTCTGACGGCGCGCTCAACGTTTAACAGAATCAGCGAACTTTATCAGAGCCAGGGGGTGTCGCGTCAGAGTTACGAAGAAACAAGAATGGCGTTTGAAGTAGCAAGGGCGCAGTATGATTTGGCGCAGCTCAATATTGACTATACAAGAATACGCGCTCCAATGAATGCCACCGTGCTGATGCGGCACGGCACAGAAGGCGGACTTGTCGCGACAGGGACACCGCTTGTAACACTCGGCGACCTTGACGATTTGAGGATAAAAGCCGCAATCCCCGAAATTCATTTCAGGTTTTTCGCGGAGAACTGGGAAACAATGCCGGTGCGTCTCCTTGTGCCTGCTCTCGGCGACGAAAGATCATTCGACCTTAAACCATTCAGCCTTTCGCCGTATGTGTCGCCTGAAAACAGGAGTTTCCTTGTCGAGTATGAAATCCCCGAAGGAGCGGTACACGGGCTTCGTCCCGGAATGTTTGTGAACGTAATTTTTGTTCTTGAAAAAAGAGACGACGTGCGTTATCTGCCGTTTAAGGTATTAGCGTCGGGAAACAGGCTCTGGAATGTCACCGAAGACAGAAGGGCGCAGTATACGGAATTAACTCCCGACTTTTTTAATAACGATTATTTTCAGATACCTGAAAGTTTATACGACATGACTTTTATTCTTGAAGGACAGCACTTTATCACTGTCGGGCAGCGGCTGAATATTTTGAATGACGCGTCACGCGAAGACGCGCGTCTGTCAGACTCATCGCAGGACTCATCTCAGGATGTTCAACAATGAAAATCTCGGATTTCGCCATAAATCATCCCAAGGTTATAATGATGCTGCTCATTATCCTTTTTGTATTTGGGCTGATGTCGGCTTTTAATCTCAGGCGCAGCCTTATCGCCGATATGAGTATGCCCACCATCGTTGTTGTTACAACATGGCCGGGTGTGGGTCCCGCTGACATCGAAGTGGAAATAACAAATCCGCTTGAAGAAGTTCTCGGCACTCTCACCGGGCTCAATATTATGTCTTCTGTTTCCAGAAACTCTGTTTCTGTTATAGAACTGCAATTGAGTTATAACGAGAAGGCGGAAGACAGGCTTTATGAAATACGGGAAAAGATTAATAGAGCGATTGCAAACCTGCCGGATGATCTTCCAGCTCCGCCGCGCATTCTTCAGTACAGCACTTCCGAGCTTCCTGTTATGACAATAATCGTCAGCGGCGAGGGGAGCCGCAGCGAATTATCGTCATTGTGCAATGATGAAATTGTCCCCGCGTTGTCGCGCGTATCTGGCGTTGCTAATGTGAACATGAACGGCGACTCAAAGGATATAGTAGAAATTATTATAGATTTGGATCGGCTTGGCGCTCTTCAAATTTCGCTTTTGGATATCGCTCAGATTCTTGGAGCGGCGAACTTTTCACTTCCAGGCGGAGAAGGGATTTTTCAAGGCTACCATTTAAATATCCGCACGGACGGGCGCT
>Ga0209755_10008715_pt1 | contig 10792 bp, 9 predicted proteins | sample TergutCo191P1_FD_187301 | JGI IMG/M metagenome (GOLD analysis project Ga0209755, IMG submission 187301) | Cornitermes sp. P1 segment gut microbial communities from Petit-Saut dam, French Guiana - Co191P1 (SPAdes) (version 2) | ecosystem: Host-associated > Arthropoda: Insects > Digestive system >... | reverse complement strand
GAAAGACCAGCAGAGCGTGTCCAATAATGTATTGGATTATTATTGTCATCTCTTAATGCTGATCGACTAGCATTATCATAGTGATTATGATTAATTGAATTGATGGTAAAGCGGTTTAGTTCTGATAACGATAAAATACTTAAAAATGGCTTTACAGCACTATATAACAAAAATCACTTATTATCAACAAGATAACAAGTGATTTTTCAACAATGGTTAAATTTTATTACACTTATTCATCTAACCAATCTAAAATATGTTCATTAACTCCTTCATTTTTATTCAAGTAAACTAACACCTCAAAGTGAAAACTTGCTTGATAAATGTACCAGAAAGTATCAATCGTATTTTCTGTAATCCAGACTAATATATAAACCTTAGTTCCATTCGGATCACCTAACATCAACTCAATGCCACGATTATCAAGTTCATATTGAGAGATTGCACTATCAATATATTCTTGTGTCACATAATCAACATTATTAACAATATTTTCATCAACTAGTGTTTGTGTCTGTAATCCTATCAAATAATCAGTGGGATCAGTGTGTAAAAAAGCAATCTTTATACTATTTTGAGCCTCTATTTGATACTCTGATTTAATCCCACCAACTAAGGATAATTGAGTTAAAGAATCATTACTTGGTTCTAAAACAAGATCATCATAAGTGATTTCAAACCACCCCTTTAAGCCACTAGCTAAACTAGTGTCTTCTTCTAACCAAGTTAAACAAATCTCAACTACTGCAAACTGCCTTGCCCCTGCCACAGAATTGTATGCTGCATCAGGCCCAATTGGTACTAATGCTAAATTGCTATTCATATCAAAATCTACTTGTGTATCAACACAATGAGCACTACCAACATTTAATAACCCATTATCAGTCTGATTAGGAGCCAACAAAAAAGAAGCCCAAAGTGCACTAATCACACCCGCAAAAAAGATCATTAATAATATACTCATTGTCAATAAAAATCTTTTAGAGTGTTTCATTTGGACTTCTCCTCCTTAATTAAGGGGTTGGTTTAACGTTGTCATCGGCTACTACTGTTGAGGTAATTATAAATTTAACATACTGCTCATTAATTTGATTAACCGTAGCAAATCCTAGGGCAGGATCAATCTCTTCAATGAAAATAACGGCATAGATGGTTACTGGCTGTGCCCCAACTGTTAAACTAACTGTTAATGATGTGGCTCCATCACTGGCACCAACTGTTTCTGGGGCAACCGGTTCAACAATAAATAATTTAACGTGCGTAACAGCATTTGATATAATATCAATTCCACCAATATCAACAAAGCCAATATTAGTAACCGAGATTGTAAAGTCGTGTGAATATCCCCCGACATTCCCTTCTTGACCCGCATTTTGTTGCCAAACTAATTCTATTGGCACAACAACATACTCCACAGCATCAGTTACATTTGAGTTTTTAGGCACTAGTTTATCACCATTATATTGTTGGTTAATCGTGATTGATGTTTGTACCTCTGGCGCTTGGCCAACATCAATTTCTACCCCCTTATTAGCGTTAGGCACTAAGATTGTCATTGCCCAAAATGCCGACACTAAACCAATCATTGCTGCTACTAATAATGCTACTATTAGTAAACTTCTACGCTTTCTCATTTCACTCATCTCCCTTTTATTTTTCTAAGTGTTGAATATCAAAATCAAATGATATTCCTACTCTTTGACCACAAATACAATCAATTTGATCATCCGTTAAATCATTTCTTAAAGTAATTACTACAATAATCTCAACGCTAGTATTCATTTGAATCACCATATCATTACCATTAGGAAAATTCACAATAAAGATTTCTTGTAAACTTAAATTATTATTTTCTATTGGTTCATCATTAGCATTAACAAAATAAATATCACCCACGCTAACTGTAATTAATCCATCAATATTATTAACTATTTTATCTTTTTTTTCAGGATTCCATTGAATAATAAAACTAAATTCAAGGGCATTGACTTGATCGCTACCCGCTAAAACATCAGGCGGAACTAATTGCTTGTTGGTTGTTTGAGGGGTTGCTGCTAAGCAGGCAATTACATCTTGACCATCACCGATCACAAAAACAAAATCTTCACGATCAATTGCCCCCATTAAGGCAAACGTAATATAAAGAATAGCACCTACTAATATTAGTAATAATATCCATGATCTTGTGAGGATGTAACGAAAAGTTTTCATACTGCTTCACCTGTGATATGTTATCACATTCCCTCTTTATTTAAGTGTAAAATAACATAAGTTATTATTTTTAGAGATAAAATGGAATGATATTTTATCTCCCATATATATATTACTGCTTTTTTACCACAATGTCAAGCAAAATATGTAAAATTATGTTATTTTATGTGTTTTTATTGACTACTTTTGTTATCGAGAAAATAGTTTTCAAAACCTATACAAAAAACGAGTCAAATGACCCGTAAATAAACATTAAAATTCATGATAGTTGATAGATATTTTTACTCATTATTATTTTCGTCTATATTAAAAAATTCACTTAAATATTGAAGGGCACTACATTTGACTGCTTCTAAATTAACCTCGCGTTTAATCGCACTAAAAGTACACCCACAATAACATTGACGATAAATGTTATATTCTTTTGATATTTCAATTGTGCGCTGATAACCACCACGCTTCTTAAAATCTGTTGGCAAATACTTAACATCATAAATGGTGGAAACTTCATAACCTATTTCATTGATTTTATCTGAATTTTTCATTGGTGATACTGTTAATGAAGATCCAAAGTAATCATAATTATTTTGTTTAGCATATTGAGCAACTTGATCTAACCTCAGGTTATAACAAGCCGCACAACGAATACCGCCTTCACTAAAATCTTCTAGTGAAAAATCTTTAACTACTGCTTGATACTTTAAGGGGTTATATTGGTCTTGCATATATAAAACATTAGTTTGATGTTTCGCGTTAAATTCCTTGACAAATTTTTTAGTGGCCAATGCTCTTCTTTGATACTCTTCTTTTGGATGAATATTAGAGTTAGAAAAGTAAATAGTCAAATTAGTAATACTTGCTAATTCTTCTAGGGTATAAGTTGAACATGGAGCACAACAAACATGCAAAACCAGTTTAGGCTTTATGCCCTGGGTTTGCCAATGTTCTTTTAAGGTGACAAATAATTGATCATAATTAATTTTGGGTGTGAATTGCTTATCCTCTTCCACGCCATGACCCTTTCGAGTGGTTTTTTTTACACCACTCTGTTATAATAAAAAAGGTTGGCGTCTGAGGAGCGATTCGAACGCCCGACCGACGGCTTAGAAGGCCGTTGCTCTATCCAGCTGAGCTACTCAGACACATAACCTTTAATATTATAAACTAAAATGGTCATAATGTAAATACTTATAATGTTTTTTGTTAATTTTATAGATAATTTTGTGATAAGTATGTTTTGAGAATGATTTAATCAGTAAAAAGCAAAAAAGATAATCACTACCTTCTATATGTTATCGCTATTTTATAATAATAGGTATGCAAATAATAGAGCGTAAATGTAATTATACTTTTAAGATATACCCGATAACAAAATAGTTATCACTTCTTCTTAGAGATCCTTTTTATTTGAGCTGTGTTTATAAATATAACTTTTTAATGTTTTTCCTATAGAAAGACCTAGTATTTTTATAGATTCGATAGTAATACTCCTATTCTCAACCATTACTTCACCTATCGTTTATTGATGGCGATATCCATTAACAATCATGGCATGTTAGATTGGCTTTTCAAAAATTGTTCAAACTCTAATTTTTTGTTTCCATAATCAATCAATAACTCTTTTATAAGTTTTATTAATTCCTTATCCGAGTCAGTCATTAATTCCTCATTCTTTAGAATGATAGTGAAATCACTACAAAATTCATCATTTAGTAAATAGTCAAATAGCCCCGTAAGAGTTATCGGTTGATCGAATTGATACGATTCAATGCTGTTAGCACCTATCGTCAGTTCTAGATTACTTTCATTTTTAATTATCAATATTTCCATGTTCTTCTTCTCCTAAAATATTCCCATATTTTTGATTTCTATTTGAAAACGATGGCTTTCCGCCATCCAAAATAGATAAAATTTTCTCTCGATCCTGTGCAGATTCTATAAAGTAATTCTGGTACGCAATTTTATTATCCTCGTTTGAGGAAAAAATATAATTAAATGCATCTCCGTAAACTGCAACTGAAGGATTATGAGTAACAAATATTAATTGTTTATCTGTTTTTTTACTTTTTATAATTGGCACCAAAAACTTACTTATATAATCATTATCAATATTGTCTTCTGGCTGATCTAAAAGCATAATAGGTTCATCTGAATCAAACATCATATCTAAGTAGGCAACACTCTTTGTTCCTAACGAAGTATTATTGAGATTGATGATTGACTTATTGCTTTCTAGGTTTTCAACATCAATAGAATTACTGATATCATCAACCGCAGTATCTAACTTTTCAATTTGATAGAAATCTTTCTTAGGAATAAAAATATCTTCGTTAAGGAATTTTTTAAATTCTTCCCCAAGCGTTTTATTAGAAAGCAGATCAACATCACCCCAAAGATACTTCTTAAGCCTGTCAACGTCATTCTCTACTTTAATTTTTTTTATTTCAGCAGTGGCTTTTTGTAATACGACTTCATTCAAATCTTCTGGAAAGCGGTACGATGTAATGAATAAATATTTTCCTTCACGTTTTTTTTCAACTGGCAAAGAATCAATCCTAAAATTTTTAAGTAAATACTCAAGCTTTTTAAATCTAAGTAGATTTGATAAGTTGACTTTTAATACTTCCAATGATTGACCAATTTCGACTCTATTATTTCTGTTAATTTTTTCAATTTCCCCAGCGGTTTCATTGCGTGATGTAATACGCTGGTTGTTAACAGTGATTAATTGATTGAATAAATTCAACTTCTTAGCATATATATTAGCTATTATTTTTAATTCACTTATCTTCAAAGTTAATTCACTGGGATTATAACCTATATTTTTGAGATCATTAATAGCAGCTTCCATAAATTCAACACCATTTTTTATATTTTTTGTGAAATTTGACGAATTTATCAAAGGAAAATGGGCTAGGAAATAGTTATCATTTTTTTTGATTTGCATTATATTTGATGTTAAACTTTTATGATTTGGATTGGTAGGTTTGAGTTTCATTAATAAATCTCTGATTAAATAAAGAGCAGTCATATTCAACTCATTTATTTCAGGAAATTTGCTAGTAATTGAATTGGTAACATAATCTGGATTTTCATAGATGTTACGGATCTCGTTTTGCTCTAGTACTGCCATTTTTGAAAGCGAACCCAATAATATATCAACTTTTCCATAATTCTTACCTATTATATTACTAACCTTGTAGTTCTTTTTGTACTTTTCCAAACCTGAATGTTTTCCATCCTTTAGTCGCTCAATCACTGAAACCAGTAAAGATTTACCACTTCCCCTTTTACCTACTATAACATTTAAACCAGGAGAAAAAAATACTGTCTGTTGTTCATCATTAATCGTAAATGAAACACTATTAATTATACTACCTAAGATTGGAATCTCATTTTCAAACGATATTTTAATCCTTGATGTTGGATCCAAAACGCCTATTTCAAAAGATTCAAAATAAGTCTCTAAAGACCCGAAAATAAAATTATTTTTGGGTGGCTCATACTTTTCTGCGTTATGCCAATCGCTAAACGAAAAATAAGTAAAATATTGGCCATATTTAATTATATAATCGTAAATTATTGTTTCGTCTTCATCTAACTGAATTTCATTACTTTTTATCTTTTTCTTAATGTTACTCATTATGACATTAATTTCGTCATCGTTTTTGAGAGGCAATAGTTGTTCGAACTTTTGAGTGCTTTTAAAAAAGTTTGATGCCCATCTATTTTGACTATCTTTGTCAAAGTTTTCCTTAACATCATAACCACTAAATATCTTGTACATTGCGTACTTGGTAATTTCAACATATGTAAAAGTATCAAAATGCTTAACTAATTGTGTAACTCCTCGTGCTTTATCTCCTTCTGGTATAAGTATAAATTTAATGCTCAGTTTTAACAGTTCCGAGATGATACATGAAATTGTTGGTTTATTACCATTATTATATATTTTTTTGATAGCTTTTTCAATTTGATCTGGTTTTTCATTGGGAGCAAAATAAACACCCATTTGAAAAAAATTCGTGTCAACATAAACATCAAGTTCAACTCCATCAATCAACTTTATATCTTTATCAGTGATATATTCTCTTAGCTCAGCATAGTATTCTTTTGAGTAAATATTGTGATCGGTAACACTAAAAACATCAACATCTCTACTTATCAAAGTATCTACGTACTCCTTTGCACTCATGTTCTTCACTCTATTACCATCTTTCTTGCTTGAATGATGAGAGTGCATGTGTAAGTCATATTTTAACCATTTCAATTGTTTTTCCTTCATACTATTACCTCACTTAAAATTTTTTGTATCCATTTGAAGACTTACTAGTTCATAGTATTTCTTTGATTCTTGGTTTGTTTTAAGAATTAAATGAATATCCCAAAAGTAATCATTTCCTTCAATATCAGTTACTCTTAATCTTATAAGTTCTTGACTCATGTTAAGAACATCGTGCGTTCTAAGTTCTAATTTAAATGACTCATCTTTTCCAACAAGAACTGGATATCTAGGCACATAAGATTTCCCAGAATGATTTGCTTCCGAAATATACATTTCAACTTTGCTAGAATTATGAAAGTTTCTGAGAAATAATTGTGCATAGCCGTATCCGTCATGAGGAAAGTCATTATCAAATAACACTAAATTCTTTATCTTTACTTCATCAACATTACTAATCTCGCCTAAATAGGAAAAGACTGGTCTTATACTTCTTTTATGGTTTTCAATTGTTTTCTTGTTGTTATCATTTATAGTCCAGGCAACACCAAATAATGTTAACAAACCACCATAAAGTGAGGCAACTACAGGAACTACAATTCCCCTTAAATATGACGATGGGATTTGATAAATTAAGAATATTGTTATTCCGACTCCAACTAGTAACTCAATTATCAGGATGCTCTTTAACGTACTCTTAGAGTTTGTCCATATATTGGCCAAATTAGTGAAACACAATAAAATTGATACTATTCCAAATATATACTGAATAATTAATATATTAGTAAATATACCCATATAGAAAAATGAGTTACTCCACCAAAAGAGAGTAAAAATTGCGTAGTTATACTTTTCTTTAGCCAATGCTGATGGGGGTTCTCTTTTAATATGGGTGTTATTTAAATAATATGCTAGTGGGAAGAACAATAAACTTAGGCTAAACAATATCCAATGTAATATAATCATTTAGCCACCTTAAATCCCAAAAAATTTATCAAAAAATGCTTTTAATTTATCTATAACTCTTTGAATTATAAATTCACGCTTTAAAGTGCCCATTACTTTTTGTCCAAATCTACTTAACGGCGGTAATAATTCAACTACATCTGTTCCAAAATCCTTAATTTCACCATTTCTAAATGAGTTTTCAATAAAGCTTTGTATCTTAATTGGATCAAGATTTTCTTCTTCAATAATTTTATCTAATTCTTCTTGTCTTGACTTTTTAATATATTTATCCCATTCACCAACAATATCAGAAGTATCATTTACTGACTCAATGAATCTCATGATCAACTCTTTCTTGTTTCTTAAGGTTGGTGATGATTCGATTGACTTTGAAATATTGATTAAAATTTCTTTATTTTTTGAATTTTCTTCTTTATATTCTGCCACTAACATTAAAATATAATCAATATTAACTTCAACTGACTTAACTAACTCAATTTCAAATTCTAAATCATCAACAATATCATCTTTATCCGCTTTATTTTCTTTGCGATATTTATCATATATTCTTAGATATTCACCATGGTAATTTTGGAAATCAAAATCAGCTAGTATTTGATTATCTTCAAACTCATCAAACGATTGAAGAATATTTTTGACTTTCAAAATCTTGTTATACAATCTAATAAATGATTTTTCCAGTTCTTCACCAAGTATTTGCTCTCCAAGTGGATATTTATTAGTGAGTATTTGAACTAACTTCTCATAACCTTCAAAATATTCATAACCATAAAAATACTCATTAAATGACTTCATTAAAACTATGCCAGAGGCATTTTTATTGCCAAAGATTGAAATAGCTTCTTGAACTTGTTTTTCTAGTTTTCTAAAGCAAACAATATTTCCATAAGTTTTTACTGAATTAAGTATCCTATTGGTTCTTGAAAAAGCCTGAATTAAGCCCTGTTGCTTTAATCTCTTATCAACCCATAAGGTGTTAAGAGTTGTTGCATCAAATCCAGTTAAAAACATATTAACCACTATTAATAAATCAATTTCACGGTTTTTAACTCGCAAACTCAAATCCTTATAATAGTTTTGGAACTTTTCTGATGAAGTATCATAATTAGTGCCAAACATCTTGTTATAATCAGCAATTGCTAAATCTAAAAAGTCTCTTGATGACTTATCAAGTTTGGAAGTATCTTCGTTATTTTCTTCAAATAGTCCATCATTATCAAAATCATCTTCATTCGGATTCCAACTAAAAATAGTTGCTACCTTTAGTTTTAGGTTCTCTGGCAACTCTTTTTGTTGTTTATTAAATTCAGTGTAATACAGCTTTGCTGCCTCAATCGAAGCAGTGGCAAATATGGAGTTAAAGCCTGTGATATTAGTCTTAATTTTTTCTTCCATTACTCTTGTTGGTTGTTTAGCAACTTCAGCAACATTAACTACTTTTGAGAAAGTGAAACTTTTATCATTTCTTTTAGTTTTTTGATTAAAATGTTCTAAGATATACTTAGTAACACCCTCTATTCTTTTTGGTGCTAATAATGCTTTTTCACGTTTAATATCATAAACTTCTTCTTCATCACTAACATCTTTTAACTTAACTGTTGCTACATAATCAATTCTAAACTTCAAAACATTGCCATCTTGAATAGCATCTACAATTGTATATTTATGAAGTGCATCACCAAAAACTTGTTGGGTTGTTTTTTGGTTAGGGAACTTATTGTGAGTAGTAGTATTACTTGCAAAGATTGGTGTTCCAGTAAAACCAAAAATCATATATTTCTTAAATGCTTTAGTAATTTCTTTATGCATTGTTCCAAATTGAGAGCGATGACATTCGTCAAAGATTAAAACAATATTTTCAGTAAAAATATTATGTTTCTTGTTCTTGCTAATGAATATTGAAAGTTTTTGAATAGTAGTAATAATAATTTTCACGTTTGGATCTTCTAACTGCTTTTTAAGAACTGCTGTACTAGAGTTAGAGTTTGCTGCTCCTTCTTCAAACTTATTATATTCCCTCATTGTTTGGTAATCTAAATCTTTACGGTCAACAATAAAGATAACTTTGCTTATGCTTTCCACGCTTGAGGCAATTCTGGCCGTTTTAAATGACGTCAATGTTTTACCTGAGCCTGTAGTATGCCAAATAAAGCCTCCCGCATTAATAGTTCCTATGTTTTGTTTATTATTTAAATTCCAATTAATTTTATTAACAATTTTTTCGGTTGCTACTATCTGATATGGCCTCATAACAAGTAGCATATCATCAACAGTAAAAACACAATACTTGGTTATTACATTTAGTAATGTGTGCTTTGATAAAAAAGTTGCGGTAAAATCTTCTAAATCTTCAATGGGTTTATTACTTGCATCAGCCCAGTAACTAGTAAATTCAAATGAATTACTTGTTCTTTTTTGGTTATTATTAGCACCCGAGGCTTCTTTACAAGCTAGTTCTCTTGTTGTATTTGAATAATACTTGGTATGTGTACCATTAGAGATAACAAAGATTTGAATATACTCAAACAAACCATGAGCAGACCAAAAAGATTCTTTACTATATCTTTCAATCTGATAGAAAGCATCTTTAATGCTTCTTCCTCTTCTTTTTAATTCAATATGAACTAATGGTAATCCATTGACTAAAAGAGTAACATCATAAATATTTTTTCTTGTTCCAGTTGCTTCATATTGATTAATAACTTGTAAGATATTATTGTGAATATTTGTTTTATCAATTAGTCTGACATTTTTAGTTGAATTATCGTCTCTCTTTAAAGCAAGTATATAATCCTCTTGAATTTTTTTGGTTTTTTGAACAATACTTTCAGTTGGATTTATTAAATAAGCTTGCTTAAACAACTCCCACTCATTATCAGAAAAACTAAAGTTATTAACTTTTTCTAATTGAATTTTAATGTTTTCCAGCAAACAATTAGGAGATGTGATTATTAATCGTTCATATCCTAATGTTAGTAGCTGTTTAACTAAGTTTTTCTCTAAAACATGTTCACTTTGATAGTCTTGTAGTTTACCCTTATTAGATGTAAACTCTTCAACGACTGTAGCGAAAGTTGAATCGCTGTTTTCAATTATGTTTTTATATCTTTGCATGCATACCTCCAAATCTACTCTGCTAATGACATAATCATAATTGATTAAAAGTCAGCAGCCTATTGCGATAATATTCGTATTGTTTTTTTCTTGCAGAAATTTCTGCTGGAAGACCCTTTGTTAGGTCAGTTGTTAAAGAATCAAATTGGTCCAAAATTAATACTATTCTTTTCTGTTCTTCAAGCGTTGGCACAGGAATTTCAAATTGTGAATATTCACCAATCCATCTTCTTTTATGGTCAGCATCATGAGGAGCATAATTAATATTTGACATCG
>Ga0209755_10008714_pt1 | contig 10793 bp, 15 predicted proteins | sample TergutCo191P1_FD_187301 | JGI IMG/M metagenome (GOLD analysis project Ga0209755, IMG submission 187301) | Cornitermes sp. P1 segment gut microbial communities from Petit-Saut dam, French Guiana - Co191P1 (SPAdes) (version 2) | ecosystem: Host-associated > Arthropoda: Insects > Digestive system... | reverse complement strand
ACCTGATGAACTTCCCCAACTTGCCCCCGGAGCAACCATAAACATAGGCGACTTAATATTTCCCATTACAATTGTTCAACCGGGACAGCCCCCCGGCCAGCAACCAACACCCGTACCCCCTCCGGGTGCAGATGTTGATGTCTGGCTTAACCATATCTCAAATGTGCTTAACAATATCAATGCAAATGTACGTGACCTGCCTAGTCGGATAGCTGACATTTTACCCGGCAATAGTGGCAGTACTGATATCGACTTTGATTTTACAGGCATACCAGAAACACCCGACTTTGAGTTTAACTTCTGGCCAATCCTAGACAACATGCCGAACTTAATGGATTACTTCCCATTCTCCATACCCTTAGACTTATATAACACCTTTAGGGTCATGGCAGGAACTATGCCTATAGAGGCATTGGGTCTTACAAGGAATGAACAAGTCGAATTTATGGCACTTCATACCCAAGGATATGAAGGCATTAATCCCGCACTCCTTCAAGCCCCGCCACCGCCTCGTTGGGAAATAGAACTACCTGACCCTTTTAACTACACCTTAGTTTTAGACCTAGCAGACTTTCAGCCTGTTATAAATGTAATACGCTGGGGTCTTATACTCTTCTTTACAGCAGGATTAATCAAGATAACACCTATGGTAATTAGATGGTGAGGAGATTTTTATGTTTATCAAAATCGGTGTATTAATTGCAGGTCTGAAACCAGTTTTAAAGCCCTTTTTATTAGCTATTATCAAAGGTGCTATCAAATATATAGTATTTGCGGTTGTAGCTTTTGGCTTGGCCTTGGTGGGATTGCTTCCATCAAGTCCTTTTCGTATTGCTCATTTAATTATGGTAGGTCAATACATGGATGCGATGTCTTTCATGCGTTATCTGCCTGTATTTATACCGTTTTACGAAATGTTTATGATATTTAATACGTGGATTGCCGCAATTTTAGTTTGGTATGCCTTAAAAATACCAATGAGAATATCACGAGTTATAAAGTAGGAGGATTGTCCAATGGTTAGATTCATGACAGGCACACCCGGCAGTGGGAAAACATACAGCATGTCACACCTGATACAGAAACTATTACGCGATGGAGTAAACGTCATATGCACAGTAAACATAAAGCTAGAAACCGTGACAAAAAAAGGCAAGCTAAAAATAGGTGACTTCCAATACATACCCATTTATGAGCTTACGCCGGAAACCCTAGAACGCTATGCTTTAATCAATCATGTAAAAGGCAAGGAATCCCAGACATATGTATTTATAGATGAATGCCAGCTAATATTCAACTCCCGCGACTATGCAAAAGCTGGCCGACGTGACTGGCTGGTCTTTTTTACAAGCCACCGTCACTATGGCTATGAACTATACCTAATAACCCAGCATGATGAAATGGTGGACAAGCAGATACGCGCTGTAATAGAGCATGAGATAAAGTATTTAAAGCTTAACAACTACCTTTGGTGGCTGAACCCTTTCGCTACAATCTTCAAAGCAACTGAAACATGGTATGGCAGTTCAACAAACCTTGTAATACGAAGAGAATATATACGTTTCCGTAGAAATGTAGCACAAATGTATAATTCTTTCGCCCTTTTCGATGATTTGGAAAAAAAATATCCTGACATACACAATAAGGCTGACGCAGCCTATGCGGACGCTTCACCCAACGGTGAGTCAGAAAATGAACCACCGACCAATGAGCTACTAAGCACGCCCAAAGCAGAGCCAGACCAGCCCGGACAGACTGCCCCGACGGAGGAGGGTCAGGCTGGCCGGGTAGGTCTGTTCGGATATTTACGCAAGCTTTTCGCTTAGCTATTCAAGTCAGGCAAGGTGATATTTTTTTTGCACTTTTCCTTCTGGGGCAACAATGTACACCGCCCCACGAAAATATAAACCCTAGGGGCAACAAAGTCCCATGTATATTGAATTTTATCCAAAAATAAAATGTGTTCAAACACCCATTTGAACACAAAAATATAATTAGCCCGGAGGCATACCATGGCAATCATAATTGACACACAAAGAACAGGATTTTATAAAGAGCTTACCCCTCAAAAACAAAAGGAGTATCTTGCTCTAAAACGTAATAAGACTGTCCATATGATAGATAACATTTATTATACAGTGTTTATCACAGGTGACAGCCGAGAATATGTCCCTCCCGGACTTCAGAATCTTCTTGACGAACTTGAAACAAACAAACAAGAAGCAATAAAAATCCGAGAACCAATAGAATTTGAGCAAGGCCTATACTACCTACTTAAATCATACAGCACTTATGGCTATTGTGTAGGCAACCCGGATTTATATGATATCTTCTATTGCAAGTCCCTTCCCAATGACGATACCCCGCGTATCATGGTACAGATTCGCGCTTTTGGCCTATGGACACGCGGCATAGATTCCGTCTTGGGAGAATCCTACAGTAAAGTTGACGCTCTTCTGGCTCAGTACTCTTGTACTGCTGATTGGTGCAGGGAAAGTCGGATTGACTACTGCTATCACACTAATTCCATAAGCAGTGCCAACAAACTTTTTAAAGAAGATGCATGGGGCAAGGTTAAAAACCTGCATACAAACCTCACAAATGCTACTTGGAATGCTGATATAGAACACGAGGAAGATGGCACCGTCTTCATTAAAGATTATCTATGTTTCGGCAGAATCAAAAGCAATAACGTTCGTGCTCGTGTCTATAACAAAGTTAAAGAAGTAATTCAAGTTGGTTACAAGGGATTCTTTTTTGACATATGGCATAAACACGGCCTTGTATCCTATTATGATAAGTGGTGTATGGAATACGCCTTCCCCTACAAAAATGTAGACTATTTGGCAAAGGGTGCTTTGGACTTTTACGTAAAGCACGGGTTAGACCCTGTTAGAGTTGAAAGGTATAGAAAGGCTTTGGACAACCCAAAGACTACTTTGGCCGATTTCAAACGATTGGCGGCGGAATACATGCCAAAGGTCACAACTATCTTAAATATAGAATATGAAACCAAGCGTAAGTTTTATTATTACTCCGACCACTTTATAAATGGCTTCAAACTCACCGAAGACCGTGGCGAGATAGCAAAGCCCATGGAACGCATTTACAAGATTCTTGAATACCGGGAAGTATTTCTGAACTATCTAACCAGCAAGAGTTTATCTTTTTACAATGGTAAAGACTCAAATGGAGAGCCTAAGTACTTGGATTGGTGGGAACGACTTCGAAATACAAAACATGATGGCAAAAAGGTAGATATAAAGTTAGTTCGTGAATATAGTCAAGCCATGGATAAAAAAGCAGTTCAGTGGCGGGTAATTAATTCGCTGGCTTCCGTTGCTGTTTATGATGATAGGCTTGATACTGGTTTTGTTGCTGATATATCCGACTTGCTGGCCGATATAAGTGATAATAAAGCCCATAAACTAGGATTTGCTTTGTACGATGCTAATAACAATCCAATAGATGAAGTTAATGGGGCAATGATTAGAGACTACGAAGTCACCAAGGCTAAGAAGGAAATCCAATTGAAAAATCGTAAAGTTCGTTCGGCTTCTCACGCAAGCGAACCCACCCCGGCCGGGGACGACCTCAAGCAAGAGTTTGAAGAATTCAACAAAAGAATAGAATCAAAAACACAATCTGCCGGGTTTGACTCTATCGGGTACCAAACCCCAGCACCCCTGCCGGAGGAATGGCATGACGTTTAATCACGCGCTGGATTCCTTCATTTTGGAACAGCGGCTTCGGGGTAATACTGATAAAACTATCCGCGGGTACCAGGGATTTTTAGGCCAGTTCATTGCATGGCTTGTTCAATGTAGTATAGATAATTTAAACGTACTTACTGTAAAGCATGTTCAACAGTATCAACTCTATCTTGATTCCCGTCAATGTGATAACAAAAAAGGAAAGTTAACCAAGCGCACGGTGCGTACCTACATGCGACATATCCGAATATTCCTAGCCTTCTGCTTTGAAGAATCCTTTATAAATGAACCCATCCATCAGAAAATGAAGCTTCCTAAAGCCGAGAAGCCCGTGATTGAAATCCTCACAGAAGATGAAGCCGAGCAGTTACTTGGGTATTTTAAATCCGATATCATAGACTGCCGCAACCGTGCGATAATATGCCTGATGCTGGACTGTGGCCTCCGCCTTTCGGAAGTAGCTCGAATTAAAGAGAAAGACATCAATTTAAACAAAGGCTATATCACAGTTATGGGAAAGGGTCGCAAAGGCCGTATCGTCCCCATTGGGCGAAAAGTTAGTGACGCTCTTAGGGCATATATACATGTACGCCCCTCCCCCATCAGTGGCGGCCTCTTCTTAAGTGTACGCGAAACGCCCATTACACCCGGTGGCATACTCCAAATGATAAAGCGTCTTAAAAACCAAACAGGCATACGCCGTTTACATGCGCATCTACTTCGTCATACTTTCGCAACCAATTTCTTAATCTATGGCCTAGGAGATGTATATGAACTCTCACGAATTCTAGGTCATGCCGATATTCGTATCACCGAAGGATATGTACAACTTGCCAGTTACTACACCATTATGTTGAACCGCAAGCGACAGACCTACCTAGACCTAAAAGAAACCCGCAAGCTCAACAGTAGTTGAAGTTACGGGTTTTAATTAGTTAGTGGATATAACCTTATTGAAGATACGAATTTCCTTCCGAATCAGGTCGAGCACCTCTTCTTTAGTGCCTGCCTTCTCGGCCTCTTCCAAGAGGATTTCAAACTTGGAAAGGATGTATTTGTAATCATGTACAGACATTTCACCTTTCTTCAATTATATCAAAAAGCCCATAAACTCAACAAGCGTTGAATCTATGGGCTTTTTAAGAGATGTACGAGAAAGGATTTGAACCCTCGACCTTCTGATCCGTAGAAAAATACTAGACTATTTACTGATTCTCGTCTGGCAGTTTTTCACCAAGTGTTTTTTTAATTGAATCACCCAGCATTTTTAATTTTTCATCTGAGGTGAGACTAGGGGAATCAATTATTTGTTGTTGTAAATTGAAAATCGCTTTGCAGTCAATCATGGTCATAATTTAACCTCCTTTCGGGAATGAGCCAACCATCCAAGGTTGCCCAGCTATTATAACACCCAAAGGACGAAACGCAAGAACCCCGGCGCAATGTGACCGAGGTTTTGTTTTGCCATTTTCACATATGGAGTAAAAAACACGATGGCTGCACACCCCATCCGGACAGCAGCCATTACATATTAATTCGCAATGAGTAAAAATATCGACGCTGCGAGCTGATAAACTACACGTGATGTGTATCGGGAACACATTAGGGGTAATTCATCTAATTTAAACTGCTTAATTTCATTAATTGAAAAAATTTGGCGATTTTATATCTGCCATATCGTTAGCTTCATATCGGCATTCAGGAAAGTTGCTACAACCATAAAAGAAAATTCCTGTGACTTTATTTAATTTTTTAGTAAGCACGCCACTACAGTCAGGACAAGCCAATCTTATATTATAAGAACCCCTATTTGACTTACTGTTTGAATGTCCCTCCAGCTTATGCTTTTTTAAATATTCGTCATTATTTAATAACGATAAATCAATACCTCTAAACAGCTCTGGGTTTTTAGGCCAAGTGCGTTTAACATATGTATTTATCACTTTTTTGCTTGGCCTGTCCTTTATAAAAAGAATATAAATCATACGCCAAACAGCCCACAAACTGAAAAGGATTATGGCTACAATTAAAAATACTGCTATTAAAAATGAGACATAATCCTCAAAGTTTCTGTAATCGTTGGTAAGCCACTCCCGTACCGTGATTGCAGTCTCTTTCATTTTTAGTCCCCCTGCTTATGGTAAAAGTTCCGTTGAGAACTCCATTACATAAATATTATCCCCTATGGTTTTTACTTTGAAGGGAATGGGTGGTGTTGCTGTGCTACCATTGGTGGAAATAAGAAGCCTTAACTTGCGCTTCTGGTTAGTCTCTCTTTTTTGAAATCGGATATCGGTTTAGCGTCTTTTACATCACTAACTGCCCCGGCCTGTAAGAACCCCGGCTCATCTGCCAGACCCAAAAGCCAATCAGCACGTACGCGATAGTATATTGTAATCTTAGCCAATGTCTCAAGACTTGGTTGAAGAGTTCCAAGTTCGTACTTGGCCAAGGTGCTTCTAGGTATTTTAATTGAATCTGCAACCTTTTTTTGAGACAACCCAGTGTTTAAACGGGCTATCTTCATTTTCTGCGGGAAGTCCGAAGTACGCACCTTAACGCAATCCCACTGTGATATTGGGTCGAAGCCGTGAAATTCATGTAGGCCGTTATTAATAAGGAAATCAGTAGACACTCCATAAAAATCTGCGAATTGTGCTAATGCTTCAAGGTCTGGTTCTCTATTGCCATTTTCATAGTGCGAAATGCTTCTTTGGCTAATTCCCAGCTCTGCTTCAACTTCTTGTTGGGTGAATCCGTGGGACTCCCGCATACCCTTCAATCTTGAAGGAAATACCTCACTATACATATCATTGCTCTTTTCTTTGTGCAATTAGTACAAAAATGAACAGGAAAATAATGTTCAATTTTGTTCTTTTACACTGTTCAAAAATGGTCTAATTTATTTTACAATATACGGCAGTTCTCCGGCCACATTATAAAGCAAGCGGAGCATATTGTGAGGTGTGTTATGAAAGAATTGAATTTCAAAAAAGTAAAATCATATGGTTTTATATCCTATCAAGCAGAGCTTGCTGACCAAAAGTTTCCTGAACGAATCCGAAAGCTACGCATCTTAAAGAACGATAAAAAGTGGGATTTATTTATTAAATGTGCTGATGACACAACTTATCACAGGCACAGGGTCTTGTATGAGTTTGACACAAAAAGAGATTTGATAGAAACAATAAACAGGCGGATAAGAGATGGTGAGTCGTGGTTGCTTTGCTAATCTCAAAAAGAATTGGAGTGGTAGCATGAAAACGATAAGCGAAATTATTAATTCGGGTGAATATATATTTATAAATATACGGCAATTCCCCGCGACATTATAACGCAACAGGGATTCATTTCCAACAATAACCAATATGTACGAAGGGAACCATTACATGCGTCTGAAAGAATGGATAAAAAAGGAGAATAAGGACTCAAGCAACAAAATATTTATCACAGGGATTTTTATTATATTAAACATTGTAGCAATAGTTATAGTGATAAATGTAGTGAGAGTACTGCTTGAACTATACATGAATCTAACAGACGAAAACATACAGCAATCTTTATATGAAATAGCAAAAACCATTATGACCACACTAGGTAGATTTACCGCAATATTTTTTTCACATATCGCACTCCTTACAATATCCATCTTAAAAGAACTAAGAAAGCAACCAAAAGAAGCAAAAGAAACTGAATCACAATTGATTTAAAACTATCGTATCCGTACTTATTCCTAACCCATTCAAAAACATCTCTTAATTTATTTATAAGACGCCTAATTACACAGCGAATTAAAAAGCTACGTAAGCAAAAACGAGCAAAAAGACTGCTTAATATAATGACAGCAATAGCCCAAACCCCGCGCCAAAAGTATAAAGCCCAACCACTTGTATCCAGCTCAATAATGTCCATCACCTCATAAGTATATCGGCATGACGAACCCCAAAGCATTGCAAACCCGAAGGGTGTAAGTGAAAACGGTAGTGCGCAGAAACTTGCACTTACTAGGCGGGTACAAGCTCTATCAATTTGAGCAATCGCACGAAATAACGCCCCGCACTAGCCAAAACCGCTTGCCCGCACTACGCCTATCAACTAGCCACACCTTGATAGTGCCTTTTGCTTTTAAGTAAATCCTACGGCGGTCTGTAACCGGGTGAGTCGCACCCAAGGCAACGACCACCATCTAGGCAAGCGGAAGCGCGGCAGAGTGACGCGCGAAGCGAAGCCCGGTTGCCAAATATAAACCCAAAGAAAGGACAAGCCAGCCATGGAAAAAGAAAAAGGATGCGGAGAATGCATAGCAAGCTACCACTGCCGAAATGCTTGGTCAGAAAACGCATGTCCCCCAATAGACATGGCTTTTGTAAGAGCATCAATATATAACCGCGATATGCTCCTGGCACTACCAGCACAATGGACAAAAGACCACCTAGTGGAATACATGTGCCCCAAATGTAAATGCTGGCTGGATAAAATGGACTTTAATGATGAAGTAACAGGTAGATGCTTGAACTGCGGCCAAGGCATCTACTGTCCATCCGGTTGCTGGACAAACATAGCTTCAGGCAAACCCTACAAAAACGAGGCAATAGCCTAAAGGCTTTAAAATAAAACCCCTAAAAACGAGAGGAGAACCAAAAATGCAAATGCCCAGACAGCAAGTCCTAATCATAGGCGCGAGTGCGTACAGCTACGAGGACAGAAAAACGGGAAAGCAGAAAGAAGGTAGTGAAATTGATTTTATTTGGTCGGTTGAACTAAATCCAAAAGCCGCGAAGGAAACACCCGGTAATCTAAAACGAGGATACAAACCTCAAACACAAAGATTTGAATACACCAACATCAGCCAATTCGAAATATTCCCCGGAATATATGAATGTGAAGTTGAAATGCAAGACGCTCGTGACAGCTTTGGCAACGACATCCAAAAGCCTGTAATCACAAGTGTAGAATTTGTATCCGCAGTAAAGCTTGTACAGGACAAGCCCGAACCCAAGGTTGGCAAGTAATCGGCCACATACAAACCTAACCAATAACGGAGGCTTAGGATGATAGAGTACATCAAAAACAACAAGCTAGACATCTTACTCATCATCCTAGCCACTGTGGTATGGATTATAGCACTAACCACAAGAGTCCAAGGTTCACCAATAGAAGGCGGAAGCGGAGTACATACGCACATATGCGGAGGATGTACTCAAAACATAATAGACTGCTTCATAGCTGGGTGCGTATGCGGATGCCAATGCAGTGGAGGATGTACACACCCATCCCCCCTATGTACATCACCAATAACAAGCTGTACCTGCGGTTGCCGGAACAACCCCCAACCCCCGCCATCTAATGAAAACCCACCCGATTCAGAACTAGCATCACTACTAACAGCCATTTTATACACTCTATTTAACAGTAACCAACAAATGCAAGACCAGCTAGAGCAACTAAGGTACGAACTAAACGAACAAACAGGAATGCTATGGATAACCCAAGCATGGTCACTGGCAATAGCCGCATTTTCCGTAGCAGTCCTGCTATTCATAATCTTTGCAATCCTATGGAGTAGAACAACATGATGAATGAAGAAATCAGCTATGTAATACTAATAGCCTTTGGCGCAGGAGCATTGGCGTCAGTAATAATGTTATTCACCACATGGATAATAGTATCCGTGTTGAATATTTTTAAAAAAATATCGTAGGGAAGGAGGAATAATCATGCCAGATATTAATATCGTAGGCCCAATAACAACGGGTATGACGAACATAGCCGAGCAAGTTGGTGACGTTATTGGAGCAGTAGCCCCCATAGCAATCGGCGTAGTGGGTGTAGTAATCGCATTAAGATTCGGAATCGGCTTTGTACGTTCAATTGTACGCGCATAATTCCTTCGGGGTAGGCCGGAATCCTACCCCAATTACATAAACCATTTATTCATCCGGGGGTAAATAAGAATGAAAGCAAAACGAGCATTAACCTGCCTAATGGCCATAATCATACTAGCAACCGTCGCCCATCCGGTTCATCGCGCCTATGCTGAATCCTATGAATATGAAGAGGATATAGATGTTTTTGATGTACAACCATTTGTTTTGCCTCCCCCTCCAATGCTTCCAAAACCTCCAATAGTTCCCAACCCATTAAAAGTCCCTGAAGCATGGGATGCTGTCAAAGCAGCCATGGGAATAATTGAACAGGGAACAACATTTTCACCTCCGTTTCAAACCACACCTCCCGGCCCATATCCAATGCCTTCACCTTATACAATGGGTTTTCCATTTATATTCAACCCGGCCATTCCAATAGATGAAATCGACTCATGGGAGCCCCACCCTGTAGATGTTGCCCTAAGTAATGCCATCAACAGGATTTTCAACCGTAACGCCATAGTCCATGCAGAAAATCCAAATGGAGAAGGCACTGTACGCGGGTTAAGGGTAAGCGTTAGAGATTTAGAAACCATAGCCCAAAACTCTGTAGAAAGAATGGATAACATGATAACAGGCGGCTGGGTATTTGATGAAAACTTCGGCCAGCAAAATCTAAGACCACCTGCTGATATTTCTGTAGGCATACCAACGATATTAAATATAGACGGATATATTATTACCCTCTCACCATGGGAAGGAGATGGATGGACAAATGCGCATGGTGCACGACAAAGTCATATCAGAACTATAACTTCACCTACTAGAGAAGCGATTATTGGTTATGGCAGATGGAATGTTGGAACATTACATGTTGAAAGTACAGACTATTTCTTAGCCAGAGAGGGGGGGACAACACGTTTAGCAATGATGATAATTGAATATTTCTTTAATGGCACGCAAGAGCCCACTAGAAATATAAGACCCTTAATAACTTCATTTCAAGTGCCGCAACGCTTGGAACAATTACCAATAGAAGTAAGTAGACCCCAACCAGCCCCCCCTAACGCTCCCATCCAGCTAGCCCCGTTAAACATCCTCGACAACCTTCCGGCAGTAATAGACGCAATCCGCGAAGCCGGAGGTATAGCAATTAACCCCGACACCGGACAAGCTATAGACATAGCAACAGGCCAGCCCGTACCCGATGAGG
>Ga0209755_10008713_pt1 | contig 10794 bp, 17 predicted proteins | sample TergutCo191P1_FD_187301 | JGI IMG/M metagenome (GOLD analysis project Ga0209755, IMG submission 187301) | Cornitermes sp. P1 segment gut microbial communities from Petit-Saut dam, French Guiana - Co191P1 (SPAdes) (version 2) | ecosystem: Host-associated > Arthropoda: Insects > Digestive system... | reverse complement strand
AATGCATTTTCGGTGTTAAATAAATGCACATGGGGATATAGCTCAGATGGTAGAGCGATGCGTTCGCAATGCATAGGTCAGGGGTTCGAATCTCCTTATCTCCATAAGCCTAATTCCTTATGTCATAAGGAATTAGGGGTAGGCCTACCGGACAGCCGGAAGCCTTAATTACCGAGTTTCAAAAAAGTGGCACATGGAATGGCAGATAGACCCGTTCCCACGGCCATTTTCGGGGTTAGGGCCATGGCGAACTTTCCATTCTCAATTATCAAGCGGCAGGGGCGGCGGTTTTTTTACGTTGCCTTCAAGAACGAGGAAACGGGGGGGTACCTTCCCGCAATCAGCACCAAACAGGAAACGAAGTCGGCGGCGATACAGACGGCCTTCCGGTGGCTGAGGGACGGCATACCAAGGCAGGGCGTGGAAGTACCCGTCAAAAAATACACCCTGCGGGATATGGCAAGGGAAACGGACATTACCGGGGAAGATGCCACCTTTATCCTAAAGGAACTTCAAAGACGCGGGTTTCTACAATCCTACGTTATGCTGGGAACGAGGCAGGCCGTGGACTTTGGGGAGTACCTGCGGGGGTTTTGGGATTACGACACCTCACCATACGTTAAGGAGAAACTACGGAAAAAGCACGGCATACACAGGTTTTACGTAAAACAACAGGCTTGCGATGTGGAGAGGTACTGGGTGCCGCTCTTTGCCGGCAGATCGTTGGGGAGCATTACATGGGCCGACGTGGACACCACCATATCGCAACTTGAAAGCCTTCCCCTATCCCCAAAGCGAAAAAACAAGATAATCTCGGCCGGTACCGTTCCCCTCCGATGGGCCTTCCACCGAGGGATGTTGGAGTCGGACGTGTCGGCGGGGCACACGAAATTTTCGGGCGGGACCTGCGAAAGGCCTATATTGACCCCGGAACAGGCGGCCGCTGTTTTCCGCGCCGGGTGGGATGACGAAAGGACGAGGTTGGCGAACATGCTTGCCATGGTTACGGGCATGAGGGCCGGCGAGATACAAGGGTTGCGTATACAAGACCTGGGCAGTCTCTGCCTGTACGTAAGGCATTCGTGGAACTTCATGGATGGGCTGAAAACAACGAAAACCAACGAAAGCCGCACGGTTGAAGTCCCCTTCCCAGCGTTGATGCAGGAACTCCTGGCCTTGGCTCGGGCCAACCCGCATGGGCGGGGCATGGATGGCTACGTGTTTTGGGCGGAGAGGCTACCCAACAAGCCGATGGAGTCGTGCCTTTTCATACGGGACCTGCGGGGGGCGCTTATGAAAACGGGCATGGGACAAGAGTCCGCGAAGGTCCACACCTTCCACGGCTGGCGGCACTATTTCACGGCCTACATGAGGGAGAAGGTGAACGAGAAACTCCTGAAAAGCCAGACCGGCCATAAGACCAACGCCATGCTTGACCACTACTCCAGGCACGCCATATCCGGGGACAGGGAACGCATACGCACGGCACAGATTGCCGTTTTCGGCGGTATCTTGCCCGAAAAACAAGGGGCGTGCGTACCCGAACCGGCGAGCACTTCCCTGTGAGTTTAGATTTACCCTAAGCGCAGTCTGTAGGATTGGGTGGGCCGAAAGGCAAAACTCAATGATTACGGAGGCCGTTTTATGGAAACCATTAAAGGGACATCGGAGGTGCTATCCCGCAAACAGGCGGCGGAGTACCTGTCCATCAGCAAGGGGACGCTGGACAAGCTGGAAATACCCCGCATCAAGGTGAGGCGAAGGGTGGTGTTCAAGAAAGCCGATATTGACCTATGGCTTGAAAACAGGAAAACGGTCGGGGGGACCACAGCATGACCCATCCCACGAAGTACGGTGAAGCCCTGGAGGGGGCACCGACCCCGGACGTTCAAAACATAGCCGAAAGGCTGCTTGAAAGCGCGGGCAGGGTGCGTTACGGTTCCGTATCCGTAACGCTGAAAATCCACAATGGGCGCATCGTTGACGTTACCCACACGGAAACTCGAAGCACGAGGGGACGGCCGGGGATGGGCACATAGCGTCGGAGGCACCTAATCAAACTACTCCGCGCCCGGTTTTTCAGCGTCCAGCGTAAGCAAATCCATGTTATGGCGAAACGCTATGCCGTGTATGAGGGGCCTATCCGGGTAGTGGGTTTTATCCAGCAGTATAAGCCTGTCTTCGGCCACGAAGGCCTGAACGGTTAGCCGCGCCTTGCCAACCACGTCCTCCAGGTACTGGTGGTTAAGATACTTTCCGCAGTACCGGCCCAACTCCCCCATGAAGTTGCCCAGACAGTCCGTGCTTAGCCCCATTTCGCCGACATACCTATACCCTGCGGCCTGGCAGGTGGCCCTGCCGGGGTGGGACATTTCGTCCGGTTCCATACCGATCGCCTTGCGCCAGCCTAACGATGCCGCGTGAACTTGGCCGGTAAGTATTACCGAGGTTTTTCGCTTCTCTTTAAACTGAAACAAGGGGTACCCCCCTCCAATGCGTTCCAGCAGGCCGGGGGGAACCCCGGCACTGTCACTGGGAAACGAGCCCAGGTTTAGACGTGCGCCGTCCGTACCCGCGACATACACCGTGTCCCCTATGATTGTGAAGTGCAGGGCACTTCGGATGCCTGATGCGTCCTTCGTATCCACAATCTTGGCGGCGTGCATGACCGCACGATTGAAGGGGGTACCGTTGGTCGCCGATCCGGGTTCGTTGGAAGCGTATATGATGCACGGGTTCATTTTCGCCCCCCGGAGAACCTTAAAGGTTCCTTGGGCATTTCTCCCGCCAAAACGATGCCCGCTTTTTCCGCCGAGGCTTTCCTGTCGAACTCTTCCAGCTGCGCCACGAGGGGGGAGGCCTTGCCTATGACCCGGATTATGAACTGCTGATTGAGGTTTACAACCACGGGATCCGTCGGCTTGAAGGGATGCAGATCAACCCGATGTGCCTGTAGACCCACGGAATCCTCCACGGGAACCGTTGCCAGCTTGAAAACATCCCTGCAAGGGAGGGCAAGCACCGCAGAGCCTTCGCCGCACATGTAGGCCCGTATTTGAGCCTCTTTTACACCCGACAGCCTAAGAACCAGCATACCCATAGGCCCGTCCAATAGATAGATTGTTTTTTCTTCCATGGACATGACTACAGACTATTGCCAGGTTTGCACACTGGGCGGGTTGTTGCCGCTTTGAATATTGTTTTGCGTTTGGCTTTGCATGACCTTGGATATTAGATTGGGGATCCCATCCAAGATGGTACGGTGCGCAAGCACGGCCACCGCCAGGATTAGGAGCCAGGTGATTACCACCGTCGTCACCACGGGGGGAACCAGCGGGGACAGGATAAACCCGATAGCCAGGGAGGTGAAAAACACCATCCACTTTATCCTGAGCTTGCGTTTTACCCAGCACTTGAAGAACTCGCTCAAACCTAGGGTGGCGACCGCCCCCATAATGACGATAGTCCACAAAGTTTGAGGCTCCCGGATATAGTCCATTATATCTATATGGGATTCCACCATAACCCAAGGTAAACTAAGGGCCGATTGGAGCGGGGGGTTCGCCCCACAACTCCAATATCATACCGCGTTGCGTATCCCCCAAAATGCGTATGGCCTGAGCCTGGGTGTTGACCAACCCCGTAAGCTCCCCCACGATTTCCGTAAGGGTAAGCACCCTGTCGCCTAGGAAGGCCAACGCGACAACCAAACCGGCCAGCAGGATAATTATAAGAAACCTGTCACCCATTACGCCCATCCTTGAACGGCACCCCCGGCCGCGACACCGGCAGGCGGGGGAAGACTTGCCAGTGTCGCGGTACAGGCACCCAATATTGCGGACACGGCATTCGCGATGGCGGATGCCGTGTTTGAATTGCTTTGCATACCCTTATCCGCGGTCAACGCTACCGATAGTATCCCCAAAGCGACGGGGATGCCGGGAGCCACGATACCCGCCCCCGTCATATCACCGCTTACAGGCGTGGGGATAGGATTGGCGGGAGGGGCCGGCACCAGGGTAGTTCCGGAAAAGGGAAACTCCAGCAGGAGGGTAGAAAGCGATGCGCCGAGGCCGTTTGCCCAGGCGGTTGCGATAGCTATATCATCCGCGGGGGAAACGCCGGTGGCGGGGAGAGCGGTGCCGAAAGCCAAGGCCATGGCCGCGCCCCCATCCCCCACCGTTGCCGAACCGGGGGCGACCGAACCGGTGAAGGGGCCTGGAGGGGTTGCGGTCGTACCGGCCGCTGCGGGAGGCACCAGATTTAACGTTGCGCCTTCCACAAAATCAACCACGGCACCGGCAATCTCCGCACCCATCCAAGCGTCGTCTTTGGGATCCCAATCCACTTCGACGAACCGGGGTTTTTCCGGATCCGAGCGATCCCACGTGCCGGGAAAACCCGCGGGGGGTGCCATTTGTGTAAAAATCCCTTCTATGGTTTCCGCTAAGTTACCCACCCGTGATACCTACATCACTTCCCAATATTACCACGGGGCTTCGGGGGCACCGGTGGCTTCCACACGGACGGGCACACGCCATCGTCGGCCACAACCACCGCCACGGGGCTGCCGTGGATTTTAGTGCCGCCCGTAAGCTGGCTTATGAGCGAGGACAGCCGGCGGTAGTCCATCTCCTCGAAAACGGCGAACCGCACCTCGTCCCCGTCGAAGCAGCCATCCCTTTGCCACGAATCCCCGACAACCAGGGGGCTGTCGAACCAGTCATCGTCCAGCATTGGCAGATACCAAAAATCGTTTGAGGCAGGGATAGTATTGCCCTTGACCGCGAGGATTGTGTAGGGGCAGCCCCCCTCCACCTTGCAAAACAGGACCGGATCCCCTAACGCCAGGAACTCCACCCTTCCGATTATTCGCATGTTTTACCACCCTTTACAACGTGTTTCAAATTAACGGTTAAACGCCCCAAGGCTAACCCCCCGGCATGGAACCGAACTCGCTGTCGATTATTGGCAGGGCATCTGATTCGAAGCCGAACCCCGTACCCACGACTTCCTCTTCCTCCGCGGCGGCCAAACACGCCGACTCCACCTCACGTACCAGCATTTGGGCTTCCTTGATGGCGAACGCGCGAAGATTTGCATAAACCGGTTCGGCCCCATCGGAGGGGGCCAGGCCATGGCCTATGGACACCGCCACCTTTTCCGAAACCACCATGCCCAAAAGGGTTCGGTAGACGTCGCCGGCGAGAATGCGGACACCCACCATAGTTTGATAATCCATGTTAAAACCTACAGGCCGTTCGTTATAGGGGGGAAATGTGGGGGATTAAACGATATTCCCCGCTTGACGATGGCCTGAAATGGGATTATTATTTAATCACGAAAAAGCCCCCGTGAAATGGCATTTCTCGCCGTCCCGATACGGCAGTATACGCTAAGGGTTTGCTGGTTTTCTACCGATAATTGGTAGATACTGGTAAAATATGTATGAAAAGGAGTTCCACATGAATAACGAGAACAGGGAGGCCGCTATAGCGGCCATAAGGACGTGCAGGACGCTGGAATCGCTTGATAAAATGCTTGTTCGCTTCGACTTGACGGATAGCCAGGAAATCATCGATTACCTGAATGAGTGTATGTACAGCCCGGAAATATTCCGCTGTCCCGAAGGCGAGACTTCGCTGGATGAGGACTTGGATATGACAAAACAGATATTTCTTGCGGGGACTTGGCGCGTCAGCGAATTATACGAGCACATGAGAGGTTCGAAGAAAAACACAGGGATCGTTCATGCCTAGTTTTGAAGTTACCCCCGAGGTCATCGCTGAAATCTCGAAAAGACTTAATATCCCCGAAGACAGGGTGCGGAATCTGCACACATTCTGGCTGAAATCTGTAAAGACAATCGAACAGCAGTATCTTGCCCACGTCGTCAGGGCGATGGAACAGGAGCTAAGGAAACTACCCGGCCACGATTTTTTCAAGATAGAATTTGTCCAGATTGCTGGGGCTGCGGGAAGAAGGCCGTGGGCCCACTACCAAAAAGGGCAGTATTTTGCGATTTATTTCTGTCAGAATCGGGACGAAAAGCAGTTGCGCATTGAACTTGCCCATGAACTAGGGCACCTTTTCCTTGTGGAGTTTTTCAACTCAAAAGGGGAGGATTTAAGTAAGGACACGGAGCTAGAGCCAGCGTCGAGCATAATGGGTATTTTTACCATACTTGAAAAGAATGAATTCTATCAAAATAGAACGCCGGGTTTTCTGCATGAGACAGTAAATGAGGTTCTGCAAGATTTCGAAGCTTTGCACAATAAATGGAAGAAGCGCAAGTAAACGCAATAGGCGTTATAAAAAAAGGAATTATTTTGAGGTTGAAACCTACCGCCCCAGCACACGGACACCGGTGATCATAAGCTGCATCGCGGCCTCCGCCCGGAGGGTAATCGTGGCGTTCGCCAGTGCGGCCCGGCCGCTGACCCATGAGGTAGTGTCGATAACCCGGCGCAGGGTGCCGGAACCCGACAAGGCCTGGTTGATCACCCGGCTCGCCGCGCCGTGCACCGAGTTGGCGGCGTTGACGGTGTTGTTGTTTACGTTGACCTGGAAGTTCTGCCCCGACGCGCCGCTGAAATCAACCTCCAGCAACAATGGGGACCGCAAATCGAACATGCCGGCTATGTGGGCCGATGCGGTGGTCTCGGACGTTCCGGTGGCGGCGTTTGCACCAAGCATCATCCGCATATCGTTTAGCTGCAAGCCGGTGGGGGTCATGGACCTGGAACCGGAGCCGCCGCCAAGGCGCGTCCACCGCATCCCCGATATGACACTGGTTGCGCCCGTGGCGGCAAAAGCGACCGCCGTTGCCGGGGGCACCCACGAACTGACAACGGTAGTGTAATGGCCCTCGCCGGGGTTGAAGAATTGCAGAAGCTCCTCGTTCGTTTCGTCCGATGCCATCATGAAGGTGACGACGGCGGTGGCCCGCTCCGCGGCCGCCATGCCCAGGGCGGCGCCGGCCAGCAGGGGATGCACCTCGATACCCGGCCCGGCGCCGGCGGCAGGGGTACGCCTGACCGCGCAGGGGGCCGTGGTGCGCCCCCAGGTAAGCTCGGCGGACCAAAAGGTGGTGTCGGTGTGAACGCCCAGGATACCGGTTTCCCCGAAGACAACCCCGGTAACAGTATTTGCCCAATCCGCCGTAAGGGCGGCCCCGCCGCCGAGACCCATGAGGGAGACGCGGCGGCCGAGCCGGCCGGACTGCGGGCACATGTTGAGGTTGGACATTACCGCATCAATCATGGGCTGCAAATCCCCGAACTCCAGCTCGGCGACCGCGCCGGAGGTAATGAGGTTCTCGGAACCGATGGTGGGCAGCCGGTCTATAGGCCGGCTGGTGCCGAAGGTGCCGGGGACGGCCCCGCCGACCAGCACGCTGCCGGCATCCCCAAGCCCCGTGCGGGCCTGGAAATCCCCAAGGTTTTGGGGCACGGGGTTGCCCCAAAAGACAGGGTTAATCTTGCTGCTGATATCGACACTGACGACGAACCAGGCCACCCACAGGTTGTCGTGCGTCTCATCCTGCACGACATGGGCGTAGTCATCCACCATGGGGGTTTTGCCCCATTTGCCGATGGCCTGGCCCACGGTTTGCGGGAGGTCGGCGAAGGTGTCGGCGTTGCCAAGGAGGACGCTCCGGTTGGCACTTGGGGGGGACACCGACTTGGTTTCCACCACGATTATATCGGGGCCGGCATCCTCGCGGTAGACCGCCAAAGTGCCGGTGGCATCCCATACCAGGGTTTTGCCGGGTTCAAACCTGGCACCCTCGGGGAACAGGGCGCGGGGAACCTCCGTAACGCCGCCAAGGAAGCGGGTGAGGGGCATCCCCCCGAAGGAGTAGCTGTCCACCCCGGCCAACACCTCGATGGTGTGCCAGAGCAAAGCGTCCAGTTCCCCCAGCAGCGACAGGATGGCGGTGCGGTTGCCAAGGAGGGACTGGTTTATGCGATCAAGATGAAACCCCAGGTGCGTCCTGAAGGGGTCCTCAAAAAGCCCCCCGCCCAGGATACGTGTTGCCCGATCCAGTTTCCAGGCCAGGTGTTCCCGCGGCCCCCCCTCGATGTCCCCAAGCCCAGGGGGTGTTTGGGGATCGGGGATTTCCGGGCGGGGGGGCTGTCGCCCCGCGTCCCCCACGTGGGGGCCTTCGGGATTTTCGTAATCAGACACGGGCTAACGCCTCCCCGTTGGCGGTGGGAGGCCGGGGGCGTACAAGCCGGCGCACTTTGGAGCTGATACGCCGCCACAGGGGGGGACGCTCAAGCCTGCGCACCCTGCCGTCCAGATCGCCCAAACCGGCGGAGAAAACCAGGCGCATCTGGCCCATATCGGAATCACGCCGACGTGATTCCTTGTCTATCATGGCACCCATAAGGGAACCTACACGGCGGTACTCGGCCTTTAGGGAGGCGGATACCGCGCCGGAAATCTCCTGCGCCGTTGGGGCCGTATCAAGCCGGGCCGAAAGCCCCCCCACGGAATCGTGGAGTGCCGAGACGGCCGCCAGTTTGCCGAGCAACTCCCGCACCTCGGGGGCCAGCATGTCCATGGATATGCCCCCCCTTGGGGGATCCCAATGGGAAGGGCTGTCCGTAGGTGTATTGGTACCCCCGCCTTCTATGAGGCCGGCTATACAATCGAGGTATGTGCCGAGGGGTACCGTTGAAGGGTTTGTATACCCTTCACCCCCAAGGCGTTTGACAATGCCATTGCATTTCGTACCCAAATCCTGCATGAACCAAGGTAAAGCAAGGCCGGGCGGCTTATTCTTGACAAGGCCGGCGGCACGGGATAGATTGGGAATATGAGAATACCAAAAATATACTTGGAAACCACGATTTTTAACTTTCCGTTTGTAGATGATGCGCCACAATATAGGGCAGATACACTGAAACTGTTTGAAGAAATAAAAATTGGGAAGTTTATTCCGTTTATGAGTGACTATGTTCTTAATGAATTGGAATCAGCCAAGGATGCCATGCGGGAGAGCAGGTTAGGCCTTGTCAAGGAATATAAGATAAAAACAATCCAGGCCAGTGATGAAGCGAAAAACCTGGCTATGGCATATATAGAAGCTGGTATCATTCCAGCGAAACACTCAACCGATGCACGCCATATTGCGATAGCTGCTGTTAAAGGGCTGGATTTTATAGTGAGCCTGAATTTTAGGCATATAGTAAAGCGGAAAACCATTGAAGGGACGGATATAATAAACTTTCAGGCAGGGTACAAAAAAATTGGGATTTATTCCCCCGCGGAGGTGATAGACTATGACGAAAACATGGGATGATTACATGAATGACCCACGGGTTAAAAATGAATCTATGGGTTTAAGAATAACCCATGCGATGCGTTTCAAAGTGCAGGACGATATAGAGGGAATGTCAACGGCGGAAGAGGTGGCGTATTTTAACGAAATGGGGCGGGCCACTCTATTAAGGTTGGGGATAACCCCAGAACATCTAACCCTGCACGATGAAAATACCTAATGACTACATGAACGATCCTCGGCTGGACGAATTCAAGGATGCGCCGCTTCCGCTTCGTGAGGTTCGCGCATGGCGGCTTGCTGTACAGGACGAAAAGCAGGGCATGACACCGGAGCAAATAAAAGCATACTACGAAGCATCACGAAAGGAAACGGATACCATTTGTGACAGACTTGGCATCAAGCTCAAATACGCGGACCCGCCGTTACGGTGTAGACGGCGTAATAGAGGGCCTTACATACCCCGAAGCTGATTGTCGAGCCTTGCCTTGTCGGTGTTGTTGAGTATTTCCTTATCCAACAGGATACTGGTAAGCTCGGTGAGAAAGCCTTTCAGATGCCCAAAGTGGTTGGTTTCTATCGCCTCTATCCTTGCGTCAATTTGGGAGAACCTTACATCGATCTGGGAGAACCTTGCGTCAATTTGGGAGAACCTTGCGTCAATTTGGGAGAACCTTGCATCGATTTGGGAGAACCGCTCATCGAATTTGGCTTCCAGGCTGTCGAAGCGTTTCTCGATGGAACTGTCCAAGATCATCTGCTTGAAGCCATATTTTAGGAAGCTGTGCCCGTGCCTGCTGAAACCGACGATAAAAATGACCACGGCCACTAATACGGCGACAAGTATCAATGCCATCACTATCGGGGGGAAGCTGCTTGCCAACCTGTCCAAAAAATCCCAGCCAGTCATCCTTATACCTCTGCCTTAAATATGGCACGGAATGGCGGCTTGGTCAAGAGCCCGAGTGTTCGTAAATTAATGCCATGGAAAACCAGGGTAGGGCTGAAATTAGGGGGCATTGCACGACGATAACGGGGTTTATGCACTTATAGGGGGATCTCTTTAGCCAGAGAATCTGGAGTGGGGGATACACCCCCACTGTTGCCCACCACAACAGGGTACGTTGACCCCCCCATCATGGGGGTCAACGTGCCTAATGGATTGGGAACAGGCGGGGGGGAGTGGGCGGGCTGCCTCTGGTCGATGTCCCTTTGCACGGCCTCCATACGAGCCAAGTCAACTTGACGCTGGGCGGCTTCAGGATCCGCAAGGGTCTTCCGTAACGCTTTTACGGCCTTGATTAACTCAAGGGTTAGTTCCCTACAACTTACAGAGCCTTGATGCACCATTAGCTGGGGGACGCAGAGGTTGAAGAGTTGGCTCACATGAGCCTTTTCGGATCGGTTTAGTTTCATGAGGTAAACTACAGAAGATTAGGCGGTTACGAACCGCCTAATGCCGCGACGGGGGCACGGGTTATCACGGCATGGTTTATAGGGGGGTA
>Ga0209755_10008712_pt1 | contig 10794 bp, 5 predicted proteins | sample TergutCo191P1_FD_187301 | JGI IMG/M metagenome (GOLD analysis project Ga0209755, IMG submission 187301) | Cornitermes sp. P1 segment gut microbial communities from Petit-Saut dam, French Guiana - Co191P1 (SPAdes) (version 2) | ecosystem: Host-associated > Arthropoda: Insects > Digestive system >... | reverse complement strand
TAATTTTAAGAAATCCCATGTAAGTCATATTTTTTTTTTATGGTTCTGGCATAGTTCCCTAACTGCAGGATTTCCTTACTTAACCCAACACAGTCAAGGTAGTACATTTAGATGTCCCCTGCAGTGCTTAATATACTAAAATGTAGTGTATAAATGAAATCTGAATTTACTGGTTAGACACATTGAATTTAAATGGCTGAGCAGAGGGTTTCAAAGATTTTGCTTATTTGGGGGCCCAAATCATTTGTTCTCCAGAAGAAATGCGGTGAGGGATTTTATCAGTACTGAAGTCTATTTTGTGAATGGAATTGGCAGGTAACTTTGTCCCTGTCCATCTGATATTATATAATGTAATGTACTAAATATATGTCTGTGTTAGTACAATTAATAATATGAATGAATATGACATCTAAAAGTGTGTTTTCTGCCTACAGGTTAGATAAACTGTTGACTGCTGATCCAGTGATTGACATCTTCATTAAAGCATTTTCATGTCTTGGTCAGCCATATAAAATGCTCTTGTACTTTGTGGAGAAGCTTGAATCACTCTTCAATGTTGAAAATCCAAACTGCGACAGTCTGTGTCACATGTATAATACAATGATGAGGACATTGTTTCCAGAGTGTAATGAGAATATACAAGGTGCTGTATTTAAAGATATAAATGAATATAGGAAACAGTTGGAGAAAGCAGAGGAAGGGATCAAATCTGGTAATAAGGAAGTTATCAAAGACTTAAGGGAGATCAAGGAGAAGATCAAGCAGAGACTGCTGATTAACCATTCCACACCCAAGCAATTAAAGGACTACAGTCCATGGCTTAATGACTTCCAGGCAGGTAAATACAGTTCCTTAGACCTGGAGATACCTGGCCAGTACACAGGAGAAAGCAAGCCACTGACCCAGTACCACGTTAAGATAGTTGGCTTTGAACAAACGGTAAGTGTATATGTGTATGTTGTTTTACTTCCTGTGATGTTTTAGATTTTTAACTTATTAATTTGGATGCTGTGATTTTTAATATAAAGGAACATAAACTATCTTGAGAACAAATTTTCTTTCTAAATATTATATTCCTTGACTAGCTTTGTATTGTAGAGTTTCAGGGTGAGAACTGAAACTGAGATCCCTTCTGGCATAGTCCTTGAAACAGGCCACATCATGCACTTTCGATGCATTCACTACTGTAAAGCCTATGAAACTGAAGAAGTGTTATTAAGTAAACTGAGAAAAAAACCAAACAAAAATTTATTATATTATTTGTAATTTTCTTCAGGCTGTAATGAATGGCATTCTGCCCCACCATGTGTATTTAGTGTTTGTACTTAGTAAAATTTGTTCATTTGTCAATAAGTAGTACATGAATAACAGGATCTAAACAGTAGTCTCAAATTTTTAATGTGGGACTCAGAAAAATATCTCATTGTTAAGAATGGATTGTGAGTGGGTTTAGAAAGATACAGTTAGCATGTTTTATATAAATGATTGATACAGAAAAGAACTGAATTTAATGTAGAAACCCACTTTGTCTTTATGGATTTTTAAAAGGCTTGGGTGGCATCACTAAGGCAAGAGGCTAACACAACAGCTAATTTAGAGGGATTCAAATCTATACCACAAAATTAAAATCTCTAATGATTCCAAAGAACATAATGAAGGTGTAATAAATCTAGACATTTATCTTGAAGTCTTTTTCGCATATGTTGATATTATTCTTAGGAACTGGGTGAACAAAATAACTCATGGAATACAGGTAAATAAGTAAAAGTTGTTAAATACTGTGTTATATTCAAATTTTTAAGTATTATACAAAACACTGACATCAAGCTGCAGACATCAGTGAACTTCATGAAATAGTGGAAGTACAGTTTCATTGTATCTGAAAATAAAACTGAGATCATGGTGTATCAAAACAAAGGTTGCCATTAGAGACGGTGTTTCTAAACAAAGTTTAAGGTATAATTTTTTTTTGTGATATCATTTCTATACAAAGACAAACAATTACGAAGTGTGAATACCATCCAGTATGTGTAACTGTAAAACGTAAGGTTAACTGGACGAGCCATGATGGCATATAGGAGGAATAGAGATATAGCTCCATCCGTTCCTAACTTTGGCACTGGAGATGAGTGGTCAGATTCACACCCTGGCAACTTTACCCCTAGAACCCCCTCCCCCAAGTAGCCATTAAGTAGGAGGTTGGGTGGGCTCCATGGGTGGTCTGGACATTTTGGAGAAGACCTTGTAATGGTCAAAAGAGATTTAAACAGTGAAGAAATAAATTAAATGCAAATTATATTTTATAAAGCACTGGCAGATGCTTCCCAACCTTACCTTAGTTAAACATTCAACAAAATGAAAAAGTGTGTCACTGTCTGCAGAAATCATGTTTTTAAGAATTGTCAAAGATGTCAGCTGAATACCTGAAAGTATTCAGTTTGATCAAGCCAGGAGCAGGTGTTGGACTCTACAGACTCTACAGCAACAGAGAATGAAAATAATCATTTAGCGAGTAATACTAACGATATATTCAAGGTGTACCATCAAAACTTACGAGGCCTAAAGGATAAAGTACAGAAATTTGCAACGTCATTATTTCCAGAGCTCCCACACATTTTATGTTTAACAGGACATCATCTTAAAGAGTATGATATAGATAAGATATCCTTTGCAAATTACAACTTAAGAGCAAGATTTTGCAGACAGGTTTAAAAAAATGGTGGTGTATGTATCTTCATTCTTGAATGCATTAAATTAATGAAAATTAATTTACATAATAGCTGTAAACAGCAGTACACTTGAGATATGTGCTGTTAAACTAAACCTAATTAACATTAGTATTGTTATAATATCCATTTACAGATCTCCTTCAGGAAATTTCGGTTATTTTTTTTATAAAAATTTGGCTCTACTTTGAACCTACTATACAATAATAAATCTAAAGTTATTATATGTGGGGATATAAACATAAATTATCTTGAAAATTGTACCAAAAAACAACAATTAGACTCAATGCTAGCCATTTATAATTTAATAGGCACTGTCCACTTCCCAACCAAAATCACAAACAGATCTATTTCAGCAATAGACAATATATGTATTGATAAAACAAGAAATTATTCCATAAGTCCTTTTATTGATGGTATGACCGACCATGAAGCCCAAGTGATAACCCTGAAAAACATTTTTTTTACAGAAACAAGTAGTCTATGAAACACAGTACTTAAGAAATATTAATAGAATCACTATAAACTGTTTTCCAACTAAAATTAAGTTACTAAACTTGGGACAATATATTTGAAGGAAGTGGTGTAAATATTATATTCAAAAATCGAACACCTGTCTAAGAATATTGTATTCCAGCTTTATTAAGAAAAAAATCACATTTAATTATGAATGTAACCCTTGGATAACAACAGGAATAAGGATCTTGTGTAATAAGAAAAGGGAGCTTTGCCTGAAATACAGTGTGAGTAGTGACAGCAACCTTAAATTGTATTGCAAACTATATTGTAAGATGTGATCTAAAGTTATCCAAGCTGCAGAAAAAAAAAGCACTATGATAAAATGATTTTGAAGTCTAAAAATAAAATGGAAATTATGTGGAGGATTATTAAAACAGAAACAACTAAAATAAATCACAAATGGGGGGTTCTGTCACTGAAAACTAATAATACAATGACAGATAACCACGTTATGATTGCTGACGCTTTTAACAAATACTTCATATCAGTTGCAGACTCAATCATCAGCAGTGTTAAGAGTGGTAATAATGATCATGAAAACAATAGTAAATATTTATTTAATAGCATTAAGCATCCATTCACAAATATCCCATGGTTTTATACCACAATTGGTAAAATAGACATCATCATTCAGTCCCTAAAAACTAAAAACTCTTGTGGTCATAATGAAATCCCTATTAAAACCCTAAATTTAGCACTCCTTTTATCATTTCCTCTTTAACATATATTTGTAACAAGTCTCTCTCCTCAGGAGTTTTCCCTGATAGTTTAAAATTTTCTATAATCAAACCAAAATTTAAAAATGGAGATAAACTTATCACCTCCTATTACAGACCCAACTTCTTTCTGCAGGGTCTTTGAAAAGCTTATTAATAGTAGGCTATTCACATGTATATATGCATGAATGACATACTTGTAGATGAAGAGTATGGCTTCAGACCCAACGTTTCAACTGCAATAGCATCATACAAATTAATAAATGAAATTCTAGTTCAATGAATAACACAGTGTCAGTGGGGGGTATATTTTGTGACCTGGAGAAAGCTTGTAACTGTATAAATCATAGAATACTACTAGACAAATTAGAATTTTATGGGATTGTTGGAAATTTCTTTTGTTATGATATCACAGTAATAACATGTACGAGTACCACATCAGCTACTGTAATTAATTATGCATTATTATTTCATGTTTAAGTGCCTGATGCACTCTGTTTTAATGGATTTTAACAAACATTCTTACAGCCATAAAACATCATTGCAGGTTGCACCTATAAGATCTCTGAGGTGTCCTCTGCTGCTTACAATTTTTGGTAGTGATGCCAGAGAACATAAGTATTTGGTCAAATTTGGTGAAGATTTGCGTCAAGATCAGAGAATAGAGCAGTTATTCAACCTAATGAATAAAATCCTAGACAGTGATCCTACTTGCAGACATAGGAGCTTGTCAATAGCAACTTACCAGGTATGGAGTAGAGTGTATCTGATGGTGAGGTTTCATGTCTTATGGTTTGTTATGATGAATAGCAGGGCTATTGACTTCTGACATTTCAAAAGAGCATCTTCAAGGGTTGAGGAGGGATAGGACTCAGTCCTTCAAGCTGAAAGCATTATGATGGAGAAGACTTGAATCCTCAATATCTGCACTGTGGAAACCTCAAAATTCATGTGCATCTGTTGTTCTTTATTGTTCCTTCCTAGTAACTTTCATTTTTTGTCAGTGTGAGCTGCACTGATGACTGAAACTGAACAAGGTAACAAGGGATAGGAAGTGAGGTTGTAAAATTTGGGGAACGTCAAGAAATACAGATAGAATCGTGTAAGTAAGCTGTGGCTAACAGAAGCATCTGCAGCATTTCTGTCACCAGTTTTCTCTGTCTCTGGTTAAAGCTCCTCTTTGAAACCCTCCATGTACTGTGCTGTCCACATCTGTCAAATTAGTGACAAACCGAACAATTCTCGCGTGTGTGTGGTGCATATATGTTGAGACAAGTACAAGCAGGCTTCAGGCTACACACATCAGTATGACTGCATGTGACTGATGGGAGAGCATAAATATGTACAGTTGGACCACTGTAACGCATCAACAGCAGAGAATTTAAATAAATTAATATTACTTGAAGACTGAAGAATATGGGCTTTATGTTCACACACAAATAAAAAAAGTCAAATTTGTATTAAAATGACAGAAACTTCTACATTTTTAATACCAGATAGGCACTGAATGTATAAAGTAACATTTTGGCATGTTGATGTAATCAATTTTGTAATTGAAATGCAAAAATGTACTCTGTGTATTGTTGAGCTACATGTCAAGTCAACAACATGAAAATATTTAGTGTTGCACAGTAATGCTTGCTTTTATGGCATATTTATGTTGCCAGCAACAATAAAATGCAATTCAATCTTTGTGTGAGGTGCCCAATACTTTTGTCTGATTTTAACCAAATACTGGTTTTCATGACAGATTTTCATGAAGGTCCCCAGTGTCAAATTTCAGAGAAATCTGTCCAGTGGAAGCTGCAGTGATATAGGCAGAAAGATGGATGACAAAGCTTAATAAGTGCTTTTCATGACTGCCAACAAACATAAATGTTTCATTCACATTTGTAGACAAGCCCCTGTAATATCTGATATGGTATCCTAAAGAAGATGGTAACATGTGTATTGGAATTGATCTTGGATCCATTCCACAATACCTAAATCTTCAGCATCAGTACTGTGAAAACCTCAAATCTTACTCTTATTTAATATTGCTTTGCTTCAGGTGGTGCCTCTTAGCAGTCATCATGGAATTATACAGTGGGTGTGTGGCACAAAAGTTCTCAAAGATCTCATGTTGGATGTCCTTGATGAAAATGAGAAGAAATCTTAGTAAGCTCAGTGATGCCAAAATAGTCATGAAATTTTTAATCATATTACTTCACTGTTGTAACATGTATGGCAACATTTCATGAAATATTCTGAGTGACACAACATTGTGTAGTTGTGTGTTGCACTGTTATGATTTCATTAATTATTAGGGGCCATGTTTCTCACACTTTTCTAGGTGGTAATATACTAAAATATAGTTCAGTATCATGTGGCACACTGCATTATTAGAAAATCTGTGTGCAAGCATGCATATATAAATTCATATTAATCATCAGGTTTCTCATTTGTATAATGTTTGGTGAGTGTTGTAGGTCATTGAAATATATCACCAAAACATTTTAGGAGCAAGACAAGAGTTACACAGAAATGAATGATTTCTTTTAAATTTAATTATTAGATCTATTCAGTGCAGTCATGAAACAAAATATTGACAAAAGGGCATGAATGAATGAATTTTGTTAGAAAATTTAATATCTTTAATGTGAAGAGCACTAAACACTTATTGCTTGTAACTGTTCAGAGTGCATTCTCTCCATCATTGTAATTAGTAAATGTCTTTGATTTGCTTCTTTCTTAAAAGAATGGATTCATACCACTGAAATAGCTTATCAACTCATCAGGAATAGAGCAAAATTTCACGAAATTGCAACTTATTTAACTAATAGTAAGGAACAGCTGTACACATTATGACAGGTTGCATCAAACTTTTTCAGTGAGGAGGTCTATAATGAGTATGACAAATGGTTAGGGAAAGACATGCCAGCAAGAAAAAGAGATTGTAAAGATGTGTATGGTGAGGCTCATTTGAAGTATTCTCCAGAGGAAACTATTGCTCAGTTCAGAAATATGGTGAATATGGTACCCTGGGACATTTTGAGGTACGTTAGATTTCAGTTAAGAGAATTTTAATTATGTTCAAACATTTTGTCAAGTTACTGAGAAGTTCATATTTGGATTTCACAGAATATATTTCTAGTTTCTTGCTTTTGTCTTTTATCACAGTTTACATTGTAATTCATTTAGATATAGTACAGACTGAAGCAGAGATGTTCTGGCTTTTGTGAAGTACTGCCGCTGTTCTTTGTTAATAACTATTGCTTTCAGTTACTGATGAACCATGAGGCTGAGATCCACTTAAATATGACATTGCTTATGTTGTGGAGGCTTGTTACATCATATATTTCCCAAGTTGTCTGGTGATCTATTTTCTATTAGGACTTTAATTGTACCTTTCAAATAAAAAAAGTTAGTACTTGCTATTTGTAGTTTATTCCATAACACTGTTTTAATTCACACTACATGATGTATGATATGACGTTAGTGAACGGTCAACAGAGAAGCAAGTGATTGTGTCCTAATCTTAGGAACTAAAAGGGTGAAAAAGGTAAAGTGATCCTGTTACAAGCCCAGTGTGGCCAAGAGGGTGGGTAGAGGTATAGCTCTACTCTTCCATGACCGTGACACTAGAAGGGGGTGAGTGGTCAGCAGCACGCCACGGCCGCACTTTACCCCCCGGGAAAGACCTGGTACCCATTTTACAGGAGGTTGGGTGGGCCCCAGGGCTTGCCTGGATGGGCGGAAAATCTCGTCCCCACCAGGACTCGATCCCAGAACGTCCAGGCTGTAGTCAGTCACTACACTGACTGAGCTACCCGACCCACAATTGTAGGTACTAGACCAGCATTTTCTTGGAGTAACTGAGGAAAACCATGAAAAAATTAATTTGGATAGTCAGTGCCCATACCAAGATTCGAACTGGGCACACCTGATCCAGCTTGCTCTGCAAGAAAATGGTCATTTTTGTAAATTCTAATGGTCTGCATAATATTTCTGGGGCTGGGTTAGTGTAGCCTGTATAAAAACTTGCTACAGGCTGGAAATCTCTTGCTCCCATGGAAAAGATATATTCCCTTCTCTGTACCCTTCCAGACTGGCCCTGGTTTCCACCATCCTCCACAGTGGGTACCAGGGCTCTTTGCCACAGGTAAAGTGGCTGGGGTATAGCATTCATCACCCACCCCTTCCAGCACCAAGGTTAAAAATGAATACAGCTACACCTCTGCCTCCCTTCAGTGTCTGCATTGGGCTGTCATGGAGTGGCCTTTGCCTTTATTTTTTAATAATATTACTTCAGGCAATACAAATTGCCAATAGGCACTTCCTTCTGAACTTGAACTAGGTACATTAACAGTTGCAATTAAAATTGTTTAATAAACCCTCTTCAATGTAATGGGGCTGCACATATAACATAGGAAATGTTATCTTATTATGTGCATAACATTGATAAATTTGGCTTCTCTGAATTTTTCTTTATGGGAGTTTTATTTTGTTTATATTCTGCATTTCATCTTCTTGCCAAGTAACAACAAATTTGATGGATTATTGTTAGTAATAAGATCAGTATACAATTGCAATACTACATACTCCTACCAGTATTCAGAATGAAATATTTCTTAATGTTTTACAGACGTGCATTCCAGCATTTAAGTACATCTCCAGAGTCATACTTTACACTTCGTCAGAGGTTTGCATGTAGTCATGCAGTGCTGTGCATAGCTCACTGGTTACTGGGAATTGGTGATCGCCATCTGAGCAACACTTTGGTGTCTGTGAAAGATGGACAGTGTGTGGGAATCGATTTTGGTTTTGCATTTGGGATAGCAACACAGTTCCTTCCGGTACCTGAATTAATGCCCTTCAGACTTACACCTCATATCATCTACCTATTGCAGCCATTGGAAGAAGCAGGTCAGTCAAAATGATTATTGCAATCTGCAGTAAGACAGTCCTAATGTCTTTAAGCGGAGGTGTGTTGGACCTCTGGTTTTACCACCTTGTTTAATATTCCTTATAGAAAGAATATTTAATATAAAAATGTTCAGTCACCATCAGATGAAAAAAAAAATACAAGTTTTGTATGGTCAGAATGTCATTTTACACTGTCCTCCCCACAAAATTCTGGGAAGACATAACAACACCTACATACCAGTTGCAGTCAAGTATGAATGAAGTTGCCACAACTATTATACATAAAATTAAGATATTGGTTAACACAGAGAAATTGAGTGCTGCAGACAGCAGAATGATTGAATGAACTACAACAGAAGGAACTGTAAACCCTTTTAAAACAATATTATACCCTACAATTTTATGTTTTATTTTACAATATGATTCAAAGTAATAACTTGGGATCCTTAGTTACAACAGGATATTTGGCACTGTGTGTGTGTGTCAGGTGGTTATTTACATCTATGTTGGTTGCCTGATGATGGCCAATACATAGATGAAATATGATGCAAAGTATAAATACCAACAATAAAGTATATTAGTTTTGCCAACTTTATTATATTTGACTGTGACATGACTGCACTAAGGGATGTACCTATTAAAAAACCTACTTCCTTCCTTAAAAATGCATTTCATTCACCAATATTTTTAGGAAATATACATTAACAATTATATAATTTATGAACCACATATATGTATGTATGTAACTGTGATGAGTACAGATTTCCATTATGTTCAGTGTGCTAGATAAGCACATTTTAATGTTATGGTCTTCAGTATGTCATATGGGTAGCCTGGTTTGTAACCGTAACAGAAAAAATTGAATAACACCACACATCTTCAGCATAGTAGTTCCAAATTAACTGCCATTTTTGGAATCGAGCATTACATGTCCTTATGCTTGTGTCAGCCTCAGTGAATGTTCATAGTTCGTAAGTCAACACAAAAGAAATGACACCTTATTTAAAGTGTTTAAGAGCAAAACAACTGTTATGTTTGATTTATGCTGTAGGCTAAGGAAATCTTGGATAGACTGAGGTGTTTTTAATGTGTTATTTAATAATTGCTTATTTACACCATTAGGTGAAAGAGAATGCATGGAAAATTTGTAATTTGGATATTTACTAGAAATTTTTAAATCTTTTAACATGAACTACATTGTGCCTTAGATGAATTGTATAGAAACCTTTTAATCCACCCCCTGGTAAGTGTGCTGCCACATACTAAACTGCATGTTAAACTACTATAAAGTTAGCACATCTCCAAAATACTCCACTGAAAATCATGATTTGATATGTAAAACACACATATCATTTGTACCAATGCCAACGATTTATGTAACCACATTTATTCCCTTGCAAATACAGTGTACGGTTATGTTTGAACAGAAGACAAGCCGTGTTTTAAGAAAAACATCTTCCTGTAAAAGAAGTAATTAACTCCAGCAGTCTTCTAAATTAGTTCACATACCTGAATGTTTTTGAAGACTGGGCAGCAGTATCCAGGGAATATTTTATACTGTACACATGTATATACACACACACACACTCACTAACTTGCTACCACACTTACTAGCACTGAACTTTACTTTTTTTTTTTAACCATATGGTTTGTGAACACACTTTTGCCACAAACTAAAGCACCTACACTAATTCTAGACTCACTGTTAATGTCATCAGAGTGACTTTCATCTGAATTTGAACTACTGTATGCAAGAAATTCTAAATTTATTTTGGCATAGCACCAGTCATTTCACAATCCACCATCTTGGTATGACTTCATTGCAACTTGACACTTATAGTCCTGCATGCCATGTGTAAAGCAACTATAAGTTCCCTGGCATGTATTACAACTTAAGCAATAAAACAAATGGTACCAACCACTGAAAA
>Ga0209755_10008711_pt1 | contig 10795 bp, 8 predicted proteins | sample TergutCo191P1_FD_187301 | JGI IMG/M metagenome (GOLD analysis project Ga0209755, IMG submission 187301) | Cornitermes sp. P1 segment gut microbial communities from Petit-Saut dam, French Guiana - Co191P1 (SPAdes) (version 2) | ecosystem: Host-associated > Arthropoda: Insects > Digestive system >... | reverse complement strand
GCAGGGGTTTACGTACACACGCCTATTTATTGATATCATGTCTTGACAACACTACTACACTATGGTTAAGTAATGTCAGAAAACATAACTGAGGTTATCATGCGAAAATTCGAAGTAGTATCTCCATTCAAACCTGCAGGCGATCAGGGCGAAGCGATTGCGGCTCTTGCGGATGGAATAAAAGCGGGTGATCAATTTCAAACATTGCAGGGTGTTACAGGTTCGGGAAAAACTTTTACAATGGCGAAACTGATCGAAGCTGTGCAGATGCCGACACTGATCGTGAGTCATAACAAAACATTGGCGGCGCAGCTCTACCGCGAGTTTAAAAGTTTTTTTCCGAATAACGCGGTTGAGTATTTTGTTTCCTATTACGATTATTATCAGCCGGAAGCTTATGTGGCGAGCCGCGATCTTTATATTGAAAAGGACTCTTCGATAAACGCTGAGATTGAGCGGATGAGATTATCCGCGGCGAGAAGCATGATGGAGCGAGAAGACGTTATCATCGTGGCGACTGTGTCGTGCATTTACGGAATGGTGACACCGGATGTTTACAAAAAAATGAACGCGACTTTAGCGAAGGGTGAAATAATTAATGTTGACGCTGTTATACGGCGGTTTGTTGAGCTGCAATACGAACGCAACGACGCTGTTCTTGAACGCGGCCGTTTCAGGCGGCGCGGCGATACGCTGGAAATATATCCTGCTTACATGGAAGAAGCGTACCGCATCGATCTTGATTGGGATAAAGTCGAACGTATCCGCAGATTTAATCCTGTTTCGGGTGAAGTTTTAGAAGAACTCGATGCCGCGTTAATTTATCCTGCCAAGCAATTTGTCATGCCGGCGGAAACGATAAAAAACGCGATGGATTCGATCAAACAGGAATTAAAAGACAGGCTCGAATATTTTCAGGAGAAAGGTAAAATCATGGAAGCCGAACGGCTTAAAACCCGCGTCGAATACGATATCGAAATGTTAACTGAAATGGGCTACTGCCCCGGAATCGAAAATTATTCCGCGATTTTAGCCGGGCGCAAGCCGGGCGAATCTCCCGACACGCTTGTTGATTACCTTCCGAAAGATCACCTAACGTTTATCGATGAAAGTCACGTAACGCTCCCGCAGTTAGGCGCGATGTACGCAGGGGATCGCAGCCGCAAGCAGAGTCTTGTCGATTACGGTTTCCGTCTGCCTTGCGCTTTGGATAACCGTCCTCTCCGCTACGATGAATTCGCGGCGCGTCTGGATAAAACTGTTTTTGTTTCCGCCACTCCGGGAAAGACCGAGATTGAGCAGTCGGCGCGGGTTGTGCAGCAGCTCATCCGTCCCACAGGACTTCTCGATCCGGAAATCGAAGTGCGTCCGAGCGAAGGTCAAATGGAAGACATTTACGGAGAGGTGCAGAAACGCATTAAAGCGGGAGAACGTTCTCTCATTCTTACACTGACAAAAAAAATGGCGGAGGATCTTACCGATTATCTTTCGGGACTCGGTTTAAAAGTGCGTTATATTCACAGCGAAGTTGAAACAATAGAACGTGTCGAGATTCTCACGCAGCTCAGGCAGGGACAGTTTGATATTCTTGTCGGTATCAATCTGTTACGCGAAGGAATAGATCTTCCCGAAGTTTCGTTTATCGCGATTCTCGACGCTGATAAGATCGGTTTTTTACGGTCACTCACGAGCCTTGTGCAGATAATCGGACGCGCCGCGCGTAACGCCGCGGGAAAAGTTATCATGTACGCGGATCGCATGAGCGACGCGATGGAAAAAGCGATTACCGAAACAAACAGAAGACGCGAAATTCAAATTGCGTATAACACTAAACACGGCATCACCCCCGAAACCGTAAAAAAAGCAATCGAAGAAATTCTGACGCGGCACATTGAAGAAGCGGACACCGCCGCGGGATCGACAATCGAAGTGCTGAAAAAATCATACAATGTGTTAATTCCGGCGCAGCGCAAACAATTGATCAAAGCGCTTGAAAATGAGATGCTTGAACACGCGAAGAATCTTGAGTACGAGCAGGCGGCGGCTATCAGAGACGAGATAACCAGAATACAGGAAGGCTGAACCGGTAACTTAAAGGATAATTCTGACATGAATAAATCAAAAGAAAAAATTATTTTATCAAGAGTAAACGATGACGGTACTTTTACAAATCCGTTTATTTGGTCTGACATTCCCGATCCCGATGTAATCAGAGTCGGCGATACATATTACATGACGAGCACAACCATGTACTTTACTCCGGGATGTCCTGTGATGAAATCGAAAGACCTTGTGAATTGGGAAATTATCAATTATGTTTACGATACGTTATGCGACAACGATCATATGACACTTCAAAACGGAAAGCACGATTACGGACGAGGATCATGGGCGAGCTGTCTGCGTTTTCATAACGGAAAATATTACGTGACATTTTCCGCCGCTAACACAGGTAAAACATTTATTTTTACTTCCGACGATATCGAAAAAGGCGATTGGAAAAGACACAGCCTTGACGGCGTTTACCATGATATGTCGGTTCTTTTTGATGATGACGGCAGGGTTTACATGGTGCATGGCGCAGGCGCGATTAAAGTGACAGAGCTTACATCCGGCGCAACCGCGGTAAAAAAAGACGGAATGAATAAAACAATAATCGAAAACGCCGACATAAGCGGCGGAAAAAATCTCGCAGAAGGTTCACATATTTATAAAATAAACGGAAAATATTACATCTTCAATATCGTGTGGCCAAAAACAGGAACAGGCAGACGCATTCAGGTTTGTTACCGCGCCGATAAAATTGACGGAGAGTACGAAGGAAAAATCGTTCTCGACGATGATTTAGGATTTCAAAACGCGGGCGTTGCGCAGGGCGGCATTGTTGATACGCCCGAAGGTAAATGGTACGCTCTTCTCTTTCAGGATCACGGAGCGGTGGGGCGTATTCCCGTACTTGTGCCTGTCCGATGGGAAAACGATTTTCCTGTCTTCGGCGAGAACGGTAAAGCGCAGATAACCTTACCGCTGCCCCGGAAAATTTCGCAGGGTGATACAGCGGAAAAAATCGAGGCTGAGAAAAAAATTGATGTCGGATCAATTATCAAATCCGATGATTTTGAAAATGAAACGCTTGCGTTAGCATGGCAGTGGAATCACAATCCCGATAACAGCCGCTGGTCTCTTACTGAACGTCAGAGCTGGCTGAGACTCAAAACGGGTAGTATATCAAAATGCCTGTCAGACGCGAGAAACACATTAACGCAGCGCACATTTGGAAGCCGATGTTCCGGCTCAATATTGATCGACGCAAGTAATTTGAAAAACGGCGATTATGCAGGGCTTGCGGCGCTGCAGGATTATTACGCGTTCATCGGCGTAAAAATGATCGATGATAAAAAATTCGTAGTCATGAAAGAAGCGCCGCAAACATCGGATCAATGGAATTATAAAACCGGCGTTCCTGAAAATGAAATCGAAGCAGTTCCGTTGAATCAAAATACGGCGTATCTTAAAGTCACCTTCGATTTTACAGACACGGTTGATGAAGCGGATTTTTTTTACAGTACGGACGGCAGTCAATGGACAAAAATCGGTAAAAAACTGAAAATGTCCTACAGATTATCGCATTTTACCGGATACCGCTTTGCGTTATTCAATTTTTCGACCAAAAACACCGGAGGATATGCTGATTTTGACTGGTTTAAGGCGAAAAAACTTTAAAAAACGCCTTTTTATGTCAAAAAACGTTGTCCTCACCCATTTTGAAATTTGCATTTTTTCAGAAAATCAATCATAATTAAATAATGGCAGATGCAGATATAAACGGATATACGGCAACGCTCCAGCAGGTACTTGACGTAAAACAGGATTGGCTGGAAAAGTCAGAAATGGGAAGCCTCAAGGATGAGCTCAGAACATTTCATGCTTCATTTGCGTCGTTGTATAATATTTATCTCAAAAAGAAATTGATCGATGAAGATCCATACAAACAGGAATCAAAAATCACAGAGATTGAGGTGCCGGATTCCAGCAATTTCGTTGAAGCAAAACGAATCGAGGCGCTCACTATCAGACTCGCGAATTATGATAATCAACTCGACTTTTTAGTCAATTTTTATCAGTTGGGCGTAGATTTTCTTAACCTCGACCGCATTAAACGGATTGCGGGGCTTGTCCGGTATATTGACTGGACCGGTTTTTCACCGGATTCTCAGAGTTTAATGACAAAAGCGGTCGCGGCGCTGACCAACCAGTCAAAAGCCGGTGTCGACCCTCTGACCCTCAGTATAATCGGGGAGAGTCTCAACAGGTTAAATAAATCGACTCATTCGATAATGAAAACGATAAAGGAATTGAGCAACTATTACAGGGAAAAATACAAACTCAATGTTCGTTTGAATATTTCTAAGGATATGTCCGCGGGAGAAGCAACGCTGGAAAATATCCGAAAAAAAATGCCTTCGGCTTTGCCGGGAACTCCTTTTTATAAAGAGCTAATCGAAGAAATTATCAAGGAAGATTATTCAAGCAGCGGCACAGACCTGAGAGATACGATTCTTAACTCGTTAAAAGTAAAAGAAGCGAAACAAAAAGCGGCAAAACCTGCTATCAACCTAAAAAATATTCTTCTTGACGGAATTCAAGCGTTGGGAGGCGCGTCAAGTATATTGTCGGAAATAGTGTCAAAATTTGACGAGAACCATGCCGTGCTTGAAAGCCGCAAAAAATCTTTCTTAGAAGCGCTGAAAGAACTGATTAGAAAAATGACTAACGCGGAGCCGGAAGAGGTAATTTATCAAGTTGAATACATGGATCAAACCAAAGGTATACCAGTAAAAGAAAAAGTGAGTTTTCATCAATTCAAAGATGACCTTGATAAAAAGATAAGAATTTTGAGCAGTTTCGCGCGCGGTTCGGCGTATCAAAAAATAGCGCAAATGAACGAGGATCAAATCACAGGTTATTTGGAAAGATACATTAATGATCTTCAAAATATTCACAAAACTCTCGGCGCTCTGGATGATTATTTTAAAGCGAATGTACAAGCGACTGACAGAGATAAAATTAAAGGAATTAAGCCCGATCTTACGGCATTTAAAAATATCTATGTGCGCGCAAACCAGATGCGGTACGAATACAGCGCTCAGAAAGAGGAAGAAGAACAGATGAAACGCCTTGGCGTTAGTATGGCTGCCACTGCGTCACCGATGCCTCCTCCGGCTGCCGCGTCACCGCCCGCGGCGCCGCCGGCTTGATTTTAACCGGCAGTTAAAACGAAAAAATGCCGATAATAGAACAAACGGATAAAAAACTTGGCAACATTCATAAAAACTATATCTGCTCTGCTCATTTCGATCCTGCTTTTTGCCGGGATTACATGGTTTTTAGATTTTGAATCCGATGATTTTGAAAGTGATTGGTCTGACAGGCTGCTTGAATATGTTCAAACGCGTTTTTATAATCCTTCCGTTTTAAATTCGTTTCTTAAAGAAAATACAATTGATGCCGGGCTCGCGGAAAATCATATACTCGAACTGCAAAAAAGATTCGCCTTAACTCTTTCCGAGGAAGCGGTACGCCGGAGTTTTTTATATAACCAAAGACCCGAAGATATTTTTGAACGATCAAGAATTTTCGGGATTTTACTTGAAACGACCGGAGGGCTTCAAACTGTTCAATTTGTTGACGGAAACGGAATTCGCATTCATTACTCGACATCTCCGCGCGATATAATCAACCGGACATCAAGTTCAATGTCATACCGGAATTACAACGAAGACCCGCTGGCTCTTCCTTACGAAACGGTCAGCGTTCCCGCCGGCAGCGGCGCGAAATTTACAATGGATGAACAGACAGACAGAATTATTTTTTCATATCCGTTTCATGATTCGATGGATGTTTACCGCGGAACCGCTATTTTTTCCGTTTCCGTCAGATCAGTCGCGGACAGATTTATTACTGAAGGACGTTTAAAAATAAATGAGGACATTTCCGTCATTTCCGCGCCGGCGGGAATTCTTTTGGGGAGTCCTCATGTTATCAGCATGGGTTCTTCAAGAAAAAACATTTTAGAAAAAGTTTCGGCAGTCTGGATTGGAGGATTAAACGAACGCTCGGCGTATTCGTCAATACCGTACAGCCGCGTCACAATTGAAACAGAAGAAACAGGCGTAAAGTTTTCTCTAATCTCGCTAAAAATCCGCGATCTGTATTTCGGCAGACTGATAGACGATTATATTTTATCGATCCCCGAATCGATGAAGCTCCTTTTTAAACTTGCCGTTTTTCTGACATTTTTCCTTACGCTTTTCTTCCTGTTGAATTTCAAACCCAACGCGGTAACTCTGGTGCGCAACAGGATAAAACGGCTTCGCGACAGCCTTTTTGAACATCTTTACATTAACAAAACACCCGGTGAAAGAGCCAAGTGGATAATCGAACTTGAACAGCGCCGCGAAGAAATTAAAGCTGAAATAAAACGCGGCTTACTCATAGGTGCGCGAAAGAAAAAAATTATAGACGCGGAAATTGATAAATCATGGGATGAACTGCTCAATGTTTTAAAATCCGGCAGCAGTCCTATAACAATAACAAAAACCGCGCCTGAACCTGTAACGGCGAAAAAACAAACCGGCGTCAAAGGCGCGGAAAAAACCGAAGCGCCGGATGAAATAGAATCGCTTGATGAGATCGAAGAGGCGGAGCCGCTCGACGAAGCAGAATTACTCGATGAAATTGACGAAGCGGAACCACTTGACGAAATTGAAGAGGCGGAGTCTCTTGATGAGATCGAAGAAATTGAAGAGATAGAAGAAATCACGGCGGGAAAAAGCTCAGCTCCGGAGTGGTCAGATTTACACGAACTTGAAAATATAATTGATAAGGCAATTTCAGTTGATGAAAAACCCGCAGGTTTAGCCGCGAGAGGACTCCTCCGGCTTGCCGAAAGAAAAAGAACAAAAAAGAAAGGTCTCCTAAAACTTGCCGAAGAAAAAAGCAATAGGAAAAAAGGACTTCTTAAGCTCGCCGAGGAAAAAGAAAGAAAGAAAAGAGGTCTTCTCGCCCGCGCAAGCAGAGTAGAAAAAAAAGAGAATTTATTCGCGCCTTCCGCCGATGACGCTCAAGACGACGATAATAATGACAATGATCTGCCGAAAATTGATATAGTTTCGCCGTTCTCATCGATGTTCTCGAAGCTGGAGGATGAGGATTAGGACAGTAAACTATGGCGGAGATTACAGATACTATTTTAACTGATCATGTTTCCGAACGTTAAATTACCGGTTGAGAGGTTTTGAATGAAATTTTTTAAAAATATCCATGTTATAAGAACATTAAGCCTGTTTGGAATAATCGGGGCTGTTTTTTATTTTGCCCATGTAATTTTTGGCAGAATATTTTATGAAGGCTATAATCCTTTTTCACAGGCAATCAGCGATTTAACCGCCATCAGTTCACCATCAAGAAATATCGCTTCTTTCTTTTCGTTTTTGTACGGAATATTTACGGTAATATTTTCAATTAGCTTTCTTCTGTATTTCAAAAGTAAAATAAATAAAATTGCTGCTCTTGGCGCATTGTTCTTTTGCGTAATGAATTTAGTTTCGTTTTTGGGTTATATGTTTTTTCCTTTAACAGAATCAGGCTTTGCAAATACATTCCAGGATAAAATGCACATGGTTGTAACTGTCTTAGTGGTTTTGTTTACTGTTATCGCAATAATATTTTATAGCATAGGTTTTTTGAAAACAAGTAATTATAAATATATGGGAATTATTTCTTTATGTACGTTTGCCGCGTTATTAATTGGAGTAATACTTATTAATAATTTACCGAAAGAATATTTTGGAATAGCTGAAAGAATAAATGTTTATTCAATAATAATATTTACTGGAATATTGTCATTATGGATGTTTAATTTTATAAGAATCCGGATGATGGATAAAAAATAAAAACAGGAATACCCGGCGGCTGCCGTTCACAATATGCCTCCCGAAATATCAACATGAGAATATGGTAATAATTCGAGAGGATTCTTACTAGCGCATTAGCGCGCGCGGATTAACAGTAGCTCCGTTCTTGAAAACCGTAAAGTGTAAATGCGGACCTGTACTGAGACCCGTGCTGCCGACATCTCCGACGCGTTCGCCCTGAATGACATACGCGCCTGTTCTTGTGCGGATAGCGCTCAAGTGTCCGTAAAGTGTGCGGTAACCTGAATGGTGGTTAATAATCACATAATTTCCAAAGACATTATCCCAGCCAACCGCGCTGACCCGTCCCGCCATCGCGGCTCTGACAGGTGTGCCTGTTTTGCCTCTGATATCAATACCGTTATGAAACTGGCGTCTGCCTGAGAACGGACTGCGTCTGTAACCGTAAAAAGAAGTAATTGCGCCGCTGACAGGCCAGACAAATAAATCACCGTTAATTTCCTGAAGCATCGTCCAATCGAGCTTCGCGCCGGGTATAAAAAGATCCGTACCCGCAACTACTTTTTCGGAAAAGAGTTCATTTACAGTTTGAACGGCTTCCTTGTCAACTTTGTATCTTCCGGCTATAGAGTCAAGTGATTCGCCGTTTTTAACAGTATGTAAAACACCGTCCTGATTGGGGATTCTTAAGACTCTTCCAACCTGAAGGAGGCGTGAATTAGCTACTTTGTTTATAGAAATGATTGAATCCTGGTTTAAACCAAAATTGATAGCGAGCGTACTGACATTGTCGCCGCTCTTCATGATGTGAGAATTGTAAAGTAATGTGCGATTTTTGGAAAAATCATCGGATTCTAATAATATTGACTCGTGTGATAAGGAAATTGAAGCATCTTCACCGCTTTCACTGTCGGAATGAGCATCGGAAAACTCCTCTTCGAACAGAACGCCGCCGCCGACGCCGTTATCGTCAATATCAAGAGGTGACTGCTGTTTTTTAAACTGGATAGGGTTTAACAGAAACACTATACACAGAAGCGCCGACAGCCTAAAAATGTTCCTTCCCGTCAAATAGTCATTAATCTGCGACATCATACTATAACAATATCCCTTTTTCTTTTTTGTTACAAGCCTTCGGGTGTTAATCAGCCTCACTTTCCAACATTCTCAGTAAATCCCTGATTTCCGCTGCCTGTTCGTACTCCTCCTCGGCGACAGCCTGCTCAAGCTGTTCGTAAAGAGACCTATGCTTATTATCGGCATTCTCTTCAATTTCATTCACGAAAAACGATAAGGGAACGCCTGTTTGTTCAATAATCGAAGAAGCGATATAGATAGGGCATTTCTTCCGCGCTGCGATGGCAAAAGCGTCTGACGGGCGGCTGTCAAGAATTAACGGCTTTTCACTGGTGTAATCGCCGCCTGTCACAATAAGGCGGGCATGAAAAACATCGTCTATAATCTCAAAAACCTCAACTTTTTTAACAGTAAGATTTACGTGGGACAGCATATTCAGAAAAAGATCATGGGTAAGCGGACGGGAAAGATTTGTCCCTTCTTTTCCTATCAATATTGACTGCATTTCCAGAATACCGATAAAAACAGGGACTGCCACATCCTTGTCCTTTGGTTTTAATAAAACGGCGTTACCGTGGCTTGTTTTGAGAATCGACCATATCTCGCTGATGAGCATTTCTTTCATTATAAATCTCTCAGTCATTATCTCTTAACTAATCATTTTGATAAAGCCGTCAAGCAGAGCGTGGGCATCATTATTAATGGGAACGCCGCTAAACTCGCGTGAATGAAAAACCTCTTTTATTTCTTTTAAAAACATTTCACCTATCCGTGAGGCTTCTTCAAAAACTCCCGCGCCGGCTAAAATATCAATCAATTCTTCAACTTCAGGAACACTGTAACCTTCTCTTTTCGCTTCATGAAAACAATAGAAAACCTTTTTACGTTTTTCCGGATATTTATTCAGATATAAAAGCACGGGAAGACTCTTCTTACCTTCAACAATATCGTCTCCGCGTTTTTTCCCGATAACTCCTGTTGAAAGATTTTTCACGTCATCAAGTATCTGAAAACCAATTCCCATTTTATCCGCAGTGTTGCCAAGCAGTTTTATTACCTCTTTGGAAGCGCCGGCCGCGTGAGCGCCTAACTCAGTCGCGAGACGGACAAGGCTGCCTGTCTTCATCGCGCACATCAAGTAATATTCATCTAATGTCGGAACAATCGTAAGATTTCGATGCCAATTTATATCCATTGATTGTCCAAGATGAAGCTTTCTCATACACTCCATCCAGCTTATATAAAGTAATTCCTTTTTTTCAAAACTATAACTTTCAATACAGGTCGACGCTAAAAAATAAAAGAACGCTCCCGCGTTTAATGCCACATCAACGCCGAACAATTTATGAATTGATGGTTTACCGCGCCGTTCGTCCGATCCGTCTTCGATATCGTCATGTATCAAGCTTGCGTTATGTGACAATTCGACTACGGGCGAAAGCGGAATAGCGGCGTCTCCGCCGCAAAGAGTTTCACAGATAAGCGTCATCAAAAGAGGACGCCAGCGTTTACCGCCGCGGAAAACCAGCTCCTCTAACGGCGCAAGCAGGTTATTTGTTGATTCCAAATCAATTTTTGTTCCGAATTCGCCGAACACCTTTTCAGCCCAGTTAACATCTGTTTCTTCGGGCAGCCATCGTTCTAGTTCGGTTTCGATCTTTTGAAATCTCTCCGTATACTCTTTATCCATAAGGTATTATACTACTAAAAATGGCAGATTACAAGAAACCTGATCACTGGCAGCAAAAAGCCCGCAAAGAAGGTTATCCGGCCCGTTCTGT
>Ga0209755_10008710_pt1 | contig 10796 bp, 9 predicted proteins | sample TergutCo191P1_FD_187301 | JGI IMG/M metagenome (GOLD analysis project Ga0209755, IMG submission 187301) | Cornitermes sp. P1 segment gut microbial communities from Petit-Saut dam, French Guiana - Co191P1 (SPAdes) (version 2) | ecosystem: Host-associated > Arthropoda: Insects > Digestive system >... | reverse complement strand
CTTCTCAAGTTGAAGTAGCAAGTACTTACCCTTAAGAAAAGCTTTCTCTCGCAACTTGTTTTTCTTAACAAGTACTTGTTCTTCATAGGGGCAGTCTATTCCAAGATAGGCTGCCCTTGTTTGTGGGGCACTAGGGTACAAGCCCTGCTAGCCTAACCTAGCACAAGACAAACGGTCAAAAACTAGGCAGCAGACAAGCTCTCAATTTCTTCAACGCTTAGCCCGGTGCCTTCAGCTACTTGTTCAATGGGCATTCCCATGGCTAAGAATTTTTTCGCAATTTCGTGCGCGCCCTCACGCCTGGCATGTGCCACCCTAGTGGCATGCGTGGACTTGCCCATCGCGATTTTGTGTTGTCGTTCTCGCTCCATCTCATCAGCAGTCACTCTCTTAAAGGCACTCACGACTTTTCCAACCTCCTCGCAATGCGTTGCTGCAGCCTCTAAATCTTCTAAAGTTTGCGACTTAAAGTAAGATAACCAAGGCCACAGAGGATTTCCATCATCACGCGCAGGCAGCTTAGTAAGCTCGAGCGTGTGTGCCTCTATTCTATCACTCAGACAGACCCCACTTTCAGTATCTCTAAACTGAAAAACGCTATGGCAATCATCACGAACAGCGCTTAAAGAACGCTTAAAGATTGATTAAAGAAAGATTAAAGAATTATTAAAAAATACTTAAAGAATCATTAAAGATTTATTAAAGCTGCAGGTGGTGGGGGATGAAACTTTGCAGAAGTGGTCATTTTCGTTTATGTAGAGACGAAACTTTGCAGAAATGGTTATTTTCGTTCGTATGGAGACGAAACTTTGCTAAAGTGTATGTTTTCGTCTATACTTTCTTTATGGTAATTAGAGAAAAATACTTAGCAAGGCTTCGCTCTCTTCGGGATCAGCGCCTAATTAAAGTGGTGACGGGTATTCGTCGCAGTGGCAAATCGACCCTGTTAGAACAGTTTAGAAATGAGTTGTTGGCTTCTGGTGTTGATCAGAACCAGATAACCTTTCTCAATTTTGAAGAGCTTGAGAATCAAAATTTACTAGATTATAAGGAATTGCACTCCCATATAAGTCAAAAACTTGACCCTAACAAAAAGAATTATATATTTCTTGACGAAGTCCAAATTGTTGACGACTTTGAAAAGGCGGTTGATAGCTTATTTGTAAAGCAGAATGTCGACATCTATCTGACAGGTTCAAACGCATTTATGCTTTCGGGGGAGCTGGCAACGCTTTTGACAGGCAGATATGTTTCGATTCATGTTTTGCCCTACTCCTTTGCAGAGTATAAGACTGCGCTTGAAATTATTTCCCCAGACTTGCTCGACGCAGGCCCAGATAGAATTCTCATGCGTTATTTAGAGAGCAGTTCGTTTCCAGAGGCAGTGAATCTTTCGCTATCTGCGCCAGATATGGTCAACACATATCTACGTGATTTGTTCAATACGGTGCTTCATGTAGACATTGCTCGACGCCACGATATTCGTTCTGTGCCAACATTGGAGCGGACACTCCAATTTCTCATGAGTTCCATAGGTAGCCCAGTGTCTGCTACCAATATTGCTAAATCATTTGGGTCGGTGTCTCATGCGACAATCGGGAAGTACCTTGATTACTTGGCTAGGGCTTACCTTGTTTATGAAGCACAGCGCTACGATATAAAAGGCAAGCGCCTTTTGCGAACTCAAGAAAAATATTACACAGTTGATTTGGGTCTGAGAAACATCCTGCTTTCAGAGTCGCAAGGTTCAGATAGGGGTCATAAGTTAGAAAATGTCATATATCTAGAATTGCTTCGCAGAGGAGGAGAAGTCCGGATAGGCAAGCACGGGGACACAGAGGTTGACTTTCTGGTTCAGTCGGCTGGAGGCCAGCGATATTATTATCAGGTTGCCTTTACCGTATCTGATGCTGAAACGCTTAAGCGTGAACTTCGACCCTTTAAGGCGATTAAAGACAATTATCCGAAATATCTCATCACGACTGACCTGGGGAACGAAGAACATCAGGGCATTCAGCAAATTAACGCCAGCGATTGGCTTTTATCGGGGGGATAGGATTGTTTCTGCTTGGTGAAAGCGTGGGGGGTGTGTTGCGGGCTTTGGGTACTCTTGATACACTTGAATGGTATGTATAAGTAAGGGGAGGATGTTACTACTATGCTTTATGATTTGGCTGGAGTTATTGCGGCGTGGCAGGCTCATTGGGGATTTACTTATAATACCCCGATGGTTATTACGAACTTTATCTACACCTGCTTTTTCCTGGCAGTATTCATCGGTGTAGCTACCGGTTGGTATGCTGCTAAGCAGATGAAAAAGGTAGAGGACCTGCTTCCTGCAGACGAAAAGTTTGAAGCTGCCGTAGCTGCTAGAAATGAGAAGCTGGCCGCAAAGAAGAGTGGCAAAAAAGCCACGCCTGCAGCAGCTGTTATCGAGACTGCCAATAAAAATTAATTTGTATTAGTGCTGCCAGAAGTACAGGCTGGCAGCATAAAGGTAAGTAATTCCGCACTCGCGCTGCATTAATTTGTTGTTAGTGTAAAGATAATGTGGTGAAGATGTGAAAGTTGTGCTATAGTGAAGCCATCTGTTTTCCTACTGGAGGGTGGGCACTATGAGCCAATCATTTTTGGGCCGTCGGACATCAAAAACTTCGAGGCTGTTGCTCCTGTTCTTTATGGTGCTCGTAAGCGTACTCAGTTTTTCATCTATTGCCTTTGCAAAGGCGACAACACCAACACTTTCATATGCAAATCTCATGACTAAGCTAAGCGAAGCCCCTGGCTATACGCTTGATGCTTACTTCCTAACAGTCATGCAGGGCAGTACGGTCGAAACCATTACTGCGTCCATTGAAGGCTATGCCCCTGGCGGCAATTGGCGCGATTCGCTTATCTTGTTTCGTGCCACTGACCAGCGCGTCCTAGACCAGGGCGGCATTGCTGCAGGCATGAGCGGATCCCCTCTGTATCTAGCCGATACAAATGAGCTGGTCGGTGCCGTTGCCTACGGGGACATTTTTACGACGCAGGGGTACGGTCTGGCAACACCTATCGAGGCTATGGAGCATGCCCATAGTCTGGCAACCGGTGGCACGGGGCTCGTGGAGTCTGGGGGGAGGCACACGGTTGCTGCTTTGGGGGCTGCGCCTCTCTCCCTCACGATACCTTCGGGGGACGCGGACTTTACTGAGGTCATCCTTACTGCAGAGCCTGAAAAGTTGGCTGATCAGGCAGACGGCGACACCTTGATTATGGCACCGCTCAATCGCCTTATTATTGGCGGAATCAGGCCTAATACGAAGTCGGCGCGGCGTGTGGAATCCTTTTTTGCGAAGCGTGGTGTGCCGGTGGTTCTGAACTCGCTTGCTACGGGCTCGGGTTCGGGCAATGCGGCGAAATATCCGCTGGAGGCGGGCTCTGCGGTCTTTACTTTGGACAGTATTGGCTCTGTTTGGATGGGGTCGCTGGGTACGCTGACCTATCACGATGGTAAGACGGCGATGCTTTTTGGACATTCTGGCGGGGCCTTGCAAAGCGACATCGACCAGTATTTTGCCAACGCCTGGGTTAGCGGTATTTGGCCTAGCACCCTGACAAGCTACAAAATGGGCTCGCCGGCTGCTATTCGCGGCAAGACCAGTTATGACAGCGTCTATGGACTGGCCGCTGAAATCGGCAAGCAGACGCCACAGGTCGAACTGAAGGCGACGCTGAAGAACACGGTGAATGGGCAGACGGCTTCTGGTACCAGCTACATTCCCCAGTCGCTGCTTGCGACGGCAAGCGGGGATGATTCTGCCAGCCAGGGTGTCTTTTTAGTGTGGATGATTTTGTCCACGACAGGCGACCAAATGTTGAACTACACCTATCAGAAAGGGTCTGCGACGGTGGCAACTACCATAGTTGTCAATGACGGTACGCGCGACCACACCATCAAGCTAAACAACAAGGTCTATTCCGCCGACGACATCGCCTGGGAAGTTCCCCTAGACGCGGTCTCTGCCCTAAGCGAGCTGTCCGCAGTCAACAACTGGGGTATCGAATCGCTGGTCGTCAAAAAGGTGCACGTCGACGCGCAAATCAACACGAAGCCCACCGAGAGCACCATCGTAGGTATCGAAGCGCCCAGAGGTATCAGAAATGGCACGACACCTGTAAACATCAAGATGTTTCAGCGCGGCCGCAAAGACCCCGTGGTGATAAGCACCAGCATTGCTGTTCCGCAAAGCACCAACGCCAACAGCGCCTTGCTGCAGCTGGGCGCGGCGGGTAGTGCGAACAGCGACTACAGCTGGGATAGCTGGCTGGAATATTTCATGGGCGACGGAGACGACCCCAGCGACAGCAATGCAGGTCCCGACACGCCCTTTGTGCGCCCCACGATTGCAGGCATTATTGCCGACATCAACGCAAGCGCGCCAACAGGCAACAACGTAGACCTAGTGCTGGGTAGAATGGGGGAGAACCCCCGGGTAATCAAAGCGCGCGGAATCGTCGCTTCTGGTGATGTCATCTTTGGCAGTGCCATTGCCAAAAACACCCGCGTAACGTTGACCGCGCCAAAGGTGGTGAACTTTTGCAAGAAGGCTGTGGTTAGAGGCGAGTTCGAAGGTCCAAAGTCAACCGAGGTGCGGGTTTATGGCACGCCTGCAGGCACAAAGAAAGAAGTCCTGCTGGCCCGCAGAAAGGTTAGCGCCACTGACAGGCTAAATAAGCGCCTTATTGCAGAGGCGCGGCAGGTAGACGAAGTGCTAAGCACGCTGTCGTATAGCATTGCCTTGCCTGCCTTGCGCCGCAATACCAGGGTACGTGTAGTGACTGCTGGCACGACGCAGTTTCTAACGGGAACCTCTGTTGCCAGAAGCATTCGGGTGCGTACAAGGACTAGCCTAAAGGCCAGCACCAACAGGGTGCGCCCCGGTCGAAGCGTTACTCTGACAGCAACTAATCGCGGCACTAGCCTTAGGGGCGGGCGCGTTATTTTCGAGTATCGCAGTGGTAGGTCCTGGAAAAGAATAAAGTCAGTAAACGTTGGTAGGGATACGGCAAGCCTGACTACAAGGGCACGCTGGAAAGTGCCGAAAAAGCCAGGCACCTATAAGGTGCGCGTGCGCTTTACCGGTAATGCCCACCATGCACAGACCATTGCCCGGCGCAGCATTCGGGTTAGATAGGCTGCGCCATACTTAGGCTAGGTGATACGGTAGAATGAAAAGGGTCATTTTGACCCTTTTCGCTATTTGAGGCTCACTATATGGGGGGAGCAGGAGCGGATAGGGGCGAGCAGGGGGGCGCGCCGATTTACTGTTTTTGTGAGCTGCGTCCTGCTCCGCATTAATACGGTTGAACACGAGGAGAGTTGCGTGGGTATTCGTAAGGCAGTAATTCCGGGGACTTTTGACCCGATAACAAGTGGTCATCTAGAGATTATTGAGCGCGCGCATGCGCTTTTTGATGAGATTGTCGTGGGCGTTGCGAGTTCGTGGTCGAAGCGTGGCACGGGAACCTTGTTTAGTTTGGAGGAGCGTGTGGCGCTTGCTACGGAGGCGACGGCGCACTTGGAAAATGTGCGGATTGAACGTTTTGAGGGCATGCTGATTGACTTTGTTCATGCCCAAGACGCTCAGGCGATTGTTAAGGGTCTGCGCGCAATGACAGACTTTGAAAATGAGTTTCAGATGGCAGCTATTAACTGGAAGTTGGATGCCCAGATAGAGACGATTTTCATTATGTCGTCACCTGATCATATGTATTTATCTTCGTCTGCGGTCAAAGAAATTGCGTCGCTGCGCGGGCCTTTGTTTGGGCTTGTGCCTGTTAATGTTGAAGAACCGCTGCGTATGAAGTACAGTTAATAGCGGTTGCTGTCTGCTGGTAATTGTTTGCTGGCAGTGGACAGCGGCTTTTTGTGGGACCAATTCGAAACACTATTTCGGAGGACATTATGAAAGTAGCACTACGTGTATTGTTTATTGCTGGACTTGTTTTGACACTGGGCTTTGCCTTGATTGGCTGCGGTGATTCGCCGGCCGATACGAACCAGTCAGGGGCCGCGGGCGAGACAGAAGCGCCTATTGCCGAAGCACCACAGGCAGACGTGTCAGATGTCGAGCCAGCAGATTTATGGGAGGGTGATATGCCAAAGGTAAAGATTGAGATTGCAGGTTTTGGTGACGTTGTTGTAGAGCTAAACCGCGAAGCAGCACCGATTACGGTAGACAACTTTTTGAAGTTAGTTAACGACGGTTTCTATGACGGGCTGGGCTTTCACCGTATCATCAGCGGCTTTATGATTCAGGGCGGCGACCCGCAGGGTACCGGCATGGGCGGAGCCGATGAGCAAATCAAGGGCGAGTTTGCCTCTAACGGTGTGCCAAATCCTATCCGTCACGAACGCGGCGTGATTTCAATGGCGCGCTCGCAAGCACCTGACAGTGCAAGCTCTCAGTTCTTTATCGTGCACCAGGACGCGTTTTTCCTTGACGGGGAATACGCAGGCTTTGGCCGCGTAGTTGAAGGCATGGACGTCGTAGACCGCATTGCAGAAGAAACCCCCGTGGTAGACGGCAACGGGTCAGTAGATCAGGCGAATCATCCAGTAATGACCAGTGTGACCGTTGTTGACTAACACTGAAAACATACGTAATTTTTCTATTATTGCTCACATCGATCATGGCAAGTCGACGCTTGCCGATCGCATTCTTGAGTCTACTGACACCGTTGCTTCTCGTGACATGCAAGAACAGCTGCTTGACAGTATGGATATCGAGAGGGAGCGTGGTATTACGATTAAGGCCCAAGCCGTGCGCGTTATGTATACGGCTAAAGACGGTCAGCAGTACAACCTGAACTTGATTGATACTCCTGGGCATGTGGACTTCACCTATGAGGTGTCGCGCGCCCTTGCTGCCTGCGAGGGCGTTATCCTGGTAGTTGATGCCTCGCAGGGCGTCGAGGCACAGACGGTGGCAAATGCCATGCTTGCCATGAATGCCAACCTTGAAATCATTCCCGTGATTAACAAGATTGACCTTCCTGCAGCAGAACCAGAACGCGTTCGCGCAGAGATTGAAGAATCCCTAGCAGTACCTGCAGAGGATGCCATTTTGACAAGCGGTAAGACAGGCGAAGGCATTGAAGACCTGCTGGAGGCTGTCGTCGACCGGATTTCACCACCAGACGGTGACCCTTCGCCGCAAAAGCCCTTGCGTGCGCTGATTTTTGATTCCTGGTTTGATGAGTATCGTGGCGTTATTGCGCTGGTGCGCGTCATGGATGGTGTCATGAAGCGGGGCGCACAGGTCAAGATGATGGCAACAGGCATTAAGGCAGATGTTGAAGAGGTTGGTGTAAAGACCCCTGAAAATGTCATCTTGTCAGAACTTGCTGCAGGCGAGGTAGGTTATCTCATCACGGGGCTAAAAGATCCTGCGATGGTTACTGTTGGTGACACCGTTACGGGTGCTGACAATCCTGCTACCGAGCCCCTGCCAGGTTACCGTGAAATTAAGCCGATGGTATTTGCGGGACTGTATCCCCTGGATGGTGACCAGTTCACCGACTTGCGCGACGCGCTAGATAAGCTGAAGCTTAATGACCCTGCGCTAGAGTATGCGCCAGAGACCAGTCATGCACTAGGGTTTGGTTTCAGGACGGGGTTTTTGGGGCTTCTCCACATGGAGGTTATTCAGGAACGTCTAGAGCGCGAGTTTGACATTGGGCTTTTGGCGACGGCGCCTAGTGTGTCGTATCACGTGTACCTTGAAGACGGGAACATGCTAGATATTCATTCGCCGCAAGACTTTCCAGACCCTAGCAAGATTGACCACATTGAGGAGCCTTTCCTGAAGGCGACAGTGCTTGTGCCGCCTGATTATGTTGGGGCGGTAATGGAGCTTTCGCAGGGTAGGCGTGCACACTTTATTGACATGCAGTATCTAGGGCCAAATACGGTGGAAATGCATTATGAAATCCCGCTGGGCGAGCTGATTTTGGACTTCTTTGACCAGTTGAAATCGCGCACTAAAGGGTATGCGTCTTTGGACTATGAGTTCAGCGAATATAAGCCTAGCGAGCTGCAAAAACTTGATATCCTGCTTGCGGGTAAACCCGTTGACGCGCTATCGTTTATTGTGCACAAGGACAAGGCCTATGAGCGCGGACTTCAGCTGACGCGCAAGCTTAAAGACATCATTCCGCGTCAGATGTTTGAAGTGCCTATCCAGGCAGCAGTCGGCAGTAAAGTTTTGTCGCGTACCAACGTCAAGGCAAAGCGCAAAGACGTTTTGTCACGCTGTTATGGTGGCGATATTACGCGTAAGAAAAAGCTGCTGGAAAAGCAGAAAAAAGGTAAGAAGCGTATGAAGAGTATCGGCTCTGTCGAGGTTCCTCAAGAAGCTTTCATGGCGATTTTGAAGGTAGATGATTAAAGATGCAGCAGTACCATCAGCAAGCGCCTGCGGTGCCCGTACACCCGCAACAGTATCAGCAGCCTACAGCTGTCCCGCACGTGCCAGTGCCCGCAGCCGCGCACCTGCCTGGGAAGAAGCGCACGTTGCGAGATAAGGTTAGTTCTAAGACCTTCTCTACATTGGTCAAGGCACTTTGCATTCTTTTGTTGTTGGCAGCCTTTTTGCCTTTTGGCACCATTTCGTGTGCTGGTCAGACTCAGTCGGTTAATGGCTACCAGCTTGCCTTTGGCGGCGCCCAAGAACAGGTCGATCAGTTCACGCAAAGCGGCGCAAGTTTGGGCATGGGCATGGGTGCAGGCCAGCTTGCGGCCCTGAATCTGCTGGCCGGGACGAACTCGCTGCTTGTTGTTGCTTTTGTGGGTACGGCGCTGCTGCTGTTGGTCTCGCTGGTGATGGGTCAAACGAGGCTCGAGATTGCTTTTGCGATTGCGCTTTCGACCTTTTCGATAGCTGCGTTTTTGCAGTGGCTTGCGCTGTTTTCGGCCTTCACGGGCATGTTTGAGCACGCGCAGGGCACCATTCCCATGAGCGCAGGTCCTGACATCGGGCTTTACCTGGTGATTTTGCTTGCGATTGCGCTGCTGGTGTTTTCCCTGCTGCAGGCGGTTGGCAAGCTGCCGGCTTTTCTAACAAAAGGGGAGGAGCAGGGCGACATCGCTGCTGCTACTGCTGTCAGCGCAGGACCGTTCACCTCTCACTACGCGCCCCCTGTTGCAATGCAGCCTGGTTACTATGTGGCACAGCAGCAGGTTCAGCCTGTACAGCCTGTGCAACCTGTGCAGCAGGTACAAGCGGTGCGGCCTGTGACTGAAGCTGTGCCTGTGCCTGCGCCTGCGCCGACCGGGCCTGAATCAGCTGCTGCAGCCGGACCTGCCGAAACAGCCGAAGCAGCCGACCTGGAAGTGCCAGCGCAGCAACCTGCCCCCTAGATGCGCTACCTCGAACTTCTCGCAGAAAATCCCTTGCTGCAGGCGCCCATGGCGGGCGTGGCAGACGCGCCTTACCGCGCGATTAACAAAGCCTTCGGTTCAGGCATGAGCTATTCAGAGATGGTCAGCGCCAAAGGCCTGTTCTACGACAAGAAACGCAATAAGTCCCACAATCTATTAAAGCTTGCTCCTGAGGAGAAGGGCTCTGCCCTCATTCAGCTTTTCGGCAGTGAGCCAGAACTCATGGCAAGTCAAGCACTCATGGTCGCAGAAATGCTAGGTGATGACATTGTTGGTATCGATGTCAACATGGGTTGCCCTGTGCCAAAGGTGGTCAATAAGGGTGACGGCAGTGCGCTTATGAAGACGCCTGAAACAGCCTGGCGCATTATTGAATCTATACGCACGACCCTTGACGATGAGGGTTTTGTCCACCTTGCCGTTACGGCAAAACATCGCAAGGGTTGGGCACCTGAGTCGGTCAACGCCGTCGAGTTCGCAAAGGGGCTTGAGGCAGCGGGGGCTACGGCCGTTACCGTACACGGGCGCACCCGAGACCAGTTCTACCGCGGGCGCAGTGATCGCAGCATTATCAAGGCAGTCAAGGATGCGCTGACTATTCCTGTTATTGCTTCAGGCGATGCTTTCACGCCCGAGGCTTTGTTCGAGATTATGATAGAGACTGGTGCCGACGCCGTCATGGTGGCGCGCGGTTCTTACGGAAATCCGTGGATATTTCAGCAGGCGGCTTCGATGGAGGCACCGATTTTTGCAGCTGATGGTGGGCTGCGTCCTTCTCCGTCAGATGTGGTGCCTGAACCTACGCTTGCGCAGCGACTGGCGCTTTTGCGAGAGCACGCCGTGAAGTCGATTGAGTGGTACGACGACCCCCACCTTGCGCGTATGCGCAAGCACGCGGCCTGGTATGTGGCGGGGCAGCCTGCGGCGGCAGAGTTTCGTCGCCGTTTGGTGACTGTGGACAGCCTCGGGCAGTTAGATGATTTGCTGGTGGAGTATTTGGACCGCCACGGATAGGGCACTTGTCGCAGTCGCCGGTGTGTTTGGCTGCAGAATCGAGGAACATGGGCATGACTGAAAAAGCTGTGTGTGACGGGGCTTGCGCTGGCAAAACTTTGTCGCTGTACATTCATGTGCCTTTCTGCGTCAAGCGCTGCGATTACTGCGAGTTTTATTCGACGACTGACCTTGCTGCGGTGGAGGATTATTTTGTGGCGCTTGAAACACACATTAGAGCGAGCGCGCAAAGGGAGCAGTACAGGGGACGCAGGCTGGTGTCGGTTTATTTTGGGGGCGGCACGCCCTCTGTGGTGCATGGTATGTTGGCGCAGGCTCTTGAGGTTATTCGCGCGTCGTTTACCCTGTCAGATGACTG
>Ga0209755_10008709_pt1 | contig 10797 bp, 13 predicted proteins | sample TergutCo191P1_FD_187301 | JGI IMG/M metagenome (GOLD analysis project Ga0209755, IMG submission 187301) | Cornitermes sp. P1 segment gut microbial communities from Petit-Saut dam, French Guiana - Co191P1 (SPAdes) (version 2) | ecosystem: Host-associated > Arthropoda: Insects > Digestive system... | reverse complement strand
CCCCCCCCGCCGAAACATCGCCGCCCGGCACGGTTTTGGGCACGGACAGGGAAAAAGGCATACTCATACAAACCGGGGACGGTATTCTGGCTGTTTCCCGGCTCCAGTGGCAGGCAAAAAAGGCCCTGGACTGGAAGTCTTTTTGCAACGGCGCGCGGGGGTTTATCGGCGTGCGTTTGGGGGACGGGGAATAGGGCGGAAAGGCCCTTGCTATGCGGTTTTGTATTCAGTTTGGCGTGAAATGCATTGCTCATTGCTCATTTGTGTACTATGGCTGTCTTTGTTTAAAGCCGGCACCGAAGAAGAACTGGAACGAAATGGGCAAATAATATCCGCGCATTTTGGCGAGAAAAAATTCCCCCACGCCAATGACAGTCATCGTTTTCGTCTATTCCGCATATTCCTTTGTTGTACCATATTTTGAAAAATAAACAATGAGTGTTTTTGCCATTTTTACCATCCTCCTTACTTATGTCGGCATGCCAGCTTATATTTCTATAGGAGGCATATTAGCCCCCAGTGCTGAGATAGGCTTGCTCACGGTCACGAGATAGCCTTGCTCACGATGTGTACATAGCCTATCTCGCACCCCTGCACTTACAATGTAGGCGAGTAGAATTACGGGGTAATCTCTCGTACCACGCCCTTGTTGTCCTCAATGACAATCCTGTGGGACAGCAGGCTGAGGTCCTGCTCACGATATACTCCGGCGGCGGCGTTGCCGATTACAAAGCGTGCCGAGGCGATATTCGCCAGATCGGCGGCGCTGAGCGTATGGCCGTCGGCGGCTTGCAGTACCGCTATGCCTGTCCAACCGGCGATAGTGTTATTCCAATTGGTTCCTCCTGTCCCGCCACCCCTCAGATCAAGACTGTAAACCGTTCCGCTCCAGCCGGAGCCGATGGTAAGGCTTGAATTGTTGCCAGCGCTGGTAAGGATGATGCGATAAACCCTGGCCCCTCCCGACAACGAGACCGCGCCTTGATTGATACGGATATCGGCGCGATAGCCATTAGCGCCGCGGGTATTGCCGTGGATGTGCCCTCCCTTCATGTAGAAATGGCTGGTTTCGTAATTCGCGGAAACACCGCCGGCAAGTACAGGATCTCCGCTGGTAGCCCTGTTTCCGGTTATTTCCCCGCCCCTCATGGTGAACGTGCCGTGGGGCTCTATGTTTACCGCCGCGCCAAAGCCGTTTCCGGTACTGCCGCCGCCGTTGACGTGTCCGGTAATCCTTGAGCCGGCCTCCATATACAAACGCCCGTGGTTCCGCACCCTGACCAAATCCATGCTGCCGTGATTACCATACGCGCGGCCCACAAGGGTGATGTTGTTCCCCAGTGTCAGGCTCATGGTAGTGTCCTCGACGGCTGCGTCAGGCCCTATGGTGAAGATCCTTGAGCTTATCGCTCTGATTTCCCGCACGCCTCCCAGTCCGACAACGGTCAAGTTTGCGTTGGCGGCAGTCAGCGTATTGCCCGGGGTGCTTACATCTTTGTCTATCGCCAGAACGAACGCCCCCGGATTGTCGTTGACGTGCGCTACGGCGGCGGGTACATCGTTTGCCGGAACTACAGCTAAATCGACCCGTTGCTGGGTATCATTGCACCACAGCCCTGCAGAGGGCGGCCAACTGGGAGGTCTCTCTGTAGGGTTACTCGTTCCCCCGCACCCCGCCAACGCAAACGCCAAACCGCATACCGCCAGTACCAGCGGCATTTTCCAAAAATGCTTCTTTATCATATTGCTACCCCTCCTTGCGAGTGATAGAATAACAAAGCCTTGGGTTCAAAACTCACCGGACACCGTCCGTGGATCGCCAAATCTTGTTTTGATCCCCAAGGCTTTTGTCTTTAAAAGAACAATAAACACAAAACAATGAACAACGCCGCCGCCAGGGGAGGGATAGCAATTCACTACCCTGACGAGCAGACATTGTTCACTGACTTCTGTTCACTGTTCTTTGCATTTATAACACACCAAAAAATAATGACAAGCCCATTTAAGGCAAAATGTAATAAATGCCCGAGTTCTTGTAAAAACTAGCTCACACTCCCCCATTCCTCATTTGCATTGATCCTCCCCCCAGATAGATGTATAATTAAGTCAGGAGATAGTTATGATCGCTGTGGAACAAAAAGAAGCGCCTGTAAGTCTTGACCTCGAAACCCCTCCCTCATATAGCCCGCGCCCCAATGCTGTTACTTTGGCTGCTGCCAGGGAAGCCAGGGATATTATGAACGGGAAAACCCATGTAGATTGGAACAGTCCCCCCGCTACAAAGGAAGATCTAAAAGCTCAACTGCGGAACGAGACATAGCGCGTGCTGGACTATTACTTTCAGGGCCAATTCAGGAAAGACCTAAAGTTGGCGCAGAAAAGCCGCTACGACATGGATACAATCCACGACGTAATAGTAAAAATAATCTGGCAAGAGCCGCTTCCTGAGCGCTGCCGCCCCCACGCTCTTTCCGGGGATCTTATCGGCTTTACAGAATGTCACGCCCTAAACGATCTACTGCTGATGTATCTGCTTGACGAGGAAAGAGTAACCTTTTCCCGTATCGGTACTCACTCTGATTTATTCTAACCTGTTCCCCATTGCTCCCCAATATTGTAATAAATGCCCGACTTTTTGTAAAAATTAGACCATGCTTCCTCATTGCTCGTTTTTCACGGCTCATTGTATAATGTCCCTGTGTATAAAATAGCCGTCTGCGATGATGACAAAGAAACCGCCGCCCAGCTGGAACGCTATCTTTCAGACATCGCTGCTGGTTTGCGCCTCCCCTGCGACATTGCCGTGTTCCATTCCGCCGAGCATCTGCGCCGCGCCGTGCAGGAGGGGACGCGCTACGACCTCATCTATCTGGACATTGCGTTTGCCGAAGATGAAATTAACGGCGTGCAGGCGGGCTTGTTTATTCGGGAAACCTGCAATGACTATGCCGTTTCCATCGTGTACATATCAATGGCAGAGCGCACGTTCAGGGAGTTGAATGACACGCACCCCCTGTACTTTCTGGAAAAACCCCTGACCTGTGAGCAGGTAGAAAAAACCGTCAAAATCTTTCTTAAAGTCGCGGCGCAGCGCGCGGGGGGAAGGGAGGTATTTACCTACAAAAAAGGCCACGCCGCCCATACCGTTCCGGTAAAAGATGTTGTCTATTTTGAAAACCTTGCCCGAAAAGTAATCATGCACCTGTCCGACGGCACGCAAGCTGTTTTTTACGGAAGCCTCAAGGAGGCGCACGAGTATTCCGGTCATGCTTTTTTCGTATCTGGCGTTTCCCGTTGGCTTCACCGCGCTGAACATTCTTCTGTCGCCGTTTATCGGTGCCCTGCCCGTGCTGCTCGCCATGATGCTCATCGGAGTGCCGTATAGCGCATTGCTGTTTGTCATGACGCTGAATTACGAAGGCACCTGGAAGAAAAGGTTTGTGGCGGTGTTTTTTATATTCGCTGTTAGTGTTGCGGTAGAGTCTGCTGTTACGGCTTTATTCGGCGTCTACGTCATCTCAATAGGCGTTCCCGCGATCAGGCAGTCTACCGTTCATTTAGTGCTTGAGATGATTACGACATTCTCTCTTATGCTGATAGTGGTGCTGGTGCTGCAAAACTTCAAGAACATCAAAAGAAACGTGGCTGTCCTGCCGGTTGTATGGGTTTCCGTTTTGGCAATCCCGCTGTCGTCAATCTCCGCGCTGTTCATAATCTAACATCGCGGACATGCCGGCAGCCGCCAAGGTTTCACTCTTTTGTATCATATTCGGGATAAACATCTTCGTCTTCTACCTCCTGGACAGGATTTCCGCTTCGCACGCCGCCCGCTGGAAGCAGCCCTTGCCGCGCAGGAAAAGGACTATTACGCCGCCCAATGCCGCCTCATGCAGGAAACCGTGGAGCAAACCAGCTCCGCCCGGCACGACATGAAAACCCACATGGTAGCCATAAACGGCTACGCCGCGAAAATCAACGCCCGGGAAATAAGCGCCTACCTCGCCCCACTGCTTGGCGCAATCGGCGAAATACGCCTGTACAGCAGCACCGGTAACATCGCCCGCGTGGTTGCCAAATACAACGGCCACATGAACATCACCCACGAAGGCGGGGGTTTTTCTGTGGCGATTTTGCTGTATGTGCGGGGATGATTCCTATGGCAATGAGTGGATCACACAGGTGCAATAATGGCATATTGCGTCTAAGAGGCTTTTCAAACAACGGCTTTGCGCTTCTTCGCATCTTGGCGAGAAAAAATTCCCCCACGCCAATGACAGCTATCGTTTTCGTCTTGTGGTATATTCCTTTTTTGACTATACTTAACTCATGCTAGGGAGAAAAACGCATGATGGAACGCGCTGTGTTGATAAAGGAAATTGACAAACTTCCCACGAAATATGTAGCGGAAGTTTTTGACTTTGTAGAATATTTACGGCAAAAAACGCAAAGTGAATATGAAAATGATGTTGCCGGCTACAAAGCTATGGCCGCTGATTCTGAACGTGAGCAGGAAGCCCAACAGTGGTGCAACGCCTCTTTTGGGCCTGTTTCTGGCCAATGATACGAGGCAGTATTTGGTGGGTTGAATTCGACCCTTCTGTAGGATCAGAAATAACGAAAACAAGGCCGGCAGTAATTGTAAGCAACGATATTGCCAATCAATTTCTTGCCCGGGTTGTTGTTGTTCCGCTGACCAGCAATGTTTCCCGTGTGTACCCCGGCGAGGCAATAGTTATGGTAAACGGCAGAGAAAACAAAGCCATGATCGATCAAATTATGAGTGCTGACAAAAGTCGTCTAAAAAGTAAAATAGCGGATTTATCAGACAGCGATATGCTTTCTGTCGAAGCGGCCATGAAACGTTTCTTTAACATCACATAATCCCAAAACCCTCCCCGTTGTTACATCCTCACCCTTGTGATATACTTCTCTGATAAATGCCGCATCCGATGGCTCACTATAACCATGATGAGGAACGCATAGTGAAAAAAACAATCATAGACTGCGATAACACATTTGGCGTTGAAGGCTGCGACCTGGACGACGGGCTTGCCATCATCTACGCCATTGGCACAGGGCGCTGCCAGCTATTGGGCGTAACAACAACCTTTGGCAATAACACGCTGGAAGTAGTAAGCCCCAACACTGTTGCCTTTATGAGAGAAATCGGCATGGAGGCGGTTCCTGTGGAGCCGGGGCATGCGGATGACGCAGAGCAAAACAAGGCCGCCCGTTTCATGGCGGAAAGCGCAGACCGTTTCCCCGGCGAACTCTGCATCATCGCTACCGGCTCATTGACCAATGTGTACCACGCATGGCTTTTGGATCCGGCTTTCTTTGAAAAAACAGCGGAGCTTTCTTTCATGGGCGGCGTTACCGAGCCCCTGATTATCGCGGGGAAGCAATTGGACGAGTTGAACTTTTCCTGCAGCAGCACAGCGGCTTTTCATGTGCTCAGCCAGGGGAAGGCCGTAAAAATCGCCACCGGCAACAACTGCCTTGACGCCCTGTTTTCAAAAAAACGCTTTGATCGCATGGGACAGGGCGATGCGCCTTTTCTGCGCTGGTTGTGTGCCCAGGGGCAATACTGGTTCCGCCGGGAAAAGGAAGCGTTTGGCCATGACGGTATTTACAAGTGGGATGTCTATGCGGCGGCGGCTTTGCTTTACCCGGAGTTGTTCAATGAGAACACTGTGGAAATCTCGCCCGACATGCAGTCAATAAAAACAGGGATGCTGTTGGGCCGGGGGGAACCATGCACGGTCAATCTGCCTCTGCTAAAAGACAGCAAGGCTTATGAAGAGCATGTTTACGAAGTCTACGCCCGCTTTGCAAGCGGCGTTGATAAATAAATTCTTAAGAGGGTATTCATGAAGAAGTTTTATGTGTTTTTACTGATTGCGGCATCGCTCTTTGTCATTGGATGCGGGCGCGGGCAAGCGCCGTCGGTACAGCCGGCCAGCTTTAGCGAGGCCTTGGCAAGCGCCCGCGGCAAGACCGTGACATTTTACGGATGGGGCGGGAACCCGCAAATAAACCAGTGGCTGGACACGGTTGTGGCGCAAACGCTCAGGGAGCGCTACGATATAACGCTTGTGCGGGTTTCCATGGGCATAGGCGACATTCTCAGCAAGCTCATGGCGGAACGGCAGGCCGGCTCTGTGTCAGGCGACATTGATGTTGTCTGGATTAACGGGGAAAACTTTTATATTGCCAAACACGCAGGGCTTTTGTGGGGCCCGGTAACCGGCCTTGTGGACAACTTCAGGTACATTGACCCGGATAATCCGGCTGTCCATTATGACTTTGGCACGCCCATTAACGGTATGCAGGTTCCCTACGGCAAGGCGCAGATGATTTTTATCGGGGACAGCGCGGTGCTGGACAGATTCCCCGCCAGCGCCGCCGAACTGCTTGAGCTCGCACGGCAAAACCCCGGCAGGCTTACCTACACCGCCCCGCCGGATTTTACCGGCAGCGCGTTTGTCCGCAACATCATCACCGACATCATCGGCTTTGATGCGTTCAATAACGCGCCGGTAGATGAGCAGGCCCTGTACAACGTCATACGGCCCGCGCTGGATTTCCTGAACGAACTCAACCCGTATCTGTGGGAACAGGGCCGGACATTCCCAAGTGATCCCGCCGCCCTTGACATGATGTTCGCTGATGGGCAAGTGCTCATGACCGTAAGTTACAATCCCAATCACGTAGCGCAAAGAATTGCCGCGGGGCAGTTCCCGTCCACCGCGCAGGCGTTTTTGTTTGATAACGGCACTATCGGCAACACCCACTACATGGCGATTCCGTTTAACGCGCCGAATAAAGACGCGGCCCTGGTTTTGATCAACCATATCTTGAGCCCGGAAATGCAGATCAGCAAGTTTGACGCGCGGAACTGGGGCGACATGCCTGTCTTTGACATAAACCGCCTGAGCGCGGCACAGCGGGCATTGCTTGCCAGCGTTTACACCGGCCAGGGCACGCTTTCCGCCGATGAACTTTTGGCAAGGCGCGTTCCCGAAGTACAGGCCCCAAAGATTCCCATAATAGACAGGCTGTGGCTCCGCCATGTAGCGCAATAAAACAAAATGACACGCTTTGCGCCATACCTGCTTGTTCTGCCGTTTTTGCTCATCATGGGTTTTATCTTTGTCGGCGGCATGTTTCAGGCTGTGGTGCAAAGCCTTGGGTATATGCCGGTATTTGGCTTGAACGAAATTACCTTCAACCATTACCGGCACGTATTAAACGACTGGCGTTTTTTAAGCTCTCTCCGCAATACGTTTTACATTGCCATTGCCGCGTCTTCCCTTTCGGTGCTGATGGGGACATTCATCGCGTTTGTCATGAACAGAATAAGCCCGCCACCACGCCTTTCATACTTGCTGTTCAAAACACCAATCGTGCTGCCGCATTTGGTTGTCATAATAATGGTGTTTTTCATTTTTTTCCAAACGGGCATTGTATCACGCTTTATGTTTGCCCTGGGCGTTATAAACGATCCCAATGATTTTCCCCTGCTGGTATATGACAGGCTCAATATCGGCGTTATGCTTGTGTACCTTTTTAAACAGATTCCGTTTGTAGCGCTTACCGTGTTTACCGTACTGAAAAACCTTGACAAAAAATATGTGCACATTGCGGAGAACCTGGGAGCTGGAACATGGCATACCATTACACGGGTTACATTGCCGCTGCTGGCTCCTTCCATTTTTTCCGCCTTCCTTATATGTTTTGCGTTTAACTTCGGGGCGTTTGAAGTGCCTTTTATTTTGGGCAGCCCTTCACGGCTTACCCTGCCTGTCCTGGCGTACTTTGAACACAGAAGCCCCACATTAACATCCACTGTAAACGCGATGGTCATTAATGTGATCATTTCCGTCATCTCCGTTGCATTGATATGGCTTTATGCGTTCCTGTTCAGGCTGCTTGGCAAGCGCGGCCTTAAAGGGGGCGTTTTGTGAAAACATCCCGCTTTGTGAGCAGGGCCTTCTTTACTGTTTGCGTGTTCGCCGCCTGCGCGCCCCTTGCGGTAATTGTGCTGCTTTCGTTTTCGTTTTCATGGCCCTACCCTTCGCTTTTGCCAACCGTGTATTCACTGCAGCATTACTATCATGTGTTTTTCAATAACCCCCAAACATGGCGCGCCGTCACAACCAGCATTGTTCTGGCGTTTCTTGTCACGCTGCTCTCCCTTGCCATAGCAATTCCCGCCGCCAAATCTCTGGCGCTGTATCAATTTAAAGGCAAAGAGCTGGTTAAACTGCTGGTGCTTGTTCCCCTGATTGTACCGTCCATCTCGGTGACATTCGGCATACACGTTTCCATGATACGGCTTGGGCTTACCGGCAACCTGGCTGGGGTGGCGCTTATCCATACTGTTTTTGCCCTGCCCTTTGCCATCCGAATTATGGCAAATGTTTTTGACATAACAGGCGACAGGCTTGAACAGCAGGCAACTGTTTTAGGGGCATCGCCTTGCCTGACTTTTTTCAAAGTTACCCTGCCCGTTATCATGCCGGGAATTCTTTCTGCGGCGGCTTTGAGTTTTTCTGTTTCCATAGCGCAGTACATCACGACGCTGTTGATTGGCGGCGGCCGTATCGTTACCGTAACCGTCCTTCTGGTTCCGTTTTTCCAGGGCGGGCAGCTGCAGATTATGTCCGTTTACAGTGTGATGCTGGTGGCAAGCTCATTGCTGTCGCTTTTCATTATAGAGCGGGCTGTGCGCCGCTTTTACAATGTGGAAACCGTTGTTTTTGTGTAAGTTGTTTGGCGAAATTACCACAGGAGTTGAAGAAGATTGTCTAAACTGCGTCTTGAAAATTTAAGTAAATCGTTTGGCGAAAACAGTGTCCTGCGCGAAATATCCCTGTCCATTGACGAAGGGGAATTTGTTTCCCTGCTTGGGCCTTCCGGCTGCGGCAAAACAACGCTGTTTAAACTGATTGCCGGTTTGGAAACGCCTGACAGCGGGAGCGTTTTTATCGGCGATACGTGCTGCGACAATATCCCGGCGCGGAAAAGGGGGGCGGTGATTGTCTTTCAGGATTACGGCCTTTTCCCCCACATGACCGTAGCGCAGAACATTGAATTCGGTCTTATGGCGCGCAAAGCCAGCCGCACCGAGCGTGCCGCCAAATCCGCGCAGATGCTGGAACTGGTGCAGCTTGGCGAAAAATCCGCCAGTTACCCCCACGAACTTTCCGGCGGGCAAAAACAGCGTGTGGCGCTTGCCCGTGCCTGCGTCCTTGAACCCAATGTGCTGCTGCTTGACGAGCCCTTTTCCAACCTCGACGCAAACCTGAAAGATGTTATGCGTGATTTTGTTCTGACGCTCCAGCGCTCATTAAAGATAACTACAATCCTCGTGACCCATGACAGGGAGGAAGCGTTCATGACATCGCAAAGGGTGGCGGTGATTTTCGATGGCCGCATACAGCAGTTCGATACGCCCGAACGGATATATTCCAGCCCGCTGACAAAACAGGTCGCTGATTTTATCGGCGAGGTAAACTATATAGAAGGAACCGTGTCGGGCGGGTTTTTCACCTGTCCCCTGGGCCGCTTTGACGCCGCTGGCCATCCGGACGGCACAGCGCAGATGATGCTGCGCTATGGCCACATTGCCCTGAACCGGACAGACGGGATTCCCTGCACAGTGACGGGGAAAAAGTACAAGGGCGGGACAACAACGTACAGCGTTCGTGCCACAGGGCAATGCCTTGCGCTGAATTCAGGCGACAATAGTTTTGAAGACGGACAGGAAGCGTTTGTCAAAATAACAACGGACACGGCAGCGCTTTTTTATTAGTGTTCAGCCAAAGTTTTATCGCTGTCCTTTTGCCGTGCGTAAAAAATTATTGTAACAAGGAAACCCGCCGCCAAAAGACAAAGGTTAAGGATGAACGGAAAAACCCGGTTAAGTTCCGAAAGCATCCCCCCTATCCAGCCAAAGGGAGAAGTAGCGCCGATTATCATCATATTCATAATCGCCTGCACTCTGGCCCGTTCCCTGGGATTCACATAAAGAGCTACCAGGGTTTTTGCAAGCATGAGCAAAAGGCTGGAAGCGAAACTGTCAAAAATCAGGGACAGGCATAACACAACATATTTTAACGGCCCGTCAATCGGGGCAAGAACAAGCAAAACCTGCCCGATAAAAAAACTGACAAAGCCCGTAAGCAGGGGCAGTTTTAACAGCCCCTTTGTCAGCCGGGGAACAACAAGAAAAAAGAAAACAATGGCTGTTACGGATCTTAGAATGGGAAAAAAGGGCAAAAGAAAATCAGGGACAAGGAGCCTTTGGGTAACAAAAACCGGCCAGAAAATCGTATTGATCAAAACGACAATTCCCACCAGCGTCGTAATAACCAGGGCAAAGATCGTCCCCGGAGATGTTTTGATAATTTTTAGAACGCCGCCGTAACCGGACGCAAGAGAGAGAAGGCTTTTCCCCCGGCTTTCTTCCAGCCGTATTTTTCCCATTTTGGTTTCACGGGAAAAAATGTACAGCAGCACGACCTTCAACGTCATTATAATAAAACCATTGATGTACAGAATGCGGATAGCGGGCACCAGCGTCAGGCGTGAAAACAAAAGAGCCGAAATCGGTGCAAAGATAACCGAAAGCTGTCCGCAGACCGTCACCAGCGACTGGATTCCGGTGATTTGGTTTTTCTCGGCATCTTCGACAAGAAGGCAGTCCCAGGAATTGGTGGGGATCTGCGCAAAGCCGTTAAACAGGGCGGCAGCCAAAAAGAACCACAAAACTTCCGAGCGCCCCTGCCATAA
>Ga0209755_10008708_pt1 | contig 10799 bp, 6 predicted proteins | sample TergutCo191P1_FD_187301 | JGI IMG/M metagenome (GOLD analysis project Ga0209755, IMG submission 187301) | Cornitermes sp. P1 segment gut microbial communities from Petit-Saut dam, French Guiana - Co191P1 (SPAdes) (version 2) | ecosystem: Host-associated > Arthropoda: Insects > Digestive system >... | reverse complement strand
CCCTCGGCAGTTTCGCCTTGCCGGAAGCACAGCTGGATCGCTTTTTTATGAGAATTACGCTTGGCTATCCGGACGAAACTGCCGAGGGTCGTATGCTGGAACGTTTTAAGGGCAAAAACCCAATGGACGAGCTTGAACCAGTGGCCACTGGCGCAGACATTGCCGCTATACAAGACTTGGTGGAAAAAATCCACGTTCATGCCGATATCAATAAATTTATACTTACAGTAACCCGCCATACGCGCGAAAATCCGGATGTAATGCTGGGCGCAAGCCCGCGCGCAAGTATTTGTCTCTTTAAAGCGTCACAAGCGTGGGCATTGTTTAGCGGGCGCGATTATGTAATACCAGACGATGTTGTGGAGATGGCACCCCATGTACTTTCCCACCGTATATTAATGAAACAAGAGGCAAGCATCAAAAAAATTACAGTGTTTAATGTTTTAGATAAGGCAGTTAAGCTGGCCGTTGGGGCTACAAGATGATTGCCCGGCTAAAAAGATTATCCCGCGTTACTGCCAACCGCATAATATATTTGTCGCTTTTGCTGGCAGTAACGATTCTTGCAATAACATCTGGCGAGAGGATGTTATACATCTCTGCCGTGGTGTTAGTTATGTTGCCCCCAATTTCCTTTGCAATAACTTTTGTTATGCTAAGAGCACTTGTTGTGACGCAAGATATTCCAGAATCTATTGTTAAAGCTGAAGAAGGTGTACTTTGTGTGCGCTTACATAATAGAACGCCGTTGCCGTTCACCAATATAGAATGCCGGTTTATCACTAACGAATATGCTATCGAAACCAGTGATAGCCAAAGCTCTGTGCTTAACCCGCTAGAGACTATTGTGCAAGAAATACCGTTTTATGCTGCTTATCGCGGCAAGTATCAGCTTGGGCTAGAAGAAATTGGGGTCTCTGACTTTATGAGTCTGTTCCGCTTAAGACGCAAGCACAAGATACCCTGTGAAATTTTGATACTGCCACAAATTGTGGAGTTTTCTGGCATCCCATTTTCATTCAATATTATGTCAGCGGCAAGCTCTCGTTTCGACCATAGAGACGAGGATTACTCTATTATTTCTGACATACGACCTTACATTCCTACCGATTCTATTAAGCGCGTACACTGGAAGCTTACTGCCAAACGCAGCGAATGGCTGGTTAAAGTATTCCAGTCCAATGCTTTAAATTGCGTTTCTGTAATTGTAGACAGCTTGGCCATTGACGCGAAAGGTGAGGAAAAGTATCTATTGGAAGACCAGATAGTAGAAAGTGCCTTGGGCCTTGTCCGCCACTGTTTAAAAAAGGCTATGCCTGTAGATTTTATTGACACCGGCGGTAGTAAAACCCGTGCCATAACATTGCAGCAATTTGATATAATTTATCATACAACCGCACAAATGCAATTTTCAAACGAACCGTCGCTTAACCCGGTGGCAGTCTTGGCTAGCATGTTAAACGATTCTGCGGGATATGTAAATGCCATAGTTTTTACGTCAAAATTGGATGTTGCGTTATATGAGCGTGTTGTAAATGCCATGGACAAAGGACATTTTACTGCTGTTGTGTATTTTGCAACAAAAAAGCCAATTCGCGAATACGAAAAAATGTACCATTTAATGGTGGACAGTGGTTTACCATGCTTCCGCATGACAGAGGAGGTATCGCTTGATGTCGCGTAAAGATAAAGCGGCCGCGCTGCTTCCCGAAGGAAGCGTAGCGGGGATTCATTCCCCGCGGAGCGGCAGGGTTCGGGGCAGAGCCCCGTTGAGATGGACAGACTATGTTTTCTGTCTTGTGGTGGGCAGCATATTCTTGTTTGCACTAACCAGGACAATTTTTTCGGCCACAGTTATTTCAATAGACTCCATATCACTTTACACAATAAGCCTTGTTTCCATAGTGTTTTTTATGATTGCTACCTACAACCTTGTTACGCGGCTTACCGCGCTTACTGGGGCAATTGTATTTGGACTGTACACATTAAATGCTGTATTTAGAAACCCGCCATACCGCCCAGATGGTGAAACTTTCCCCCGTGTTATAGAACATTTTCGCCAACTGCTGCTTATGGCCGGCGGCGCGATACCATATGAATATTCCCTGGGACGTACGGCTATATGGCTGGTAAGTATGGCTTTTGGCCTTGTCATAGTTATTTTCATCCTTCACATATTTAGTTTTTATGTATTGGTCCTGATGGGTATTGCCGTATTTGCGTTTACCTGGGCCCCCGGCTTCCTCCGTGACGAAGGTGCTTTTCTTATATTCCTGTTTGCTATTTGCGCTATATTGATACGCAAAATGAACCGCTCGGCATCGGCAACGTTGGTAGTTGTGCCGTTGTGTGCACTTGTAGTGTTTTTTTCACAGCGCAATATGCCAACAGAGTCCGATGCTTTTGTGCGCCGGCCGCTTACGCAGTTTGTAAGCGAAGCTATCGAGGACGTAAGCGACCGCATTTTCGAATTATTTAACCCTACATATTTTTCGTTTGCAACTACGGGGTTTTCTGCAAGTGGTGGCACGTTGGGGGGCCCTGTTAGCCCAAACAGCCGCCCGGTAATGGAAGTTCAAGCGCCCGGCGGGACATACCTTGCCGGCATAACCCATAATATATACACGGGACAGCGCTGGTTATCTAACCTGGAAGAAGGGGATATCTACACCCATGGCCTGCCGCCTGGTCAATTTGAAATGCTGGAAGCGTTTGCGTCACTACTGCGCGGCGCAACACTTGCACAATACGAACCGGCTTTGGCTTTAAACGAAGTGCTAAGCTTGCTTCGTACTTCCCCCATGCGTCATGACGTGTTTATTGATGATTTTGAGTCTTTTGGTGTTATAAGCGGGCTTGGATATTTTTTGCATACTTATATGCCAACAACACATGTAAATATTGAACTTGGCAGACGGCGAACCGGTACCGTTTTTCGCCCAAACAGGGCTTGGAATTTGCAATTTGCCGCAACCGGTGGCAATTATTTGCCTGTGATTGATGTATTACCAGCGGGCGATATGCAAACGCCGCGCCTAATGTCACGCAATACCGGTTATCAGATGCAGTTTTTGAATATTAACCAAAACTTGCCGTTTATGCAGCAGCTACTGCGCGAGGCAGACAGCGGCATTTATGCACAGCGCGGTGCTTTTGACGGCTCGTATTTCCGCCCCCACCATGTAACATTTGGCGGCGTGGTAGAGGGCCTTGCAGAGCAGCCCGAGTATTGGCTGCGCGATGTGCCAGATATGTTTTGGCCCGACATGCGCGGCTACAATCTTATCCGTACTGTAGTGGAATGGTACTACGGCTACAACACGTTTTTTTGGCCCAACAGGCATGGTATTAGTGTAATGTATCAGGACCATGAAATTTTAGGAACCGCGCATGTAGTTGAAATTCCAGTGCCGGATGCGGCAATAATTGCTCGAGTCCAGATATCAGAGACTATCATACATGAATTTTTTGGAGAAATAAGAAATGCAGATAGTATAGCCCATATTGATTTTATTCCGTGGACGCGTACCACTTGGCAAAGTGATAGAATACTTCCAAATATGCGGCATTTTGAAAGAACGGCTGATGTGGGCATAGAAGAATTGCTAATCTTTTTTAATGAAATGCTGGATCCGCACTCTCTGGTGTCCGTCCCCACAGAGGCTGACCTTTTAAATGTGTTGGACGCATTTTCTGCCAATGTGTTGGCGGAATACGCTTACCAAGTGCGCCTGCATTTTATGGACGTGCCTGATACTGTGCCACAGCGAGTACATGATCTTACGCATGAAATTATCCAAGACGCAAGTAACGATTTTGACAGGGTAATGGCTATTCGCGATTATTTATTACAGTTTCCATACACATTTGACACTGTTCCCGTACCGCGCGACGTATGTTTTGTTGACCACTTCTTGTTTGAAGGGCAGCAAGGTTACTGCGTTTATTTTGCGTCGGCCATGGCAATTATGGCTCGTATTGCGGGGGTGCCTTCCCGCTATGTGGAGGGCTTTGTTACCCCGGCAACATATGCATATCGCGAGCTTACGGTAATTACAAATATGATGGCTCATGCTTGGGTAGAAGTTTATCTGGAGGGCTTTGGCTGGCTTAAAGTTGAGGCTACGCCAACATATGCGTATTTGGTGCAAGCCGGATTCCCCGCTCCACGGCAAACAAGACCGGGCACCGGTGAGGGCTGGGAGGATGACGAATGGTGGCGGTATTACGAAGATATGGAATACTGGCTGGCACAACAGGGTATGGCAGGTATCCCCGGTTTCTCTGGAGTGGGACCTGACCCCGCAGATACGCAGGGTGGAATTATTGATGAGCTGCAAGACAGGGTAAACCCGCTTATTATTGCAATTGCCATACCAGCGATAGTATTTGTTGTTTTAATTGCTTACGTGATTATGCGAATATTGCAAGTCATTGGCGGTACTAAAAAAGTACGTAAATTAGACGTAAGAGATCAGATAATTGCATATTTTGCGGGCATAATAGATGTTGTTACGCACTACACTGTCCCGGTTGGCAGCGGTGAAACGCCGCTTGGCTATGGCAAGCATCAGGGTAAGCGTTTCACATTCCGTAGCGATTCTGTAAATTTAAGAGACTTGATAGATTTGTATTATAAGGCAAAGTATTCGCAACACAGTATAACAGAGGCCGAGTGCGTACTTATGAAAGAAGCGTACTTTGATATGCTTGGCAAATTAAAGTGGGAAAACACAAAGTTAAAGTATTTGCAACTAAGATATATTCAGTGTGTTGGGGCAATTGGACTGGCCCAAAATCCCGGTGACAAAACTGTCACTTTTGATCGCAGAAAAGTCACAATTTAGTCACATCTTAGTGTTATAATTTGAAGGCTTGTTTGACAAGTCTCTAACAAGTGCATGTTACAATTTGTTTTCGCTTGAAGTAAAAGTGTAATATTTGTAACGTGCTTTTGGTCGTGTTTATGCAATAAATCTACTTGGAGGTGGAAATTTGGACATTATTTTCGAACTAAAGAATGTCCGAAAGGTATATCGCATGGGCGAGGAACGTATTGTAGCCCTGGATGATATATCTCTTACATTTGAACGGGGGAAAATTTACTGCCTGCTTGGTACCAGCGGTAGCGGCAAATCTACATTGCTTAATATGTTGGCAGGGTTGGAGAAACCCACAAAAGGCAGTATTAGGTTCCTGGACAAGCAGCTGGAGAAGTTAAGCGAAAAGCAACTGGCATTGTATCGCCAGAAATACATCGGGTTTGTGTTTCAGTCATACAACTTGCTGCCTACTCTCACGGCGCTGGAAAATGTGACTTTGCCTCTTATATTTCGCAAGGTGTCGCGCCGCAAGCGTAATAAGGCCGCATATACCATGCTAAAAGCGGTTGGCCTAGGCAAACGCTGGCGGCATAAGCCAAGCGAACTGTCTGGCGGGCAACAGCAGCGCGTGAGCCTTGCCCGTGCGTTTGTTAATGAACCGGAAGTAATTTTTGCAGACGAACCTACCGGCAACCTTGACACAAAAACAACATATGAAATGATGGACATGATTACATCCATGGCGCGCGCGCGCAACCAGACGCTTATAATTGTTACGCATGATACCGAAATTTCGGATTATGCGGATCAGGTTATAAGCATAAAAGACGGAAATGTTGAAAGCATAGTAGATGTAGAGAAAAAACCGGAAGTTCAGCAGAGTGACGAAGCCGATAATAAAAGGAGCGAACAAGATGAAACGAACTAAGAAATTTGTGGCGGGGATAGTAACAATAATATTAATATTGTCGATGGTGATGCCAGTAGCGGCTAACCCGCCTACAATAGAAGAACTGCAAGCAGAAATAGCACGCCTAACTAACCTTCTTACCTCAACAGAAACCAATAACTGGACATTGCAAAGTCAAATAGCAGACTTGCAACGCCAACTAGAAGAGGCCAACCGTCCTCCTGCCCCAACACCAGTCTTCGCACCCAACCCACGTTTGGTAACACCGCAAAACATAACCGTTAATGCGGGCGAAACCCATGACGTAACCCTTACAATTCGTAACATAGGTACGCACACGGCATTCAACTACCTGTTGCAGGCGGTGCCAAACGGTCCATTTTCCATAGAATTTTTAAACAATTCCAACACTGCCACATCTATTACCGAGAATAGAAATATTACCGTTACTATGCGTATTACCGTAAATGCTGGTGCGGAAACAGGCAATCATACAATTGCGTTAACACATAACTTCCGCACACAGGACCGCGATAACGAAACAAGAAACGACACGCCAATTCAAGTGCGCGTTGTTGGTGAAGACGATGAAACCACGTATCCTAACCTAGAAATTCGCAATATATCTGCCCCAACAGGCACTGTTGGTGTTAACGCCACAGCTACAATCAGCTTCTACGTAACTAATACCGGCGAAGGTACTGCCCGCAATATCCGTGTAGTTGCTGCGCCTGAAAATACAGACATAGTTCCCGTACAAACTGCAAGCACACAGTCTATCCCAAGCTTGGCCCCTGGTGAATCCCATAGGCTTACTTTCAATTTCTCGCCACGCAGTACGTCCCGTACACGCAGTTACTCAATCGGCTTTACCGTTACCTGTGCGGATGAAACAAATTTTAGCCAATTTGCATCCATAAATGTATTTAATCCAGACGAAGACGAGGACACCCAAGCCAACTTGGAAATACGCGGCATGAGCGCACCAACCGGCAACATTGGTGTTAATGAAGTTGCTACAATCAGCTTCTATGTTCACAATACCGGCGATTCTATTGCCCGCAATGTAAGCGTTGTAGCCGCACCAGAAAATAATGAAGTAGTACCTGGGCAAGGCGGCAGCCGCCAATCTATCCCAAGCCTGGCCCCGGGCGAGTCTCATAGGCTTACATTCAGCTTTTCGCCACGCAGTACGGCAAGCACACGCAGCTATTCTATCGGGTTTACCGTAAGCCACGCAGACGCCCCAGACTTTAGCCAATTTGCAGCAATAAATGTACACAATCCAGATCAAGAAGACGACTTGGCAAACCTTATAATCCGCAACGTGACTGCTCCAACAGGCCGCGTAAATGTTGGCAGCACCGCTACAATCAGTTTTTATGTAACCAACACCGGCCAAGGCGTTGCCCGCAATATTCGCGTAGAAGCCACGCCAGAAAGCACATCGGCAATAGTCCCGGTGCAAACCGCAAATACGCAAACAATCGCAACACTTGGTCCCGGCGAGTCTCACAGGCTAACATTTAGCTTCTCGCCAACAGAATCTGCGATAACACGTAGTTACGCGGTTGGGTTTACCGTAAACCATGCAGGCGAAAGTTTTAGCCAATTTGCGGCAATAAATGCATATAATCCGGATCAAGACGAAGACGCGGGCGACCGCGTGCAAATACCGCGCGTTATCATTTCCAACACAAAAATAACCCCTGATGTGCCACGTGCCGGGCAACCTTTCGAAATGGAGATTACCTTCCGCAACACCAGTGCAAACCGTTCTGTTAACAATATCCGCGTCCTTATGGAAGAGGTTATCGGGCAATCCGCGCCAAACCAGCCTGCACCGTTTGCCGGGTTCTCCCCCGTGGACGGCAGCAACACCTTGTTTATCGACTATATCGCCGCCCGTGGCGAGGCTACAATGACTCTGCGCTTTAACACTGTTGTTGACGCTACGCCGGGTTCGCATAATATGCGATTCTCGTTCGACTATCAAGATCAGGAATTTACGGAACACACCGCAACCGAGCAGATTAGTATTTCTATTGCCCAGTTCTCGCGTATGGAACTTAGGGACGTACAAGTTTCCCCGTGGGACACGCCAATGGTTGGCAGGGAAGTGCGTTTTAACTACGTAATAATAAACTCTGGCAGGGTAAATTTGTTAAATGTACGCACCTCTACGGAAGGGCAATTCGAAGGCCTTGCCGAAGCGGGCATGTTTCTTGGGCAATTAAATGCCCAGCGTACCACCACATTTACAGGCACGTTTATACCAACAGAACCGGGCAGACAACGCGGCTATTTTGTAGTAATGGCTGAAGACCAAACCGGCGAAATAGTTGAACTGCGCCACGAGTTTTATGTTGACGTAGAAGGCGGCTTCGAATTTGAAGGCGAAATGTTTGAAGGCGGCGGCATGGGCATGGAAGGCGGACGCCCAGGAATGCCTGGCGGTATGTTTATACAGGAATACGAATGGTGTCCGGACGCGCAGGACATGGTTTCTGCCGGATACTGGTGTCAAGATACAGGCGACTGGGTACCCACGGGTGAAAGATGCTTTGAAACCGGTGCGTGGATACAATTTGACAGCGGGGGCTTTGACTTTTTAGGTCTAATACGCCGCCCAATAGTTTGGGGCCCAGCCATTGGTGTAGTAGTCATAGCCGCCGTTGTTGTGGTTGTGATTGTTCAGAAGAAAAAAACCAAGTTCAACTTTATGGACGATGACGAGTAGGAGGCCCCTATGAGCAGCTTTGACACAATAAGCATGTGCACGCGCAACCTTGTAAAGCGCAAACTACGTACATTTCTAACGCTTTTGGGCGTAATAATAGGTACCGCGTCCATTATCCTTATGATATCCTTCGGCCTTGCCACCGACGCCATGTTCAACCAAATGATAGAGGACATGGCCATTGATATGACACAGGTGGACGTACACCCCCAGTGGGATGGGCAAATGTGGGACGAAGATACTAACTCATGGGTAGACACCGTGCGGCGCGACATTACCGACAACAGTATAATGCAAATATCCCAAATACCCGGGGTATTGGTAGCTACACCACTGCTGCGGGAATCGGTTATTTTGCGCAGCGGCCCGTACACAATGCGTGCGCAGGTCACAGGCATTCTACCTGAAGCTTTGGCACTAATGGGATACAACTTGGAGTGGGGACGCATGTTGGAAGAAGGGGACGGCTTTGCAATGGTTTTTGGCTCCCATGCCGAGCTTAACTTTTTTGACCATTTGGAACATCCCTGGGCATGGGAAGGCCCCCGCGTTTGGGAGTCTGTGTCTGGCGATGTAGATACGTATGTAGATATTTTTAGCGACCCTATACGGCTTTACTACGATGATGCGGTTCTGCCAAGCCCACGGTTTTTTATGAGTGGCGGTATGGGCGGTATGGTTGTAGTTGGCGGCGGCGGGTTTGGCGGCGGCATGGACGACGACTTTGGTGTAGACATGGAGGATGCGTTCCGCGTGTTTCGTTCTTTTGAAGTAGACGTGGTTGGTGTGTTGGAAGAACAACCTGACCCTTGGGGCTGGGGAATGAACTGGGACAATCTTGTAATATACATGGACATAAACACACTGCACAACTTGTCTCAGTTGCGAAACGAGGCCTTTGTCCGTGCGCAACAAGAAGATGAGTTTAATCCGGTTTTTAATGCTTCCCCCGGCGGGGCAAGGCAAACATACAACAGCTTGTTTGTGCGTGCGGAAAGTATTGATGATGTACAAGATGTCGCAAGAGCCATAAGGGATTTGGGATACAACGCCAGTTTCCAAGGCGGCTGGATAGAAAGCCAAAGGCGCGGCCAGCAAGCAGTGCAAACATTACTGGCGGTTATTGCTGCCATAAGCCTTATTGTTGCGGCAATAAACATCGCTAACACCATGATAACATCTGTAACGGAGCGCACACGCGAAATCGGTATCATGAAAGTTATCGGTGCGTCGCTTATGGACGTGCGCAAGCTATTCCTTACAGAAGCAATTGTTATAGGTGCACTGGGCGGGCTGTTGGGCATAGGCCTTGCATTCTTTGGTAGTTACGCGTTAAATAATTTTGATATCGCGTTTTTAGAGCGCCTAAACATGGCCCCGCCGGTTCAAACCGAGGGTATGGAAGATGCACCAATTTCACTGATTACAACATGGTTGGTTGGTGTAGCGCTTGCGGTTGCAAGCGGCATTGGGCTTATAAGCGGGATCTTCCCCGCATGGCACGCAACTAGGTTAAGCGCACTTGCGGCAATAAGAAATGAGTAGTCGTATAATTCTCGCGTCCGGTTCGCCTCGCCGGACGCAATTACTTACGCAAGCAGGTATTCCACACGAAGTAATTGTCAGCAATGCTGATGAAACTGTCACCGGATCCCCGGATGCACAAGTAAAGGAGTTGGCATTGCGAAAAGCAAATGCCACACTGCCTTTTATTACAGACGCAACCAACGCAATAATCATAGCCGCCGACACTTTGGTTTGCATCAACAACGAAGTACTTGGCAAGCCGCAAAACCCTTCGCAGGCATTCCAAATGTTAAAAAAGCTTCAGGGTAATACTCACCGGGTTTACACTGGTGTGGCGTTAATTAATACACGCACTAATGAAAGTAAAGTTTTTGCGGACATGGCGGAGGTAACATTCCGTCACCTTTCCGACAACGAAATATACGCCTATATCGACACCGGCGAACCATTTGACAAGGCAGGAGCGTATGGCATACAGGAGCGCGGGTCTGTACTTGTGGACCGCATAAACGGCGATTTTTATACGGTAATGGGGCTTCCCATTTCAAAAGTATGTACAGCATTGGAGAAGATGAGCTATGATTATTGGAACCGGAGTTGACATTGTAAGAATCGATAGGTTTGAAAGTATGCAGGAAAAAGCGCGCTTCATGAAGCGTGTTTTTTCTGTTAGCGAGCGGGAATATTTAACGAATAAGGGCGCCCAAAGCATGGCAGGGCTTTTTGCAGCAAAAGAGGCAATCTCAAAGGCACTTGGCACAGGCTTTAGCGGTTTTTTTCCCTGCGATATTGAAATTTT
>Ga0209755_10008707_pt1 | contig 10800 bp, 8 predicted proteins | sample TergutCo191P1_FD_187301 | JGI IMG/M metagenome (GOLD analysis project Ga0209755, IMG submission 187301) | Cornitermes sp. P1 segment gut microbial communities from Petit-Saut dam, French Guiana - Co191P1 (SPAdes) (version 2) | ecosystem: Host-associated > Arthropoda: Insects > Digestive system >... | reverse complement strand
AGAGGTTATTTATGGCAGAACAACAAAAAGAAATGCGCATGGCGTATGTAGATACACTTTTGGAATTGGCGGGACAAAATAAAAATATTGTCGTACTGGAAGCGGACCTGATGAGCTGCATCAACACAGGCGTCATAAAAAAAACATATCCAGATCGCTTTTTTAACGTAGGCATCGCAGAAGCTAATATGGTCGGCATTGCGTCGGGGCTTTCCACTCTTGGGAAGATTCCGTTTGCGTCAAGCTTTGGAAGTTTCTCGGCGCGGCGCGTGTACGATCAATTTTTCCTTTCAGCCAATTACGCGAAACTCAACGTAAAACTGACAGGAACAGATCCGGGCGTAACAGCCGCTTACAACGGCGGCACCCATATGCCCTTTGAAGAGCTTGCCCTGATGCGCGTTATCCCCGGCCTCACAGTAATTGAGCCGTCTGACCCCGTATCGTGCGCCGCCTTCGTCCGCCTTATGGCAGAAGAGTACGGTTGCCACTACCTGCGTATTCCCCGCAAGGCAGTTCCGTACCTTTACCAGGAAAATGAAACTTTCAAGTTCGGCAAGGCAAAACTTTTAAAAGAGGGGAAGGATGTGTGCTTCGTTGCGCTTGGCAGCCTCATGGTAAACCAGTCGCTGAAAGCGGCGGAAAAACTTGCCGAAGAGGGAATAAGCGCCGGCGTGCTTGACGTGCTGACTTTAAAGCCGATTGATAAAGACGCGATTTTAGAGCAGGCCTGCAAAGTACGGGCAATCATCAGCGCGGAGAATGCCCAGATGATGAGCGGCCTCGGCAGCGCAGTCGCGGAGATACTCGCAGAAAATTGCGGGGCAGTCAGCAGTTGCTGCGGCAGAAACAGTTGTTCATGCAGATTTGCCCGCATCGGCATTAATGATGAGTTCGGCGAAGTCGGGACACAGGATTATCTTGTTAACCGCTTCGGGCTTGATGTCAACACGATGGTGAAGAAAGCGAAGGGGTTGCTGGGGTAGCAATAACTCATGAACTACGAAAAATTTACCATCAAAGCGCAGGAGGCGCTGAGCGAAGCTGCCTCCATCGCGCAAAAAAACGATCATTTCCAGATTGAGAGCGAGCATCTTCTGCTTGCGTTGCTACAGCAGGAGAAGGGAATTGTTTCGTCGAACGCATGAAACTTAAAATAATATCTTTTAGTCTCTATCGATTTTTTTTACCATTTGTTTTTCCTGAATTATCAGAAGATTTTCCGCAAAATCTACCATCAGTTTTTGTGTATCAGAAGTCAGTTGACCGAAAACCTTCAGAAGTTTTCTTTCAAAAACTGTTAAAGAGTCAAACATTTCTCCTTTTCCGCATCTTAGCCATTCTTCATTAACAGTAAATGTTTTACATATCAGTTTAATATTCCTTTCTGTTAAAACAGATTTATCAGTTTCGATCATTGACAGCGATGTTTGCGTTAAACCGATTTTCATTGCAAATTCTTTCTGGTTGATCCCTAAAGTTTTACGAAGATGTCTAATCCGGTCTAATATATTCATTCTCATTGCGGGAACGAATTTCCATTCCGTACAAGGCGGAAACCAATGTCGTTATAAGTTTTATCAGTTGGAGCGATAACGCCGCGATGCGCCGATCGGAGGTAACGCGCAGGAGTATAATAACTGCCGCCGCGAATTATACGTCTATTCTGAGATTTAACTACAGATTCATCATAATTTATTAAGTTATTAGGACCTGTTTTAGAAACATTTGATGTTCCGGTTTCAGGGCCTTTTGGGTTTGTTGGCGCAGGAATAATATAATCTCCGTACCAATCCCAGCAGAATTCCCATACATTACCATGCATATTATAAAGGCCCCATTTATTAGGAAAATAACTTTTAACTTCTACAATATACCCAATATACCTGGTTGGACTTCGCGTGTATTCATTTTCTGCAGCCGCTAAAGCATTGTAGTTTGCCAAGTTGCTATTCATTGTTTGTCCGTTTTGATTAAGCAAATTATCCGCTTCATCACGAAATACAGTAAAAGCTCCGGTACTGCCGGCACGGGCGGCATATTCCCATTCTGCTTCAGTTGGAAGTCTCCAACCTGAAGCATTCCAATTAACAGAAGAAACACTTCTGTTATTACCTGTTCCGCTAATTGTATAAACCTTTGTTAGTCCGTCTTTTTCACTAAGTTTATTAGAGAACTCAACAGCGTCTAACCAGTTAATATTTACTACCGGATAATCATTTTTCCTAAAATTATATCCGTCCGTATTTTTATAAGAAGGAACGGGCATTAACTCTTCATACATTTTTTGACTAACTTCAGTTGCCATCATATAAAAAGAACTTAGTAGAACCGAATGTTGAACCTCGCTTGACATCCCTTTACCACTAATTAATGTAGGCCCATTTCTTCCAGTTTCAGTTGAAGGAGAACCCATTGTAAATGTTCCTTCGGTAATAAATACTTCATCAATTCTCTCTACTTTAATGAGAGGCATAGCCTGTTCATCGAAATATTCATCATTAGTAAAATCCAGCATGATTCTGACGTTATCCTGACCGGCAGCATGGCTTGAAGATGATAGATTATCCCAAGCGATTGCGTTATTTTCATTATATAATAGCAAACCAACATTATCTTTTTTGACTTTTGAATAATCATAATGAACAAGCGTTTCACTAATTTGATTCCAATTTGGGTTGGTTATTTCTGATCCAAAGTTAGCCAATATGTAAAAATAATTTGGGTTTATATCAGTTATAGTATTATTTCTGGTATAACTATAGCGCCCATTTAAGGGATGCATTATTCTGGAATTTTCATTAGAGAAAATATTTCCTCTAATCCACACCTGAACAGGGGGAGTTAAATAAGCGTTTAATGTAATAATTCCTACATCAATATTTGATATAGAGCGTTTCCCAAGATTGGTACGCTTATACTTCTTGCTGTTAATAATTTTTTCTGCGCTGAAATATATATCAGTTGGTACATTAAAAGCATTTATTAACATTTTCCACTGGCCTGTTGTATTTGTTTTTATCATCATTTCATTTGAATTTAGCTGAACAGATGATGAGGCGTTATACGCTTTAATTTCCCAATCATAATTAGACAGATTATCTGCGGTATGCAAGTTCAATCTGCCATTTAACTCCAGAAGATCGCTGTTTATTGATAAATTTACAAATATATCATCTTTATAAATCTTTTCTTCATTATTTATTTTTACTTCAAGCAGATGACCATTTGCAAATAAAATTACGTAAAATATTAAATCGGTTTCCTCAAGCGGTTCAACGATTCGCATTTGCCAATTTTTACTGTTGTCAATGCCGGAAAAACTTATTTTTTCTCCTTCACTTGAATAAGCCCATACTTCTCTAAGTTCAACAGAACTGGGTTGTAAATTATTTCCATTTATCCTGATTGATGATATGGCAACAGAGCCATTTATAACAACGACCGGAACAAATTCATCTTGCCTTACTTCTTGTTGAAAAAATGTTATTTCATGCCCTCTAATATGTACAACAGAAAAATAAAAAACCTGCTGCTTATTTGTACCAATTGAAACATTTAATAAATAATAACCATTTTTACATAACTGTGAGCCATTAATAGTTATTTCGCCGGTACGATTCTTTATTTCTTCATGAATATTTATTACTCTATTTATTTCATTGCTCCACTCAGAAAGTGAAAGTGTCCAGAAATCCGCTGTAACATTATCTGGAACTAATAACGACCATTTAAACATTCCGTATTCGCCATCAAGAGATTTATTCTTAATTGTAATTGTAATATTATTATTTTGATTCAGTATTACATTAACTATAACTTCACCTTCTGCAATAATTTCTTCATTACCTTGAAAAAGCACAAAACCATATGCGGTTATTAACCATCTACCAGCTTCTAAATCAACATCTTCAATAATACCGTTTTCATCAATTTTAATGTTATCTTTTCGATTCTGATCTGCCAGTGGAGTAAAAGAAAGTAAATAAGAAGAAAAAACAGGTGGCTGAGGAAAAATTGTCCGCGGCAAAGAATTTTCTACTTCGCCAGTAATCCTAAAACAAATAAAACCATGACCTACAGGTGGAGTTTTATCAGGAACATTTTCTTCAACATCCTGTGTTTGCATACAATTGAATAAAGTAAGAATAATTAAAATAAAAAAACTAAAATATTTTACCGTTTTTATTATCATATTTTCCTCCTAATTATTCACAACCTTAAATTTTGCAGACGTTGAATACGGCACATTATCTCTTGTTGCGACAACTGTTAGTTCATAAGAGCCAACAGGCAAATTCCAGTCAATTATAAAAGAATCCCCGGTAACATTTTTAACAATGCCATTTAAATACCATTTATAAGAATTAGCCCAACCGGCTCCATTTTTTATTACTTTTATTGTGCAACTTTCTTTTTTTGTCTGAATAATTTTTTCCGGCATTCCCTGCAGCACAGGATCGGCTGGATTTGAAAAATCAATTATCGAAATAGTTGAACTAATTGTAGTAACCGAAAGCGGAGAAGATTCTAATCCCACAAAGTCATTAAAAACAGCGCTTATTTTATAATAATAAGTTGTAGAACTATAAAGTTCAGTGTCAGTGAATCCATTACCAGTTACTGCATCATTATTTATCTTATTATAAATTCCATTATAATTATTAGAACGATAAATATTATAACTGCTTGCATCAACAACAAAACTCCATACCAGATTAATTTTGGTAGCTAGTACAGAAGTATATTTAAAATTAGCGGGTACAGATGATAATGTATTTATGTGTAACGGAGTGGATTGTAAACCTTCAAAATCATTAAATACAGCGCTTATTTTATAATAATAATTTCTATCCGGTAAAAGATCAGTATTTGTAAACCCGGTCCCTGTTACGAGAGTAGTATTAATCTTTTCATACGTTCCATGTTCGGTATCAGAGCGATATATGTTATAATTATTTGCATTTTCTACACTGTTCCATGCAAGATTTATTCTGATAGTGCTTCTTGAAGAAACCTGTACATTCGCGGGAATTGATGATAATGTGGTTACAGAAATTGGCTCAGACCGCAAACCTTCAAAATCATTAAAGACTGCGCTTATTATGTAATAATAATTTCTATCCGGTAAAACACCGGTATCCGTAAACTCAGTCTCAGTTTCAACAGCGGTATTTATCTTTTCATACGTTCCATGTTCGGTATCGAAGCGATATATGTTATAACCGATTGCCTCTTCTACAACATCCCATGCAAAATTTAAGCTGACAGTGCTTCTTGAAATTACCCGTACATTCACGGGAATTGATGATAATGTATTTACACGTAATGGAGCTGATTGAACACCCTCAATATCTCCATTGATAGAACTGATTTTATACAAGTATGCCGTATCCGGCGTAACGCTTGTATCAGTAAATTTAGTTTCATTTACAACAATAGTGTTTATCTTCTTGTATATCCCGTCTGTGCTTTCAGAGCGGTAAATATTAAAACTATTTGCAATATTGACAGAATCCCATGAAAGATAAACTTTAATTGTACTTACAGAGTCAATTTCCACATTAATCGGAGCAGCCGGAACATTAAAATCATCATCTGTAAGCGTAATAGTCTTAACGCTTTGCAATCTGCTTCGGATTACCAGTATTTCAGTTTTAACTGCAAGCACTCTGCCTTCGCTGTCTTTAAAGAAAAAATTTACAAGATAATTCCCGGCGTCTTTCTCAATAAAAAAGCGAATAATACCATTTTCGATTTCCGGTGGCGAATCAAGCGTTTCTTCATCAAGAGTGACTTCTACAGAATCAACAAAAGTTTCATCCGGCAATTCTATAATTATTAATGCCGAACCGGAATAACCATAAACAGGTATCAAAGAAAAATTTACCGCTTCTGAATAACCCGCGGTAATATTAACATTTTTTCTTGTACCTCTAAACATGATATAACCATTACTATCGTATGCTTCCATGGTAAAGTTCCAACTTACAGGTCTAATATAAATTGACGCATTATTGATATTATAAAACTCGGCAAGTAAGGTTTCTTTTTGATTTAGATTTGTAGATGTAGCACCGTATAATTTATAACTTATTAAATCATTTTTTGATATATCAGGTAATACAGAACGCATAGACAAATTGGAAGAGCGAAAATATACCAATACCATATCATCCTGTTCAGAGATTACCGATTTATTAATAACATTATCACAAGCTGATATCAGCAAACAAAAAAGTAATACAGGAAACAATATTTTAGAAATTAACTTTTTATTAGTCAAATTCATCATTTCTTTTCTCCTAATTTGTTACTGTTACGCGGCAGCTCGCGGAACGTTTTTCATCGGCGCTGTCTGTAACAACCGCCGTAACATTATATACCCCCAGATTTCGATCAGAAGTGGAAAATGTATAACTTGAACCGGTACCTGAAAGCGATCCGTTGACATACCATTGATAAGATAGCCAGGTTCCTTGAACTTCAATTATCCTGGAATCTCCTTTCTTAATATCAAGCGCTGTCGGCGTTAATAACTCCGCGTCATTAATTGTAATAACAACAGTAATTCCCGGCCTTCCCGGTTCGCTGGCTTTAATATTTGAATCACGGGGCAGAGGAGCCAGCCTAGTACCGCTCATCTTCCCAAGAAGGTCGGTACTGACAAGATAGCTATGATAAGTTTTATCATTGTGAATTTCGAGCAAATAACTGCCTATGGCATTATGATGAACAGAATTAATATAATAACCAATATAATTTTCGTAAATTTGTTCCCAAATTATTCCATTGGTAAGATCATATTTAACCAACCACGGCATATAATAACTGCTGGATTCGGCATTACCTCTGTTTGCAACACACCAGCCTGCCAATATCAGAGTTCCGTCAACTTCAGGTAAAATATAACGGAAACTTCCTGCTCCAAGTTCATATTTTGCCGGATCTATACGTAATGGGTTTAAAATATCAACACTACCGTTTACAACATCAATTTTGGTTACGAAACCTCTGTAAATAGAAACACCTTTTAATCCACCGGCAACATAATATTCCTGGCCAACAGAGAACAATCCATTGATCCAATAATCATCCAATTTAACAGGTTTATCATGAATTAATGTACCATCTGCGGCATTAATAAAATACACAGCAGAACCGATACCAGTGTCAGCTAATACAATAACCATATTATGAGATTGATCGAATATCAGATCAACAAGAGTAGCATAATTATTTTCCGGAGATATCCAAAACACCTCATGAGTAAATTCATCCCATTTAACTTTAGTAGCTTTTGCTATATAAATACGGGCCTTTTGTTTATTATCATCCCATATTTGACACCCAACAGCATAAGTATTTGTATTCCACTTCACTAATTTTTGTCCATGAAGTTCTTGATTGAAATCCATATCATCAATGAATTTTTCATAAAAAGAATTTTCAATACCTACCGTATTGTCTGTGCTAAGGATACAAGGACGTCCAACAATATCTTCATAATAAACCTGTCCGACATAAATCAATTCGTTTGAATCCTCTATAAAACTTTGCAAGTTAAACCCTGCAGGTTTTGCAATTAAATTTATACTTCTTTCTCTCGTAATACCGCCTTCAACAGAAACCATGCCTATATACGGAATTGCCCCAACATGAGGTGATGTAACTGTACCGCGTTCATAATGTACACTGCCTGTCAGAATATATCCGTCTCTCTCGGCATTTGCTCTTGAACTGAACAAACCTGTAGTAAAAAACCTTCCTTTTGGAACAGGCTCATTGTAAGTTGGTATAGTCCAGATTTTTCTCCTTGCGGATATATCAAAGTGACTTTCTGAATACAAATAAACTGATGAAGCGTCATACTTAAAAGCATATATTCTTCCAGGCTTAATCGATCCGTTATTATTAAAATTATCTTGAAATTTTCTACGAGAAGAAATGTTCCCTATTTCAAAATTAGCTAAATTAGTGACATTAATCAATTCATACACCCCAGTTTTACCAACAGAGATATATTCTTCAGAAGGTTGGTCATAAGGAAATAAAGGCTGCGAGCCATTTAGTACCGATATAGATTCTGATGACTCGTTTTCAACAATCAGATAACTGGAAGTAGTATCAGTACTGGAAAGGCCGGGAATAACTAATGTATTAGGATTATTTTTCTTAATTTTAAATACTGTGTCTTTAGTAGTGGGAAAAGGAATTTTCACACTTCCCAGCGAAATAATGTATTGAAAATAAAAAATATCTCCATTTGGATTAATTGCAGTGTTTGTTGGCTCAGTTACAAATTCCTTCTTTTTTCCGGCAGGTATAGTATCAAAAGACGGCTTGTTACCTTGTACCGGTCTAACACCTTTAAAAACATTAACATCAAATTCCGAAACATTATCAAATTCTATATATGTTTTATTAACAGGCGGATGAGACGTTTCCGGTTGTTTACAAGATAAAAAAACTAAAGCAAATAAAAAAAATAAATTACATATCCTTATAATATTTCGCTGACTTTTTTTCAAAAGCATAAAGTCTCCTAATTAAAAATGGTAGTGTGCAAATAAGTACAAAACCTTTGAACACTACCATCATACGAATAATCAGATGTTTAAGCCTGAAATAAAATTTCTAATTATTTTATTACAACCTTGTTTTAATTAAAACATTGTTTTCCAATCAATTGTTCCTATTTCTTCAATACCAGTTGGAAACTGAATATCATAAGCATTTATACCAGTAACATTGAGCCGGTATCTTGTTTCACTTTTATATGTATATGCAGGAATGTTTACCGACTCACCACCGCCATAAAGAGTAAAGCTACCAACAGCTATAGGAAGTTCTTCCTCATATTGATCGGATGAGCCATTTATTTTTGGCATATTTATTTGGAAAGTCATACTTTCACCACCGCGATTTATAAAGCGTCCCCCAGTTGATGTTACTATCGGCTGCCCGCCTCTGCGAAACTCAAGACCCGTACCGACATTATTATTAATAATTGTAAGATATGCACTTCCGGTTTTTAATTCTATATCATCACCAAGAAATTTATTACCTTCAATTATTTCTATAGTTCTGTTCCCTCTAAGAGAAAAACTGGTAAGCTTTGCTTTTCCTGCACCAGGCTGACCTTCTTTATATTTTGGATATACAGTTATAATTTCTCCCATACTTTCACTGTATCTTCTAAAAACCGGAAAAACCATATAATCATTGGCTTCAACTTTAAGATTAACATTTCGCATTCCATAATGTGCGTATCCTAGTATAGGACCATGAACACCATCAAGACGAAGTTCCATGTTTAAATCGGTATTATTATCTATTCTAATTATTCTATCTCCGCCCAGATGAGCGCTAATGGGATATACAACATAGTTTTCAGAATTAGTATTGTAATACGCCAAAAAAGTAGCAAAGGGAGCATCAGAAAGAACACTAAGATTTTTCTTGTTTTTGATATAATCATCTTCTGTTACCAAAATAACAGTAAAATCTCCTGTTGACGTGAACAATCCTTTTGGTTTAGGCAGACCATGTTCATTAGAACCAGTGTTTGGAATACCACCAATTAGGTTTGATGCACTCGGAGTAATTTTAAACGCCACGAGCCTCTTTTTAGTATTATTTTGAACTTTTATGGAAAAATCAGAAGAATAATTTTTAAAATCTACTCCAGAACCTTCCTCCTCCTCGCACCCAATGAGAACCAAAATCATTAAAACTACCGAAAACAACTTAAAAATACTTAAAAATCTCATTTTTCTCTCCTTAAAAAAGAATATTTCCGGATTATAAATCCGGTACTTTCACTGATTCCCTTAAAAATCAGATAAAAACCAGTACAAATTAGTGTTTTTATAAACCCTAATACTCAAAATTCCAAATAACCCTTACTTCTATCAAGTTACACCGATGCCACCACAACATATTATACCTCATTATATAACTTTTGTCAATGTCAACTAGATAATAGTTAGTTGTAAGTAATATTTATATGATTTATAAGAACATATTAAGGAAATTTATGGTAAACGATAAAGCTAAATTGCGGAAAACATTATCTGCAAATATAAAGCAATACCGTGCGAAACTAGGTTTAACCCAGGAAAAACTTGCTGAAATAGTTGAACTTTCGGATCAAACCATTAATGACATTGAGGGTTGTAGGACGTGGGTGAGTGATAAAACCCTGATAAAAATAGCCCGCGCTTTTAAAATCGAAGCATACCAGTTACTTTATCCCCAAAATGAGGCGGAAAAGCTGTTTCCGGTTAAAGTACCTGCAGATATATTAAAAAACTTAATGCTCACCATTAAAGAGGACTTGGATAAACGGTTTAACGAGATTATATCAGATAATGCATGAAAGTAATCAGCGGTATTTTTCTGTTATAACAAGTCAAGAAAGTTTAAAAAAGCCATTATCTATCATTACTCCCCAGCAACATTAAACACCGCGTCAGAGCGCGTATTAAAATACACATCCTGATTTCTACCAGCGTTTTCCGCCGGAACCGTTATTCTGATAACTTCGGAACTTGCGGACAGCGGTGTTCCTGAAATATAAATGGATACTTCATTTGGATATCCCGGATTAGTGGCAAATATATCAAATATAACCGCTGTTAAACCGACAGGAATATTAATAAACCATGATGTTACATCCATATCGTATGTAACAATAAAATGGGTTCCATTCATCTGTAAATCGATTCTTGTCTGAGGTATTTCATTTCCGGTAACTCCATTAATAGTTACCGCGTTTTTAATATTAGGAATTAATAA
>Ga0209755_10008706_pt1 | contig 10800 bp, 8 predicted proteins | sample TergutCo191P1_FD_187301 | JGI IMG/M metagenome (GOLD analysis project Ga0209755, IMG submission 187301) | Cornitermes sp. P1 segment gut microbial communities from Petit-Saut dam, French Guiana - Co191P1 (SPAdes) (version 2) | ecosystem: Host-associated > Arthropoda: Insects > Digestive system >... | reverse complement strand
CGCTTTCCTATCACGATGGTTCCCGACCCGTGGGAGAGGGATGAAAATTACGCGCGGCATCATGAGGTTGATGTTGAAAGCGTCCTGCCAAAGGTGGGGATTTCCCCGGAATATATTTATCAGGCGGAGAGGTACCGGAATTCGCATTATGCGCAAGGCATTCGCAGGGCGCTTGAAAAGAGAGATGTGTTAAAAAACATTTTGGATAAATTCCGCGATGAGGAGCATAAGATTCAGGGGGAGTGGTGGCCTGTCAGCGTTTTTTGCGAAAAGTGCAATAAAGACGAAACGGAGATTGAAGGCTGGGACGGCGATTGGGGACTGAGTTATAAATGTAAAAGCTGCGGTAATGCCGAAAAGCTCGATATAAAAACCGCAAAGGGAATTAAACTTTCGTGGCGTGTCGACTGGCCTATGCGCTGGGAATTTGAAAAGGTTGATTTTGAACCTGCCGGAAAAGATCATCACAGTCAGGGAGGAAGTTTCGATACCGCGAAGCATGTCTGCAAAGATGTTTATGACTGGAACGCTCCTGTAACTTTCCGTTACGATTTTATCGGTACAAAGGGATTACCGGGAAAAATGTCATCGTCATCGGGGAATGTCATCACACTGGAAGATGTGTTGAATGTGTACACCCCTGAATTAGCCCGTTATCTCTTTGCAGGGACAAGGCCCAATACAGAGTTTACCATCTCCTTCGATCTTGATGTTATAAAAATTTACGAAGACTATGACAAGACTGAACGTATCGCGTGGAAAATGGAGCCTGCCAAAGATGATGCGGTGTATCAAAAAGAAAGGCGCATTTACGAACTTTCGCAGATCAGTGTTGACGGGAAAACGCCTTCTCTTGACGGAAGCGCGCCTTATCAGGTTCCGTTCCGTCATTTGTGCAATTTGATTCAAATCGCAGATTTGGATATTGAAAAAGCGCTGTCAGATTTGGCGGCGAGCGACAGCAATTTGAAACCTGAGCATCTTGCGGCGTTAAAATCAAAAGCGAAGTGCGCAAAATACTGGATAGAAAACTGCGCCCCTGACGATTTCCGTTTCCGTTTACTGCCTGAAGGCGGACAGACGGGAAGACCTTTATCAGACACCGAAAAGAACGCGGTTCGTATTCTTCGCGATGATGTGATTTCCATAATTGAAGAATTTGCAGACGACAAAACCTGCTCGACAGCGGTTTACGCCGCGGCGGAAAAAGCCGGTATGGACGGCAAAGCACTGTTCGGCGCGGCTTATCAGGCGTTAATCGGCAAAGATCAGGGGCCGCGGCTTGCCAGTTTCTTAAGATCGATAGAAAAGGAAAGATTGTTATCCATTCTTAAAAATTATTAATAAGTATTAGTTAGATTTAGTTTTTTATTCTTTGAATAAAATCGGCGGCTGACCAGGGAATTGACGCCATTTGATTTTTTCTTCGGTGGACGGCACTTTACGAACCATCACGTTATTTTTTAACATCGCGTTCTCGGCGTCTTTTGGGATGCCGTCGTCTGTTATAACGCCTGCGACATTGCATAATTGCATCGATTCAAAAGCTCCGCGATGCGAGAACTTGGCGGCTTCTGTCAGTATAAAACACTTTTTTGCGTGGCTTGCAATATCCAAAGCGGTGGTGATGCGAAGGTGATCGCTTCCTGTAAATCCCTGCCCCGGAATAAAACCGTTTGTACCCATAAAAAACTTATCAAAGAAAAAATTACCGGCGCAATTCACAGTTATCGGTCCTATTAAGACCTGCGAATCCTGCCGAAGAATTCCGCCGAGAAGAATTATTTCTATGTTTTGCATTTCACGGACATAATTGGCGATAAAAACAGAATTGGTAATAATCTTTACATTTTTTCGGACACTGGCAAGTTCTTCAGCGAATATCGCGCAGCAGGAACCGGATTCAAGCAAAATTGTTTCGCCTTCTTCCACTAGGCTTGCCGCGTCTTTAGCTATCCGCCGCTTTATTGAATAACAAACGGCAAATCGTCTTCCTGTGTCATCAGCGCCTTCCAGGGTGACAAACCCATGCGTGCGTATCACTATTCCGCGCCTTTCAAGAATATCAATATCTCTGCTTAATGTCGCATGAGAGACAGACATTAATTCGACAAGTAAAGATATTTTTATGGTTATATTTTTTGCCAATATATCAAGTATTCTGACTATTCTGTCAGCTGAAGAAGACATCTTAAAGTTCCAGAGACTTACTTTCTATCTTTTGCAGAACGTGTGAAGCAAACTCCTCTATGCGCATGGCTGGAAGCTGTTTCCCGTTCCGCAGACGAATCGATACCGTGCCTTCGTCCATTTCTTTTTGACCGACAACAAGCATATAGGGTATTTTACGCGTCTGGCAGTCGCGGATTTTCGCGTTCAACCGATCATCGCTCAATTCCGCTGTTACGCGCAAATCTTTTGCCTTAAGTTCCGCGGCGGCTTTTTTTGCGTAATCGTTAAATACTTCCGAAACCGGTATAACCGCAGCCTGCTCAGGAGCGATCCACACAGGGAAAGCGCCGCCGAAGTGTTCAATGAGTACGCCGAAAAAGCGTTCAAGGCTTCCGAAAAGCGCGCGGTGTATCATGTACGGGCGTTTGTGCTGTCCGTCGTTGTCAACAAAGGTTAAATCAAAAAGTTCGGGCTCGTTAAAATCAAACTGAATGGTAGACATCTGCCATTCGCGGCCTAGCGCGTCTTTAATTTTTATATCGATCTTGGGGCCGTAAAAAGCGCCGCCGCCTTCGTCCAGTTCATACGGGAGCCCTTCAGCGTCAATCGCTCTTTTTAAACTTTCAAGAGCATCGTCCCATTTTTTTTGCTCGCCGACACTTTCTTTCGGCCTTGTGGCAAGATAGGCTTTTATGTCTTTAAAACCGAAAACTTTCCAGATACTTAAACTGAAGCGAAGCACTTCGCGAATTTCGCTTTCCATTTGTTCGGGCGTGCAGATTATATGAGCATCATCCTGGGTAAAACCGCGCACACGCAAAAGCCCGTGCAAAACGCCTGAGCGTTCATAGCGGTACACAGTTCCGAGTTCAGCCCAGCGTAAAGGTAAATCGCGGTATGAGTGCCCTTTGTTTTTGTAGATTAATAAATGGAATGGGCAGTTCATCGGTTTAATGAAATAATTCTGTTTGTCAATCTCCATCGGGCTGTACATATTATCTTTGTAAAAACCAAGGTGACCCGAAGTTTCCCAAAGCCAGCTCTTTCCGATGTGAGGTGTATAAAGTATCTCGTAACCGTTACGGTAATGTTCTTTGCGCCAAAAGTCTTCGAGCGCGACTCTCATTCTGCCGCCGTTGGGATGCCAATAGATAAGCCCCGCTCCGGCTTCTTCGTGAATCGAATAAAGATCCATTTCCTTGCCTACGCGGCGGTGATCTCTTTTTTCAATTTCTTCCAAAAACGCAAGATGGGCTTTTAACTCTTTGGGTGTTGTCCACGCGGTTCCGTAAATACGGGTAAGCATTTGGCGGTTTTCATCGCCTCGCCAATAAGCGCCGGCTATACTTTGCAATTTAAAAGCCGCAGAATTGATCTCTCTTGTGTTTGCGACATGGGGCCCTCTGCAGAGATCGCTCCACTGCGCGTCGCCTTTCGCGTCGCGGTTTTCGTATATCGTAATCACTTCATTTTCGGGCAATTCATGAATTAGTTCGGATTTAAACGGCTCCATAGCAAACAACATAAGAGCGTCTAAACGCTTCGCTGTAATTTTAACAAAATCCTGTTTACTATCGATTATCTTCTTCATCTCCGCTTCTATGGCAGGAAGATCGTCCGCGGTAATCGGCCGGGGCAGGAGGAAATCATAATAAAAACCGTTCTCGATTGCAGGTCCAATGGCGGTTTTAGTTCCGGGAAAGAGCTGTACCACAGCTTGCGCCATAATGTGACTCACAGAGTGACGGATTGTAGCTAACCTAGCGTTAGCGTCTAATTGATCTTCAGACATACATATATAGTAACATAAAATTGCAGAATCGTCTATAATAGGTGACAGATATCTGTTTTTTGTATAATTTATAATAATGAATATCGAACTTCTTGCCCCTGCCGGTTCCCCCGAAGCGCTTGACGCTGCCGTCGGCGAAGGCGCGGACGCTGTTTATCTTGGGTTGAAGGATTTTAACGCAAGACTGAGAAGCGCCAATTTTACGTACGCTCAGTTTGAAAGCGCACTGCGATCGCTGCACAGAATGGGGAAAAAAGTTTATGTTACTGTGAATACTGTCTTTGAGCAGCGTGAAGCGGACAGAATGTACCAGTTTTTAAAATATCTTTCGGATCAGGGACCGGATGCGCTGATTGTGCAGGACTTCGGCGTTATCGCGATGGCGAAGGCGGAGTTTCCATCCCTTAGACTCCATGCGTCAACCCAGATGAATATCGCGTCCGCAAGAGGCGCGAACGCTCTTTCGCGTTACGGCGTATCGCGTGTTGTATTGGCACGTGAACTTTCCCTTGAAGAGCTGCGCAGTATCAAAACAGAAACCAATCTTGAACTTGAAGTTTTTGTCCACGGAGCGCTTTGCGTGAGTGTTTCCGGCATCTGCCTTTTTTCCAGTTTCCTTGGAGGGAAATCGGCTAACAGAGGCATGTGCACTCAGGCATGCAGGAGGCTATATCACCGCGCGGATAAATCTGAAGGTGCGGGTTATTATTTTAGCCCAAATGATTTACAGCTTTTAGAGCGCGTTCCCAATCTGGCCCATGCTGGTATTAAAGCGTTAAAAATCGAAGGCAGAATGAAAAGCGCGTCTTACGTTGGAGCGGTTGTTTCAGCATACCGGCTTGTTGCGGACGCTGTTGCAAACGGCGATGAGGATGAGATACGGCAAAGCATCGAACAGGGACGTGAAATTTTACGCAATGATTTTGCGCGTCCGAAGACTGAATATTTATTTGGAGGTATTCACACAGAGGAAAACAGCGATGTTATTGACTGGCTGAATCCTGAGCAGGATGGAGGAACGGGGATTAGCCTAGGCGCAATTTTAAAGGTGAAAGGATCAGGCGATGAAAGATGTGTGCTGGTTACTCCGCCGCGCGGGATGACTCTTTCCGCGAGAGATTCGGTGCGGATTCATCATAGCGGGGACACAGGGAGAGTTTCGCAGAAACTTACCTTTGCGGAAAAAGCGAAAACGGGTGGATACTGGATATCGGCTCCTGAAGGTTCTAAAGACGATCATGTGTATTTGATACAAACAAAAGAAATGAGAAAGCGTTACGCGCCAGTGCTCACACAGGTGTCAGGCGGTAAAGGACCGGGCAGGGAAAAGGCGCCTTTCCCGCAAATACAACTGCCGCACAGCGAAGGAACAGGCAAGAAATCAAAAAAAGGTGAAATTTTTCCTGAAGGGCTTTATGTATCTGTTTCGCGCCCTGAAGATTTTTACATTCTGCAGTCATCACGCCCGCAAAGGGTGATGCTTGAACTTTCCCGAAAGAACGCAAGGTATTTGTTATCTGACAATAAACCTCCTCTGCCTTTTAAACCTGCTGAAGTGATTTTAACTTTGGATCCGTTTTTTCCGCAGGCGGCTGCATCGCTGTCGCAGACAGCCGGTTATGAAAATGATGTACTGGCAGAAAAAATAGAACAATTAATGGAGAGGGGTTATTATCAATATGTGGTAAACAATCCCGGACATTTTTCTTTATTCAGAGAATTTGACAAGGCAATATTGATCGCGGGACCGTGGCTTTACATGTTTAATTCATGGTCGCTTTCATTTGTGTCATCGTCGTTTTCTTCCGGGAAGCGCGGCATAGACGCGTTTGTTTCTCCGCTGGAAAACAACAGGCAAAATCTTGAAAGAACGATAGGCAGCAGCAAGAAACTGCGAAAACATTTTTTTATAACAGTTTTCGCGTGGCCGCCGTTATTCAGCATCAGAACCGATTTAAGCCGCGCGCTTGGTTTTAATTCATTTGCAGATAACAAAAGCGAAGAGTTTTTACTTTCAACAAGCCCAGAAGGTTCTAAAGTATATCCAGAAAAATATTTTTCCATTGTTGATAAAATACCGTTTTTAAAAGAAGCAGGGTTCGGGCGTTTCATAATCGATTTATCAGGCCCTGTATTGAAAAAATCAAACTACAAGGATTTAATGCGCTCGGTTAGTGAAAACGCCCCCCTGCCCAATTCCAGCCGTTTTAACTGGAAAGACGGTTTTTACATCAATAAGGATTAGAATGTCACCGCTTCAAGCTCCTTTCCTGCCATTGCCATTGCAGGTTCGCCATTTTCATCGCCGGCAAAATCATCATCATCAAATGAAGTTTCCGCCGCGGGTCTTGTGTCCTTTCTGAACTCAGGACGGAACTCAACATGTTCCGCGACAATGCTGATCCTTGAGTGAGATTTGCCGTCGGTGTCATTCCAGCGGTTTTGTTTAAGGCGTCCCACTACGCGCACACCGCGGCCTTTCTTGCCCTTGGAATAGCAGACTTCGGCAAGTTTAGACCACGTTTCTACGTCGAAGAACGACACCTCCTTTTCGTAAGCAGAATTGGAATCCTGCTTGTAATAGCGATTCGACGCAATACTCATAGAGCAAATTTGCGTCCCTTTTGACGTCGATCGAAGCAGCGGGTCTCTGACCAGATTGCCTTCGATTAAAATGGAATTGAGGTTGTTCATACACATCCTCCTAATTAAGTTCCGGCAGCGGTCTGCCGCCGGCCAAGAATTTTTCATAGAAGAAAAAAACTTAGATACTATATATGGCGCGCAGATGCACGGTGCTTGCCCGAAAATTAAAAAAAATGAAAAAATTTTAAGAAATTTGCTATTCGCGTATAGAATTCTGCCTATAGGTGAGAATCTTCGGATACAACGGCAATAATTGACAAAATCAGCATTAGAATCCATATTGAAAATATGGAACAGGAAAAACAAAAGAAAATGCAGGGATTCACATCCAGCGGCGGATTTAAGATAATAATGCTTGTAATTATAATTCTTCTTCTTCTAATACCCATTTCGATGATTCGTTCGCTTGTAAACGAGCGAAGCAGCCGCGCTGACAAGGCGGAAGAATCAATCATGGAAGCATGGGGAAGCCAGTTAAATATTTACGGCCCTGTTATCCGCATTCCTGTGGTGGAGCGCGAAGAGATCAGAACTTCGACAGAAAAAGAAGGCGAAAAAATCAATATTATTATTAGAAACAAAGCGCTTTGGATAACGCCAAGAAATGTACAAATTACCGGAAATTTATCCGCTGAAAAAAAGCGGCGCGGCATTTTTTCTGTAGCTCTTTTTTCCGGCGAAATGGGGCTTACAGGATCCTTCTCGCTTGAACGCGCAATCGGCGATTTGAAAGAGAACCAGACAATTCATCCCGAACAGGCGGAAATAATTATAGGGTTAACAAGTCAAAAGGGAATTCGCAGGGTGATAAAAGCAGACTGGAACGGAGAAGAACTTTTTTTAAAACCCGGTAACAGGCAGTTTGCTTTTGATTCCAACAATGATAACGGCATGAACGCGCTAAGCCCGCTGAAAACAAACGGATTTAACACCTTTGATATCCGGTTTGCGGTGCAGGGCGGAAAATCCATAAGAATGCTTCCAATCGGCGAAACTACACAGTCAAATATAACTTCTGATTGGCCGTCGCCTTCATTCCAGGGCGGCTCGCTTCCCATAGACTATACGTTATCTGAAAATGGTTTTGACGCTCAATGGGAAATCAGTTATTTAAGCAGATCGATACCTCTTTTCTGGTGGTCAGGCGAAAAAGGCGAATATGAAGGCAGGATAAATCTTAGACGTGAACTTTACGGTGTTGACTTTTTTAAACCGCTTGACCATTACGCGCTAAACGAACGCGCTGTAAAATACGCGATTTTATTTTTAGTCATTCCTTTTTTAACTTTGTTCTTTTTGGAAATATTTTCACGAAAATCGATACATCCGGCTCAGTATCTGCTTTCAGGACTTGCAAATGTAATTTTCTATTTACTGCTTTTATCAATATCAGAACATCTGTCATTTTCCATCGCGTATCTTCTGGCGGCGTTCGCGCTTATATGTATGATGTCGTTATACGCAAGATCCCTTCTTGAAACATGGGCAAGGAGCGCCTACATGGGATTGGTCATGGCGCTTCTCTACCTTATCCTCTATCTGACGCTTAACGCGGAGGACTGGGCTCTGTTGATAGGTTCAATCGCGGCATTTTTAATCTGCGGCGTGGTAATGTTCCTTACAAGAAAACTGGACTGGAGAAATTTGAATATAAAGGGAGATTTGCCGCAAAAGGAGTAGCAAATTAAAATGAGAAAAGTTATTTTTATTTTACTTGCGCTTTTTTCTTTTTTCTGCGCAGCAGGTCTTTTCGCTGAGAATAATGCCAACGATTTTTCTCTTAAAAGTCTGCAAACGTATCCGTACAAGACAAGCCCGATAACAATTAAAACGCTTGCATTTAAAAACGATCTTCAGCACGCGTACAATGTCACATATACCTCGATGGATTTAACGGTAAGCGCAAGGCTGAGCATTCCCGCGATAAAACAGGAAGACATCAAGGGAATAGTGATTATGCTGAGGGGGCATCAGCGCGCGAATAATTACTACACGGGAAAGGGAACTGAAAATCCGGCGAAAGGTTATCTTCAGCGCGGATGGGCTGTTATTGCTCCTGATTTTTTAAGTTATGCTTCTTCATCGCCTGCGCCTGCTCCATACTCGCTGCATCAATTTTATTCAACGATAAACGCGGTAGAACTTTACAACAGCCTCGAACGTCCTGTTTTTAATTACGACGATTCTGTTTCGCAGGCAAACAGGATTGCCTTTCCCGGCACATTTAAAAAGCGTGTAATTTGGGGACACAGCAACGGCGGGCAAGTTGCTCTGCACTTTTTAGCGATTGTACAAAAACCTGTCGCAACGGTACTTTGGGCGCCTGTGTGCATTCCATATCCCGACAGCGCAGGACACTTTGGCCGCGACGCAGCATTTGCGGAAAAGTTCAAAGAAGATTACACCGCAGCGGATTTTTCGTTCTTTACCTATCTTGATAAATTCGCGCCGGGCACCCCTATACTTCTTGAACAAGGTGATAAAGACACCGCGGTTCCAAAAGCGTGGTGCGACGCGTTTGCGGAAAAAGTCAAAGAAGAAAACAACCGCCGCGAGAGGAACAACATAGGTAAAATTAATCTGCGGTACGAAGTGTATACCAATGGGGATCACAATCTTAATCCTTATTGGGGAACAGTTTTGCCAAGAGACGTTGGGTTTTGGAATGGGAATTGATGAGGGTTTTTTGCTCTTTGTGAGAGCGTATACTTAAAGATTGGATAATATGAGCTTTGTGCGAAAAGCCCCATCGGCTCCGGACGAGCGTGGCTGAGTTAACACTCGCTCCGCGCATAGCCTGGTTACGACCCACGTCGAATGTCGCCGATGCGTCTTTTCGCACCACGCTCTTTTAATAATTCATCGAGCATACGCTTTGACAAGGATAAAGTGTCATCATCAATTATTATTTAAAATCATTAAGATCGTTGAGCTGGCGGAGTATGAATTTTTTAAAAAATGGGTGGAGTTTTTTGTAAAGATTAATTATTTCTTCTATTTCTTTTTCGGTATCGGAGTAAAACATATCACCTTCTCCGTTTTCAAGCCATAAAATATTAACATTAAATATTGAAGAAACCAACTTCATAATCCGGGGATTCACCTTCCGATCCCCTATTTCCATAGACGCAATAAAACCCGTAGCTACTGATATTTTCTTGGCAAATTCACGTTGGGTCAATTTGAGTGTTTTTCGAACCAGAGCAAGACGCTCATTTACCGTCATATTCTATATTTTACCTAATTACAACAATGTGAGCAAGAATTAAATAAAAATAGTAGCACATATAGAAAAATCAAATATTATTAATGAAATATATTGACATTACTACAATGTTGTAGTTATAATACATCTATGATGTCACTTAAAAATTATGCAAAATTTGATGAAGAAGACATCGATTTTCTCAAAGAACGGCTACACGAAATAAGCAAAGAGTATAGAGCATATATAAAAGGCGCATCTGAAGCGTTGCTTTTTGTTCAAGAACTTAGAGAAATACCAATTTTTCCAGATATTAGTTTTGAAAAATAGAGGGGTATATTTGTTAATAAAATTTAAGAGACTTGGAGGATGAAAAATGAAATTCAAATCTCATTGTACTAGTAGAAATAAATATACGTTATTATTAATTTTATGCTTATGCGTTTTGATTTTTTCAACTTGTGCAAGCGTGAATTCTCAAGGAATACGATATTTTGTAGGAAAGTCAGAAAATGATTTAATTGGTTATTTTGGTTACAATGGCAGTGAAGTAGAAGTAAATAATGATGATTATGATAAAATATTGCATTTTACTAATAGAATAATTAAATATCAAATGTTTAAAACAAAAACTGTTCGCTATAAAGTAAGTCGTAACAGCAGAGTTTTTCAATATTTATATGCTGAATATAATGATGGTTGCTTATGTCAACTTGGAACAATGCATTTAACATCAGCTGATTCTTTACTTCGAACTCCAGTAAGACATGTAAATGATAATTTATATGTAAGAGATAATATAAATAGATTCAATAGTGAGATCAATAGACTTAGAAGTGTAACACCAGAATATTTTAAGAGCCTGTCTTAAAAAATGTGTAAATGACCATTAAAATGGTAGAAGTACCAGAGGAGAAAACATGGTCATGGCAAGAAAAAAGAAAGAGAAAGAAAAGGATATCCTGGATCAAATTCTAGATACCAT
>Ga0209755_10008705_pt1 | contig 10801 bp, 4 predicted proteins | sample TergutCo191P1_FD_187301 | JGI IMG/M metagenome (GOLD analysis project Ga0209755, IMG submission 187301) | Cornitermes sp. P1 segment gut microbial communities from Petit-Saut dam, French Guiana - Co191P1 (SPAdes) (version 2) | ecosystem: Host-associated > Arthropoda: Insects > Digestive system >... | reverse complement strand
ATGCCTGAAGATGACTCAAAAGAGTCGAAACATGTAGCTAGAATAATTATATATGTTATATTGAAGTAAATACATATATCATATTGTTGTGTTGACGGAAATATATTGTAGATTTACAATAAATAGACCATCTTACCACACAACGGGATGACACCTTCTAGATAGAAATCAACAGTGAATGAGCTCCCATATTTAAGTGATGGCGCAGCTTTCACGAACCATGTGTAATAGGCAACCTTATTCAAAGTTTGAGTAACATGCCTGAAAATCTAAACATAGAATGGAACTTTTCCCAATAAGGATTATTTAAAATACCCGAGAAAACAACGCGAGTCCGAGTCTGGGCAGCGTTCACCGAAAATATGTTAACAAAAATGTCAGTATTAAAGTAAAACAGTTATATGGCGCAATGCTGAAAAAATAGGACTTAATGTAATTTCAATTATAGTACTTGTTCATCATTCCCTGTGATTTTAACTGGTGCTTGAACGGTAGCCTTGTTCTATTCCCGTCTGTAAGTTTACAGTAACAGCTTTTCAATTTCAAAGCTTCGCATCAAGAGTCACTTATAAATCTTTGTTTATTTGCAGGTTTCACACGTGGTCAAATTTATATCCTTTTCGCGGGAGCTGGTACGGACCCGTGCTGCTACCTTTCAATGAAACTTATAATCTGCGGTAATATGTGAACGCAGACAAAAACAGGAGCGACGGTTTGGTAGAGGCGGTGTATCGTTGGTTGTGCTTTGTATTACTTTAATTGTATTAATAGGTAAGTAGTATTGACTACGGATGGGAGACCTGAATTGCTGTTAAGCGAGCATTGAAATGCTTGTCAGCAGTGCAATTTCTTTTGTATTCAACGGCGTTTTATAATGGCGGAGAAGGTTATTTTCGTTTGACAGAGTTCTTTGCTGTTCTTTATTCAGCAGCCCCTTAAAAGACCGTGGTTTGTGTAATAGAATGAGCAGCAGTGAGTGAGATGCTAATATGACCATTATATACCTTGCTTGCCTTGCTTTCCGGTGGCATGTAATGGCAACGGTAGCATGTGCGGCTAGTCACCATTGAGGTACACGGGTAACGATGGCGTCGCGGTTGTTTGCATGCACACAAAATCCCATTCTCTTACCATAGAAAATAAAAGTACAGGTAGAGTTCGTGTGCAAGCTATAAGGGGATATGCGGAGTCAAGCTATAACTCCATTAATTTCTAACCTCGTTTGTTGGTGGGTGCCTTGCCAACTTCGCGCTCATAGCGCTTGATCTCCGAGGAAAGAGCACACTATCAAGTGAATAGACCAGAGGCTCGCAAAGTGTACTCCCAATTGCCAGGGGTTCTGTGGATACATTTCCGTAATGGTAACAATGAAGTTGACTTGTTTTTTAAGTAAAGGAATAATAATAATAATAATAATCGAGGAAGTTCTTGCGTTGGCGATATATTTCATTTGGCCGTTAGAATATCTAATTAAGAAACTCCTTGATTCCACGAAGCGAGTGATAAATCATTTTTACCCTCAGTTTACTGACTGGTTAGAAAGTGTACCTAGTCTTTGTCTTTGTATTAACAGTTCTTGGTGGGTTAGAGTAACAATCACCCCTTTTTTTGTGTTCTTTGAATTCCCTTTGACAAAATTATTATTAAACTGTGAGTATATTGTTTTTTAGTATAATGTTTTTTTAAAATGTGACTGGACCATTCTGTATCCATGGGTTTAAAAAAGTCTCAAATACATGTTTTGGCAATACTTATTTGTGTAAATCATCTAACACATAAGAATTGCAGGATTGTCGACACTGGCACATCTGCAGGACTGCTAACTAAGGAATTCGGATTTTGCATTCACTTGTTGGAAGCTTTCATGGTGGGGCTGGGACTCATGATTGTTTCTGGCATTCTTAGGACAAGAGTGGAACCAGTAGCAAATCTGTGGACAAAAAATGCTGTTTATGCCAGACTGATTTTTCATGCAACAATGGCAAGGGGTCATTTCTTTCAAATTCTACATGTAATTTGTTTTGATGACAAAACTACAAGGAATCAGCATAGATCAACAGATGAATTAAATCCAATCAGAGGTTTATTTGAAAGTGTAATCAGCAGATTTAAAATTTCAACACCAAGTGAGCACATAAATTTTAGTGAACAAGTTACTGGTGTTTAAGAGATAATTGTTCATTCTACATGTTTATAAATTCAAAACCACAAAAGTGTGAGATCAAAGTAAGGGTTGATGTTGATGCAAACAGTTTTTATGCCTCCAACATGCAAGTATACACTGGCAAGACTTGAAGCAAGGGAGAAGAAGCAGGGCCTTCGAGTTGTCAAAGGGTCTCTTCCACGTATGGAACTGTAAGAGGTGTTACCACTGATAAATTCCTTACAAGTTGAGAACTATCATATTTCCTTTTGTCTAGGATTAAGACACTGATTGGTATGCTAAGGAAGAATGAGCCTGAAATTCCAGTGTTATTTCTCAGTGGAAAACAAAGAAATATCTTTTTCTGCCTTTGGTTGTACCAGTGATGTAACACTGGTACCATATGTACCAGCAAGAAACAAGGCTGTCATCTTCCTTTAATCAGAGCATACAGTGACATGCATGGGCGAGGAAGATACACAAACCTGAAGTTACCAGGCACTGTAATGCCACTAGAATTGGGGTTTGATGTTCTGGACAAGCTTGTGAAGGAATATACTTGCATGAGATCAACAAGATGCTTGTGTAAATGCCTTGCTACTGTGGATGCTGAGAAGTCCTAATTGGCAACAAAGAAGAATCACTGAAGACATCTGTATCAGCTTTCTCTGGGAGAAGAAATGCTAAGACAACATCTAAGAAGGAGGGCTGATAGTGGAACCAATGACAGACATATTCACAGGGCCATAAGAGCAGTGGATGTCCCTTGCAAACAACTAGCTCCCCCTGCAACAGTGAAGAAAGACAGAGGAAGACTGTGGAAGGTTTTCTGGTTGTACAACAGCTACGGATGGAAGAGTGGACTGGAAATATTGCCGGTGCTCAAAATGGGTGTGCAAGATCCACTCTGTGAGGACATTTAAAACAAAATGTGACAAATGCCAGGAACAATCATAATACAGAAAAAATTCTTTCACATTTCTGTTCTAAACTATATTTTCTTGCCCCCAAAAACTGTATATATTTCACTCCATATAGTTGCATAAGAAATGGAAAACTTGAATAAAAGCAATTCTTTGTCTTTTATTGAGTCTAGAAATCAGACTTAAGAAAAAATGTTTAGAAAGTGATTAAAAAGTGTGGCTACACAACGTACCCATCATGGTTAGAGTAGGTGTTTTTTTTTTCCTCCATAATCCAAGAGTTAATTAAGGTCAAATCACAAATACATGTGCTTCCGGTATATATTAGTCTTCTTCTTATAAAGCGCTACAACATGTACAAGGTTCTGGCTTGCTCAATGTTGAGCTTTTTTATTAAGTAGTTTTCCTGTGTGAAGGAGCTGGCCTCACAACAAACCCTCAACCTAGAGGACCAGGATTTGTCTGGGGTTATCTTTTCCCTAGATGGATGGCCTTTACCACCGCTAAGGACTCCTGTCTAGCCCCCTCATAGGCACATATTAGTATCTGTCTAAAATAAATTCTGAGATATAAATTTATAATCTTGTATTTTTATCATTTGGGCACTGGCGGATTTACTTGAGCAAGTTTGTGAGGATCTGTGGTTGTTTTTCGAAGACAAAAGGGGTCCTTGAGCAAAAGTTTGGGAAGCACTCAAATAGGAGGCTGGGTGGGACCCAGAGCCACCCTGGGTATATTCCGGAAGAGAACTCTCCTGCCACTTCCGAGAATCGAACCACGATTCCTTGGGCGTCCAGCCAATAGCTCTAGCACCGCAGACCGTTCTGTGGTGTATACACACACAGCCTAATTCTAAGCTTAGTATACTTGTGCACCCACACCTTGGGATTGATATGTACACAAATTAAAAGGCCTGAAACCTGACCTAAATGGATTTCATTTTGTGGTGTGTTTGCGCACACACATACACACTCATGTGTTTTGTAGGTAAATACATACACAAGCCTTATGATGCAACTGGGACAAAACTTATCACTAGTATAATGAAGTCATACTGTAGAATTTTATATGGCGTGCTGATTTTTGTGTGTGAGTCTGATACAATATGGTGACAATTCTGTAAGATGCAGAATGGAAGGTAGGAAATGAAGACTTACAGTATTTCCATTATGTGACATGGTGTATGTTTGGTTTATGCACTGAAGTAGTCTGGCTTGGCCCCTTTTTACAAATATGTACTCGGTGCCATAATTTGGATCCCCTATATCACAATTCCATTTATATGTTTACTTATAAATGTTACTTCTTTTAAAGAAAGAAGGCCTAGGTGTATACAGGGTTCTGTTTGATGCCATAGTATGTGGTGCTGCCAACCCAGCTCTTTCCATATTTTTAAGTGTCTAATGAGAATTCACCGTTTCCAGTATGGAAAACGGATTAGATGGACAAATTTAATCATAGAGAAATAAATAGGTTGTGAATGTATGGACTGGAATTGAATGGCTCATGATCATATTCAGAAGTGGTTTTTTGTGAACATCATGTAGAAAGTGCATGTTGCACAACAGGGAGAGGATGTTCGCACATTTCAGAGTGACTTAGACAAATCAGTATTTTGTTAAAAAATATATATTATTCAAAAAGGTATAAATAACCAACAAAATGCACGCAAATATTTTGTGATGTACTTTATTCACAATGTTCTCATCAACATGTTTCGGTTGGTATTCCTGCCATCTTCAGGGTGGTGTTTTCTTGCAAGAATACAGTTTTGGTTAACTGTGTCACCATGACTCCATATGGAGTCTAGCTGAGTTAATATTGACACCTCAAGAAAACTGCATGTTGAATGGGGTAAATTTTATAGGTGGGTGTTGTTTTACTTTTTGTAATAATATCATTTCTTCAGATACACAGTGTTTAATTTGGTGCATCAAATTGTTTGGCATGGTCCTCCGTCATTACAAGTATTCTGGTGGTAGTAAGTCATACTGTACGTTTGGACCGTCACTTTGGTACACACATTAGGGCAGTCTTCAAATCAGTGACTTTTACTTCATGTGAACTTTAACATTAATTATCACAAGCACACACCTTTGGGAGTTCACATTATTGAAGTTGCGCTATGTTGCTCTATTACTGTAATTGTACTTCATGCCACTTTTCATTGCCAGTCTTTTAAAAATGTTTTCAGAGTTCTCTATGAACCTGTCACTGATTGCTTATTTTAAGAACTTTTGTTTTTTTTCTCCCATCTGTTAGATTTGCAAATATTACTTTTATTATTAATGTTGTGTGAGAACTGATTGTCTCTGTTTAAATAATTGAAGTTGCAATATATCTAAATATGCAGTTTATTTCCCTGTACATTTATTTATATATACCCTCCCCCCCCCATTAAATTGAAATGTTTAGTGGCATAGAAATGTGATTTCTTTCAGGTCCTGGGCAAGTATTCCATTTCAGATACATGCTATCAAAACTGTGAAGTTATATCACTAGGTTCTTGTAAGCCAAACTCTTAGCAGTACACCAGTCATTGTGTGCTGAATAAGTTTGAAGGTTTCATGAGAGGTGGCAGTCCTTTTCAGGGAGGTGCTCATTAGAGACTTAAGAGTACTGAGGAGAGATTTCCTGATCTGAGAGAAAGAATGGTGAGTTCTGCATGCCTGTGTACATATGAGATAACTTTACCATTTTATTCTGAGTGTTCACATTGTCAAAGGTATGTATGTTTTCTAGGAAGGTTCTGGTAATTTTCATTTTGCATTGGCCCACTTTTCTAGGGATGGAATTACAGTATTTGGTTTCTTACACCATTAGAGTGATAATCTGAAGGAGGATGAGATGAACAGGTGATGTAACATATATGAGAGATAAGAAATGCATGCAGATTTGCTAATTTCTGTTCTTAAAATCATTGTTAAGGAGATAAGGTGAGAGGTGTGGACTTGTTGTTTGGCTTATGATACGAATTAGTGTAGGGCTCCTTTGAACGTGACAGTTTATAAAACACTTTATTATCCAACAGATGCACAAATATATAATTCGTAGATACAATTAGAATTATTATAAAATATTTAAAATTGCTCGAACATGTTTCGGATCACAAGGGATCCATCATCAGGGAGCTCTATACAGTGCTTTGCTAAAATTACAGTAATGGTTGTATCTTGTCTGTTGATATGGATGTAGTCGGTATTATGGTAGCATATTTGCCTGTGGTGCGTGTGTGTACTACACAGTCTAGAGAGAGACTGCCTCTCTAGACTGTGCAATACACTCACAAGACCATCACTTTTCTGAAAAGGAGATACCTTTGTGGAGTTCCTGTATTAGTAATGATTTTTAACATTGTAATGAAATAAACATGGGAAAACCAGCTGTTATCAGTTTGATTCAATTTAAAATCATTGCAGTAGTGTGTCATATTTCATGTATTGAGGGCACACAGCCCATGATTTTAAATGTGTGGTGGTTTTACAGAACTGTGTGGGTTTACCAGAAGGTGGACATGGTTCATGCAGCAAGACATGTCTGATATCTTCTGATGATGCTCATAAAGTTGTCAGGATAAAAACTGAAGAAGACACTGATGAGTGTGTTTCATGTAATGATACATGTCTGGCATCATCCATTGTTGCGCATGAATTTGTTAATATAAAAGTTGAAGAAGAGACAGATGAACATGGTTCATACAGTGATACATATCTGACACCTGATGATGCACATGAAGGTGTCAGTATAAAAGCTGATGAAGGTATTAATGTAAAAGTTGAAGAAGACACAGATGATTCATGTAGTGAGGCATGTCTGATATCATCTGATGATACGCATGAAATTGTCAGTATAAAAGTCGAAGCAGACACAGATTTAGAGGAGGGAAATGTATCTGAATCTGTAGCATTTCCAGTAATACCGACTGAACCTGAGGTAAGACAAGGACATTGTTGTGTGTGGGTGTTTTGTGTGTGTGTGTGTTTATGTTGTGTCAGTAGGTGGGCTGGCATTGTGTATGGGATCACAGTTATTTTGTGAGTGGTGGGAGAGGGAAAATATATTAATTTCAAGTACCCACACTTGAAACTCAGACAAATAAACAAAAATACACTGGACAGTCCTGATAACTGTGCCATACCATTAACTCAAACATTCGTGAGTCAGCCTGATGCCTGAATCCACACTAAGGAGTGACCAGAATTTGACAGTTAGTGGTGGAAGTTAACATTTTAAAGTCTGCACATACATCTGCCAAATTTCTTTAGTAGCCTTGTTAAGGTACAAGTGTAATGAAAAGGTTAGGCACAAGAGGTGCATCAGAATATGATAAACATTTCAGTAGATGGATTTGTTTCATCTACTACCACAAGAAGAGAAATTTTGAAATTATGTATAGCTATTAACTGCTCTGTGTTAATTTGTAGGCCTCATGTTCGTTTTTGAAATTTGGCTGGTAGTCCTGAACAAAAGACAATACTTGGCAGATGTAGACAAAAATGGAAGTATAATATTGCAAGAAAGGCAGTGTACCTAGAATGTACTATTGTGTCACATTCTCATAACCGTTTTTGAGTGGAGAAGCAACAGTGCATTCTGTGTGTGTTACTGAAATGTATATCATTGTCCACACTATAACAATATTGGGTAGTAGTGCTTTTATAGCAGTTTTGTCCCACTGGCAACAATAAAATATACATGCTTCTTCATGCCAAGTGCCTGATGCTGCAATGACACAAAAGAACATTCATTTGCTCATGGTGTTCTTTACACACGTGGTTTGGCCATACACATCATTATGACATGTAAGTCATTGTGCACTTTCACAGTTTTGTGTCACCATAAAAATTTTGCAACATCAGATGGAATTAATCAGTTATGATGTGATAAGTATTATGAGCGTGTGTCTATATTATTGCCCTAGTTATCCAGCATGCAAATTTCATCTTTACTGCACTGCATTTTATTGTCATCAGTGGCCTATTGGCTGTACCATGTTTTTCACGTTATCATAAACAGCGTGGTTTTTGGAAAAGTTATTTAACATAACGCGTGTTTTATAGCTACAACTTTTGCCTCTTATTCTAAGAATAATTCACCAAGATCCTATCATAAATGTATGTATGCCTTCATTTTACCCATAATTTTTGCCAGATTTTAATCAAACTTGAATTTTCTTGACATTTTAAAAAAATCCTCTAATATCATATTCATAAAAATTCATCCAGTGGGAGCTGGGTTGGTCCATACTGATAGACAGGCGGACATGACAAAGCTAATAGCCACGATTTGCAATAGATGTCAGAGAAATGGTTTTGGAGACTGTGAACTGTATTTGTTTTACTCAGAAAAGGAATGTTGATGGGCTGTTTTGAATACACTAATCATCCATTTAGTTCCATAAATTGGGGGAATTTCTAGCTAATATGCCATTTAAGTGGAGATTGTGTCCATTATTACAAAATGTCAGTAAAACTGCTTTGCTTACGTGATATTCCAGTGGTTTGTGAAGGAAGCATTCCATCTTCAGCCTAATATTCATATCATGTAACAACTTGTGTGACACACTTTGAACTCCATGTCCAGTGGTTTCTAGAATAGTATTCTAGATTTTGGTCTGTGCAGTCTCAGAACACATTGGGACACTAATGGATCCCCAGAGATAAAAACTAAACATTCATATTTGGATAATTTACAGCTATATTCAAGGGTATGCATATCCCAGTTTGCCAGGCGCATGAAGTGTGTGGGTCCTTAGAATGGAACTTGCTACTTGTCACCCTTCTGGCACCTGGGTTTTTGAGATTGGCCCTAGAATTTTTGGAAAATGTGCAGATCTCAGCCATTGTACAAATATATACATGCCATTCTTAGGAGTATCTGAAGAATGGTTCAGGTCCCATTTAACTATTAGAAGACAGAAAGTTGCAGTAAATTCACCTAATTCAGCTCAGAATTTTTTCTGTGTCTGTGATTCATTGAAGTTCCCCAAGGACCAGTTCTGGGGCCTCTATTGTTCATAATGTATAAATATAAATGACCTTCCTCTGAGAATGAATACTGTATCAGAACCAATGTTATTTGCTGATGATACTAGTGTCATAATTTCAAGCAGAAATTTTGAAGTAAACTAAGTTTTTCTGGGTTATTACACAGCAGGTAGTGGTAATTTTGAAGATTACTGTTAATTGTCAAATTTAGTTCTGTCTCATTTGATTTAATGGTCTGCTGCTAATAATTTAGTTCTGAATTTAGATAAGTGTAGATGTTACACCGTTAGGTCATTGGTCCATATCAGTAACATTCTGAAATCAGGGTGAAGAGAGAGAAACCAACAAGATGCAACTAATATGATGTTTATTGTCAAACTTTGAAAGTTTGACAGTAAATAATAAAGTTGTCAAAGTTTGACAATAAACATCAGCAGTGTTTCTCAACTGCCGGGCCGTGGCATCAATTATACTGGGCCACGAGATGTTTTCCTGGAATTTGTTATTTTAATTTTCTAAGCAATTTTCATGAATAAATGTTTTATAGTGGAAATATTCTGAGGAGAAAAATATTCATGGATGTGTCGAAAAACTCAGACCCAGATGTTGGCCTGAGGAAATTACAATATGCTACAAGATTTCATTGGTCCAGTAATTGATACCTAATTTAAATGTGATTTTATATTTGTCAACATGCCACACCATATACATAAGTGTATAATACTCTTTATGATTATGCCATAATTAATTATTAATACTTATGTCAGTTTAATGTATGAACTTAAAAAAATTGAAAGGTATTTACGAGTAAATTTGTTGGGACTGGGCCCTCGTCTTCCGAAAAAAGGATTTACTGGGCCGTGGTCTCACAGAGGTTCAGAAACACTGGATTAGTTACATCTTGTTTGTTTCTCTTCACTCTACATTCATGATGCACAGTCACAAGAGCCTAAAATTTAAGAAACTCTGAAATCAGTTTACAACGCATATTTTAATTCTGTTATAAAATATGGAATATTTTGTGGGGGTAACTCTTCCAACAGTGGGAAGATTTTCACTTTGAAAGAAAATTATCAGAATTATGGCTGATGCACAACCCAGAACCTCATGTGGAAGTCTATTTGAACAATTAGTGATTCTGCCTGTTTCATGCCAGTATGTATTTTCATTAATATGAGCATCATTACCAGTAATCAGGAAACTTAACAAAAAATAATCTATACACAATATTAATAGAAGGAATAAGCATCATTGCAGACCAAATGCCCGCCTATCTTGTTTTTGGAAAAGTACATCTGTGCTGGCATACAAATTTTCAACAGTTTACCACATAGTGTGACAATCCTCAATAATGACAAGTCAAAATTTAAAGCATACTTAAGAAATACCTATATACACATACATTTTACTCCACAGATTAATTTTTTATGTGTAAAGATGATTTATAATACTGTTTTCATAAAATGTTTTAGTATTTTACACTGTAAACGTGTATAGCTGTATATTTATGACTTTTCCACATCCAGATGTGTGTATGGCACACTTACGTAACCATGAAATGTATGTATATACAGAGCGTGGAAAAACACCATGCCCTAAGTTCGTGAAGTGATAAGGTGGACCAAAACAAAGATTTATTGTCAAGCAGCTGTATGTCAGACATGCTTCCTTGTGGTGTCATGGACCATGAAAGTGAATCTGACTAAGGTTGGAAATCAAGCAAAACCACTGCAGTATTAAAAGGGGGG
>Ga0209755_10008704_pt1 | contig 10801 bp, 9 predicted proteins | sample TergutCo191P1_FD_187301 | JGI IMG/M metagenome (GOLD analysis project Ga0209755, IMG submission 187301) | Cornitermes sp. P1 segment gut microbial communities from Petit-Saut dam, French Guiana - Co191P1 (SPAdes) (version 2) | ecosystem: Host-associated > Arthropoda: Insects > Digestive system >... | reverse complement strand
CCCCCCCTATTTCTAACGAAACAAAACAACATTTCATATAAAGTAACGGGCGAATCGCCACTTTTCAAGATTCGCGGTTCGCATAATCCTCTTCAAAGCTATTTTCTCTTCCGTTGGGTACAAGACCGATCTCCGGTTTACGTATATCCCCTGTTAGGGGAAAGCCGCCTTTTATGGCGGACAAATCAAGGTGATTGCTCATCCAGGATGGGTGTCACAAAAAAAGGGGTTCCGTTATGAAGAACACTTTTAAACTTTTCGGGATTGCCGCAGTGCTTGCGGTAATCGGGCTTTCTTTCGCGGGCTGTGGAACCGTGCCTGGGCTTGTGCCCGCGGTTGCGGCTCAGCCAGATCTTGGGCTTGAACTTCGTTTCGGGTCGGGAAGGGTCGGTTGGTCAGCGCATCCGTCAATCCATGCAAGCGAGTACGAGGTTATCGGATCGGTGGTAATAAGGAACGTAAACCAGGAAACGCTGGTCGCGGATCTTATGACCCAGGCAATCGCGATGGGCGGCCACGATATCATCAACGTTCGTATAGACACCGTAACCGAAGGCAGGGGAAGAAATGAAACGGTAAGGGTAAGTACCGCATCGGCCGTGGTGATAAGGTATGTCGGGGTATTGCGGAATACCGAAAGAGAATAGCTGGAGTAGCGATAATGAAAAATGTTTTGTTGGCGATTGCTGCGCTGACAGCCTTTGGGGTGGGTACGGCTCACGCCCAGCTCCGACTTGATACCGTGATCCAAAATACGGCTACGGAACTTTCCACCTCCTTTGAAAGAGGCTACGGGGTCGCGGTACTGGCCATGCACAGCGATTCGGCGCGAATGTCGGACCACCTTATCAGCGAAATGATTGTCGCCTTTATGACCATGCAGCACGCTCGGGGAATTATCGTGGTGAACCGGATGCAGTTAAACACGTTCGCGGCGCAACTGGATTTCGACACGGCCGGCTCGATTGACAGCGCGACGGCGCAATCCTTGGGAACGCTTATGAACGTCCGGTATGTCGTTACCGGCACCTTTGAACCACGCGGGGATATTTTCCACCTTAGCGTACAGGTGATAGACGTGGAGGCCATGGCAATCCGAAGCATGCATAGCGATGTCCAAGTCGACGGTCTGGTCGCATCCTTGATGGACCTTACGGATAGGCCAATACCGGTTGCCGAACCACGCCCCCCAATCGAACCGCGACAGCCCCGGGAGCCAAGGGTGCCTCGGGAACCAGGAAGGGAAAGAAGCCTGGGCTTAGGGCCCGTGTTTAACACTGCAGACGGAAGAAATGATCACGCACACGTGAGCCATTACTCCTTTGGGGGATGGTTCTTTGCAAACACAAGGATTTTCGAGTTTTCATTTGGAGTGCTTGGCGGTACTGCAGTTGCGGATGGGGAGAGGTGGCAATGGCTGTATCGAGATCTTGGTGGGGGTGGATGGGATTCATCACCCCCATCAGGTGATAATGGTGCCTGGTGGAATGGTGAGCATAGGAATGTGAATTTGCAGGACAGAAGAGGGGGGACGGTGAGAAGCCAGATTTCTACTTTGAACCTTGGGTTCAACTGGAGAATACCCTTCGATGTTCATGATCGCATTACCGTCTTTCCCATTCTTGGTTTCGGGCTCGATTTTATGATTGTGAACGAATTGATTGAGTGGCCTTTTGAAGCGATGGTCTTCACGAACATGCGGTTCAACTTTGGCGGGGGTGCCGATTTTGATCTTACGGATCGTGTGTTTATCAGGGTACAACTAAAGGGTTATTACGGTTTGTTTTTCGCAAGGTTATTTTTCCCCCAGGACTCCCACTACCCCCACATGTTTGGTTTCACCCCCAGAATCGGTATAGGGTTTAGATTGTAGGCCAACTGCTGGTGGGGGGCAAGCTTTACAAGCCCCCCACAAATTGCTACATTTAACTAGCATGAAGGAAATATCACTTACTGGAATAAAACCCACCGGCGACTTGCATGTGGGCAACTACTTCGGCGCGATAAAACCCGCGCTGGAACTCGCTGAAACCTATGACGCGCGTTATTTTATCGCCGACTACCACGGCCTTAACACCATGAAGGATCCTGCGGAATTGGGTTCGACCACAAGGCATGTTGCGGCCGGTTGGCTGGCGGCGGGGCTGGATCCCGAAAAGGTGATCTTTTACCGGCAAAGCTCCATACCCGAAATCTTCGAGCTTACCGTCATGCTCACGGCCTTTACATCCAAGGGGCTTATGAATCGCGCCCATGCCTACAAGGACGCGGTGCAGAAAAACAGCGAGAAAGGCGACGACACCGATGCGGGGATCAACATGGGCCTGTTTACCTACCCCGTTCTTATGGCCGCCGACATTATCGCTTTTGATTCGGACGTGGTACCGGTCGGCAAGGACCAGGTGCAACACATAGAGATGGCCCAGGATATTGCCCAGTCTGTAAATGCCAACTACGGCAAGCCAGTGCTAAAGGTTCCTCGCCCGGGAATTCAAAAGGACAACGCCGTTGTTCCGGGCTTTGACGGCAGAAAGATGAGTAAGAGCTACGGCAACACAATACCGCTGTTCGTCCCAGAGAAAGCCCTGCGAAAGACGATCATGCGAATCGCCACCAATTCCCAAACGGTCGAGGAACCAAAGGATCCCGACACAAGCCATATTTTTCTGCTGTACAAGCTTTTCGCCAGCGACGAGGAACAGGCCGCGCTTGCATCCCGCTACCGTGCCGGGGGCATGGGCTGGGGCGATGCCAAGGAGGAACTGTTCCAAGTGACAAACCGAACGCTTACCCCGATGCGGGAACGCTACGATGCGATTATGGCGGACATTCCAGCGCTGGACAGGATTCTTGAACAGGGGGCGGAAAAGGCCCGTCCCATCGCCGCCGCCACGGTAAGGCGTTTCAGGAAAGCGGCTGGGATAGATTGACTTCCAGAATGAATCCCCTGCGGGCGATAACTTTGCAGGGTAGTACATCTCCAGCCTTAGGTTCCTTTTTCGTGCCGCTTGTCAGGTCCGTAATTATCGCCGCGCCGTCAACTTCCGGCGCGTGGCAGTAAAGTCGCCCCAGCCACAGCTCATCGTCCCCAGATTCGTCGTCAAGCTTTTCCTCCAGCATAACGTCCAGGGTTTGGCCCACGAAGCGATCCATGTTTTTCTCGGTAATCCGCACCTGCGCTTCCTCGATTTTACGCTTTCGAGCAAGGGCGGTTTTTTCGAGAACCTGATCGGGCATATCATAGGCGGCGGTGTCCTCCTCGCGTGAATAGGAAAAACAGCCAAGCCAGTCTGGGCGCAGTTTCTCCTGAAAGTCCAGCAGGGCGGCAAAGTCCCTTTCGGTCTCGCCGGGAAAGCCGACAAGAAAGGTCGTGCGTATGGTGGCAGCAGGAAGCCTATTGCGAATGGTTTCGACCAGAGCAAGATATGTTTCGGCGGTACCGTTTCGGTTCATGGCCGAAAGAATTGTCGGGGATGCATGTTGGAAAGGAATGTCAAAATAGGGAATAAAACGCTGGTCCTTTTCCATTAGGTCAAGAATAGGCAGGGGGAAATGATCGGGATGCATGTACAAAAGCCGCACCCAGAAATTCCCAGGAAGTTCCGCGATGGCGGCAAGCAGTTCCGGCAGACCCGAATCGCCGGACCGGTAGGCCCCTATGTCCTGCCCTATGATGCATAGTTCCAGCACTCCCCTTTCCAAAAGCCTTCTGCATTCGTCAACGATATCCTTGACGGAACGGCAGCGCAACCGCCCGCGAATAAGGGGAATGGCACAGTAGCTGCAATTGTTGTCGCAACCCTCGCTTATTTTAACGTAAGCGGAACCAGGCAGTGACAAAAGCGGGCGATCCCCAGTCGAAAGCTTTTTTGTGGGCGCGCCCTTGCCAAAGCCCAGGGATTTCACCGCTGTAGTAATCTTCGTGATGTCATCGGTCCCGAAAAACCCGTTTACTTCGGGCAGGGATTCCGCAAGATCCTTTGAGTAACGCTGGGCCAGGCAACCGGCAAGCAGGATTTTCTTGCCGGGATACAGCCTTCGCCATTCCATAACCGCGTCTATCGATTCCCGCTTCGCGTCCTCGATAAAGCCGCACGAATTGATGATTATAAGATCGGCATATGCCGCATCGTCAACGGAAAGCCAACCGGCCCCGTCGAGATGGGCCATCATATTTTCCGCATCGACCTGGTTTTTGACGCATCCGAAAGGATCGAGGTAATAACTAGGCTGCACGGCTTAGGCTTCTAGGCGGGCGACTATCAAACGGAAGATGTTATCCTCGCCACGAACCCAGCGAATGTCCGCCACGACAACCTCGCCAGGGTTGCCAAGCTCGATAGGCACGGTTCTTCCACCGCCGATAACCTGGAACCTTGCCGCTTGGGCATTGGATGTCCAGATTCGGATACCGTTATGCACATGCGGAACGGTCAGCTCGTCCAGGCGTTGAAAGAAACGCTCGTTTCTTTCGCGGCGGGCGGGTTCCGCAATGACTTCCCAGCGGAACATGTTGCCCCCCTGGAAGTTTGCCTGAAGGGTAAACGGGTACGGGTTGGGCGAGGTGAATATCACCGAGGAATGGGCCTGGCCCGTTACGGTTGCCGCGCCAGTGGGTACGACCTGCATTTCTTCTATAAAGGACAGCGCGGTGTACCGTTCGAAACGAAGAAGGGCACCCATGCTGATATTGTTTCTGACGTAATCGACGGCCCTTATGCGAAGGTCGAATATGCCGTTGTTGTTCAGGTCCACACTCGCGTGGCGCAGAAGGTCAACAATGACAGGGCCATTGGGGGTCTGGATAATCACATCGTCACCCACAACGTCCAGCAGCTCGATCCTGTGCTGTTCCACACCCTCCGCCGTAAAATCAAAATCCATGGGTATCAAAAGGGTATCGCCCTGGAAAAAACGGTGCTCGAAACTGTCCCCGCTAAGGATATATTCAATTGGTATTCTGGAATGGGAAACCGCGACACCCGCGTCCACGGTGCGGCCCACGAAAAACAAAAATACGCCACCCGCAATGGCAAAAATAAGAAGGGCCACCGCAACGCCAATCGCGACTTTAGGCAATACCGAAGGCTTTCTCAAAAGCTCTTCCACCGGAATCGGCTGTTCCTGAATCTTGATTGCCCGGTAAAGGGAAAGGAGCTCGTCAACATTAAGATCCAGATAATCGCCGTAGTTTCTTATGAAGCCTGTAATGTAAGCCTCGCCCGGAAATTTGGAGAAATTTTCGTCTTCCAGCGCTTCAAGGTATCGAATGGCAAGCTTTGTATCCAAGCCCGCCTGATCTAGACTAATCCCCTTACCTTCGCGGGTTGTCCATAGCTTTTCACCCAGAGATTCCACTGTTTTTCCCTCCCGTCCACTTTAGTTCATGTCTCTGAACATAAAGTTATGGATCGTGTTGGCCCCCGCCGGCGGAGTGTACACAAAGCGCATTTCAGGTATACCCTGATTAACTCTAATATCGGTAAAGTCAAACTGGACATTGACACCCGCGATGGTTGTTCCCGCTATGCGGCGGATAAGGTTGGTATTTGGGTTTATACTAAGGATAATCTCCCGAAAACCTTCCGAGACATTCCTGCGAACAAGGCGAAGCTTCACAACCTGTTCGTTGGAGTTCGCGTCAAGGTTTACCGGTTCGGGGCCGGTAACGAAGGTGGGGATATAATTGCGCCTAAGTAGGTTAAGCCCCTCGGCACTTGCCAGGTTGGCCCCGGCAAAGGCGCGGTTCTGGGCGACGTTCTGATTCAACACAACCTGAAGCCCAGGAATGAACACGGTCAGCATATCCCCGTTGAACAGGATCACCTGGTTCGCCGGCTGCGTAAAGTCGATTCTTAGGGAAGAGGGCGCAAGGTAACTTATGGTTCCGGGCATTACCGAATTGCCAGATCTTACTATTATGTTTGCCTCGTAATCCATAATCGTGCTATAATGTTCCGAGACCATCTGTAGAAACCGATCCGCAGTTATGATTTCCTGGGAATGTACTGGAATAATAAGCAAGATCGACAGCGCCAACGCAAAAAAACATTGTTTCATTGGTTTCCCCTATAGTGTATGATACCCGAAGGGCCTGTGCTTTTACAAGCCCGTCCTTTTGATAAACCAAGCACACCCATCGCAGTTACGGAGTTTTCGGCGTATCGCAGCGAGTATGTTGCCCCCTATATCGTAACTTTTCCCTTGCACAATACTTTTCAAACAGAAACGCAAAAAGGAACCCAGTCATGACAAAACGCCAACGCAGAATCCTGTCGCTTTTCCTGATTGCCATCATCGCCGTGCTTCTGTTGACCGCATTCTCTGGCTGCTATTCCATTAGGCAGGGAACCGCTTTTCTGGGCTATCTTTGCAGGGCGCAGCCTTTGGAGTCGCTGCTTGTACCAACCGGCGACCCGGAGCAGGACGAGCGAAACCGCATATTCGTGGAAAAGGTTCACGACATCCGCCATTTCGCTCAGTACGATCTCGGGCTTAACGTGGGCAGGAACTATTCGCGCTACGTGGCGATTGACCGGGACTTCCTTGCGGCGGTGGTTTCGGCCTCGGCGAAGGATTCCTTCACCACGCATCTTTGGCGTTATCCCATCGTGGGTGCCTTGCCGTACAGGGGGTACTTTAACATCGAGGGGGCCAGGAGGCAGCGGGAAAGGCTGGAAGCCAGGGGGCTGGATGTGTGGGTCCGGGGCGTTGACGCTTTCAGCACGCTTGGCTGGTTCAGGGATCCGGTGTTTACCTTCATGCGAAACTACCGTGTTGACAGACTGGCCGATCTGATTATCCACGAGTCCCTTCACGCTACTGTTTGGCTGCGGGGGCAGGGGCATTTTAACGAGGAACTTGCGGTCCTTGTCGGCCAGGAGGGTGCAAGGCTCTACGTCATCTCCCGTTTCGGCGAGGATTCCGACGAGTACAGGGCAATGGTCGCCGCGGAAAAGGACAGCCGTGCCTTTCGGGAATTCATTTGGGAACTGATTGCCGAGTTGGAGGTCCTATACGGCAGCGGTGCGCCGCGCGAGGTGATCTTGTATGAAAGGCAGATAATCAAGGCAGCTGCGCAGGAACGCTTTGCGGCGGAATACGACGAGCGGTTTATAAGTGACAACTTTCGCGGCTTTTCCACTCTACCCATAAACAACGCCTATCTGGACCTGTTCCGCATATACACCCCTGCCGATGCCTTCGTCGCCAACCTGTTCGAAGAATCTGGCCTTTCCCTGGCCGAATTCATCGCCGTGGCAAAGGCCATGCCCAGAAGGGGGCCGCCTGGCAGGGAAAGGCTTGCGCGTACCCTGGAACTTTGGCTTGCCGAATAGCCTTTAATTTGTTGTGGCACTCATCGCCTTAACACCAATTCCTCAAGGAATAATTCCCTCGGCCTACCAAGCATGTCGGCCCTAACGCCAACCAATGCTATAACATAGGACCGCTCGGGAATCTCCACCAAAAAATTCGCGTCAAGGGATATCATGCTTGAATCATTCGATGAGGCATCCAGAAAAACCGTGCGCCCGCGTTGGGAAAAATACCATGCGTAAATCAGGTAATAATACCCCTCGACTAACATGTCGGATGCTCTCATAAAGTCAAGCTCGCGAAAGGAAAGAAGCTGCGCACCTTTCGCATTGGGGTTATTCAATACCGGCGATCTATGGGAGGCAATCAATTGCCGCAAGGCTTCATAGGGAACGCCAAGTTCGTAGGCATGCTGCTTTATTTGCTCGGACGTAAGCTCTTTTGCAGGCTGCTCTATTTGTTCGTAATCCAGTGTAGGTTCATCCTGCCCGTGGACATACGTGGCCAGGATGAAAACGAATAACAGAAGAACACCTTTGCTTCGCATAACTCCCCCATCGAACTTTCTTTACAACCGCTTCCTAATTTTCCGCAAGAGTCGCTGGATGAAGAACAGCCGCAGTGCCGTCCGCCCGCTGGGTCATAAGGCTTCCTTGCTGTATGCTTATCGAGGCGTTGGGGTGAAGCACCACATCGGACCTGGCCTGTAGCACAAGGTTCCTGTCAAAACGGCCAAGGTTCAACGCGCCGCCGTTGGCATGATCTGCGGTGATGGCGTACAGGTACATTCCGTTTTGCCAGATAAGGCTGCCAGGGTGAATGTCGTCATTCCCCTGCGATACCATTTCCATATTACGGGTATCTATCTCGACCAGGCGTACCGCACCCTGGCCCACACGTTCCCCGGCGATGGCAAGCAGCCTGCCGTCAACAAAGGTAAGGGTTCTTGCCTGTACGGTCGTCAGCGGCGAGTTGCGCTGTTGCCTGGTGGTGGGGTCGATGCTTACCAGTCTTCCCATGGTGGAACCAGGCCGCTCGATAACCACCGTCAGAAAGCCTTGCTGAAGGGTGGGAGGCAACTGCGGCGGAAGCCCCACCTGGGCGATGATAATCTGCTGCTGATCCTGGGCGATGGCTTCCCTGTGCTGCTGCGCGTCGTCGAACCTTTGCTCGGCGAACTGTTCCTGCTGCGCCGCCGCCGCCTGTTGCGCCGCAACGGCGGCTTCCTGTTGGGCAATAGCCTGTTCCTGGGCCGCCGCCGCCGCTTGCGCCTGGGCAATCGCGGCCTGCGCCTGGGCTGCCTGGGCCGGGGTTACCTCGCTGGCCGCTTGTGCCTGGGCCAATTGCTGCTGTTCCTGGGCTATGCGTTGCTGTTCTGCCTCCAGCCTGGCCCTTTCCTGGGCAAGAGCCTGTTCCTCAAGCGCGGCGGCCTGCCGAAGCGCAGCGGCTCTGGCTTCCGCCTCCGCCGCTTCGCGTTCCATTAGGTCAACAAGGTCCATACGTAGTTCTATACCCATGCCGTCTTCCGTGCGAAGCTCGTCTATTACCCGCATGTCCGAGATCGCCGCTGTATCGACGGCACTTAGGTCGCCCATCCCAGCAATGGGTATAAGCATACGGGTCTGGCCGGCCCACTCGTCGAAACGGACGGAAATCCCGACGTTTTGGGGGGTAAGGTGTCCCAGAACGGGGGCCTTGTAACGCCCGGAAATGAAATCCCAGTCCGCCCGGTTAACGGCGTTGTATATAGTAATAAACTGCGACAGAAGCGCGGCATCCGCCTCCGAATAATTGTACGCAGCCTGTAGATAACCTTGTATGATTACGCGAAGATTGCGGATGTGGTCAACGGCGGCACCCGCACCTATCCCGAAAATGTCCGCGTTAAGCCTGTCCCCGTCTGGCGGGGAAACGGAGCTAATAACGAAGTACCAACCCAAGGTCCCAGCCTGTGTTTGACCGGCGGCAATGTCCTGCCCAAGGCTAACGCCAATCTGGCGGATCTGTTCCCTGGTCTCGTTTCGAATTACTGGCCCTTCGAAGTTGACGAAATTTACCGGTGCCTGATGTCTTTCCAGTTCGGCACGGTCAACCTGGGCATGGCTGGTAGCCATAGCGGCAGAAAAAAATACACAAAAAAGTAACATTTTACCTAGATTCTTCATACAGTACTCCTGGCTTTCGTATTTCGATACCGGGATCCTCACCCCGATTGTTTCTTAGTCCATCTATATATATTATAGCATTTTTCCGTGTTCCCGTGTATCATTGGACGCACATATGGACACGATATTAATCCTAGACTTTGGCAGCCAGACGACCCAGCTTATCGCCCGGCGAATACGCGACATGGGTGTGTATACCGAGATTATCCCCGGGGATTCCCCCCTTCCCGCCGGGATCCCCGGCCTGAACCTGAAAGGGATTATCCTGTCCGGCTCCCCGGAGTCGGTAAACGGCACCGGGGTTTCCCCGGACGGGGCGATTTACGACTGCGGCCTTCCCCTGTTGGGCATCTGCTACGGTCTGCACCGCATGACGGTGGACTTGGGCGGCGAGGTAAAGCCACTGCCCAAGCATGAATATGGAAGAATCGGGGTGAAGCTGGGAATCCCGGGGAACGCCAGCATGGAGGGTTTCGCCGCGCGGTTTCTGGAAGGTTTCCGCGCCCCGGCGTTCACCGCGTGGATGAGCCACGGCGACACCGTCACGCGCCTTGCCCCGGGCTTCGCGCAACACGGCACCAGCGAGTCCGGCTTTCCCGCCGTGGTCGCCCACGAGTCCAAGCCCTGGTTCGGCCTTCAGTTCCACCCCGAGGTAACGCACTGCGAGGGTGGCGACGACATGCTCGGCGCGTTCGTCTTCGGCGCGTGCGCCTGCGAAAAGGGCTGGACGATGCAGCACTACGTCGACGAAATGCGCGACACGCTGAACGCCCGCGTCGGCAAGAACCCAGTGCTGCTGCTCATTTCCGGCGGCGTGGATTCCACCGTCGCCGGCGCGCTACTCCTGAAAACCCTGCCCGGCGAGCAGGTCCACCTGATGTACATGGACACCGGGCTGATGCGGAAAAACGAGACCGAGATCGTCAAAGCGAGCCTGGAGAAACTAGGCGCGAAACACCTGCACGTCGTCCACTGCGAGGACGAGTTCCTTTCCGCGCTAAAAGGCGTGACCGATCCCGAAGCGAAACGCCGCGCGATTGGCGATCTTTTTATCACGATTCAGGAAAGGGAGGTCGCGCGGCTCGGGCTTCCAGAGGACTGCTTTCTGGCACAGGGAACCCTGTACACCGACCTTATCGAAAGCGGCAAGGGCGTCGGCAAGAAGGCGCACCTTATCAAAAGCCATCACAACGTCGGCAGCCCCCTGGTCGAGGCGAAGCGCAAGGCCGGCAGAATCATCGAGCCGCTGGATAAGCTGTACAAGGACGAGGTTCGCGCGCTGGGCAGGATGCTTGGCGTGGACGAGGAGGTCGTCCGCC
>Ga0209755_10008703_pt1 | contig 10802 bp, 10 predicted proteins | sample TergutCo191P1_FD_187301 | JGI IMG/M metagenome (GOLD analysis project Ga0209755, IMG submission 187301) | Cornitermes sp. P1 segment gut microbial communities from Petit-Saut dam, French Guiana - Co191P1 (SPAdes) (version 2) | ecosystem: Host-associated > Arthropoda: Insects > Digestive system... | reverse complement strand
CCCCCCTGTGGTGCTGTGGCCCAATGCGGGCCATGGCCTCCCCATTCTTGAGGTTTTTTGATCACACACAACAATACACCACAGTCGGTAGGACTCATCTGGATGAGCGATCAGCTCGTCACAGAGACCTCTACCTGACAACACACAACTCTCACAACAGACAAACATCCATGACCCCGGTGGGATTTGAACCCACGATCACAGCAGGCGAGCGGCTGCAGATCTACGCCTTAGACCATGCGGCCATTGGAACCGGCAATATCTTCCACCTAAGGATCTGATTTTTGTATCTTCATTGATTTCTATTCTCACACATTAAAATCTTACTAATTAGTGTTTTTCTACATATTACAATTTCATTATCAGTACTTATATGCTTAATAAGCACATACACAATCACACACTTCACCTGGCAGACTATCTAAAAATATGTGGGTAGATAGCATACACCATAAAATAAAATTATAGAATTAAAGTAATTTGTGCTGTATTTCACAGTGAAAATATGTATTGAAATCAATTTTATTCCTACTGCAATGAAACGCCATTACTACGAGAGGCTTGTGACCTGCCTACTTGCACCAGTAAGACAAAATTCAATGCGACTGTAACACATAACCTATCACCTATCATTTTCATTTACATCTTTTGAAAAGCAATACCACTGTATATCAGCCATGTACATGGGTCTTTACCACCAAAATTACAAGACTAAAGTGGCAGAATTTGGGAATTCAAAATATATCAATAATTTCATAATCAGGAAACAGCACTTAAGTTTACCATTTTTGCTGCAGGATGTGTGACATTGATCTGCTTGAGAATAGTTGCTCCATCATTTGTAATTGTTACTTCTCCATTGCCAGTCTGAATCTGCAGGACACAGAAATAAGTTTCAAGACAAAACGTTCTTGTGCTTAACATCCTACTTATCACAAAAACTGAAGGCCTAGCTTGCAAAACTTACCATCTTATCCATACCCCGAGGACCTAAACTGGTGCGAATAGCATCAGCTACAGCTGTAAATAAATAGAGATATCAGTGACACAACAGCAGAGTTGTCGATTTTTTCACTTCACAATGATGTATAACCTAATTAAAGAAACATGACAAAACTACAGAATCCACGTCACATCAAGTGGTTCTTAAATATTCCTACATGATTCAGTCAACAGGAGAAACTGCATAAATGGCGCATCCGTTCCTCTTGCTCCTCAAAACCATCCTCTCTCCCAAACCATCTGACAAACCAATTGCTAGACTATATGCTGTACTTCTACCAACTAACTTCCTACACAAATCAATAAAATTCACGTAATGCTGTGAATGCATGACACACCATAAAATCTGTTGCATTTTTAAACAAGAAAACACCAGAGTAAGTTCTCAAAATATGAGGGTTATCCAGAAAATAAGTTCTGTTTGTGAGTATTGCTGCTGCAGCACTGTGGTCATGATAGAGTGCATGTGTGCTGAGTTTGTTGATTCTATGGCAACGCATGGACACAATTTGCAGACATTCGAACAGTGTTTATGTATCATGCCGTGTGTTTATAAAGTTTAAGAAAATAGTGAATCCTGCTTCATGTGAAATGCAGACTGTAATCCATTTCTTGAGTGTGAAGAACATGAAACTGGCTCAAATTCATCAACTTTGTAACGTGTATGCAGAGCATGTCATGAATAGTTTAATGGCACGGAGATGGGTATGACTGTTTAATGAAGGACGCAAAAATGTGCATGATGATCCGTGGAGCTGCCGACCATCTGTGGTGAATGAATATTTCGTCCGTGCAGTTGAAGAGAAGATTAGAGAGAATAGATGATTCACCATTATGTCACTGTCCCTGCATTTTCCTCAAATTTCACAGCCACTTCTTCGTGAAATTGTGTCTGATAAACACGAGTTTTGGAAATTGTTTGTGACGAAGATGCTTACGGAATACACAAACTGAAATGGCAGGCCAATGTATTGGACTTTATGACACTATACACTGAGGGAGGCGTGTAGTCACAGGGGATGAGACATGGGTGTTGCATGCAACCCCTGAATCGAAGCAGCAGTCCATGGATTGAAAGCACACTTCATCGCCACCAAAGACGAAATTCAAGCAGACCACTTCAACTCGGAAGATCATGTGCACAGTGTTTTGGGACAGAAAAAGTGTTCTGGTTGTGGACTTCTTGCCTCAAGGCTCCACAATCAACGAGGGTGTCTACTGCAAGACATTTAAAAAATTGCGGGGTGTGTTCCAGAATAAGTGATGTGGCATGCTTAGCCAGGGCGTTGTGATGATTCATGACAATGACCTCCCACACATTGCCGCTGTAACGCAAAATCTCATCACGACATTTGGCTGGGAACAATTCAATCATCCACCTTACAGCTCAGACTTAGTGCCAAGTGGTTTTTATTTGTTCCTGCATCTTGAATCCTTCCTTGTGGACCAGCGGTTCTACGATGACGAGGTCAAAGAAGCCATTACCACATGCTTTGCATCACAGGTGGCATCATTCTACGATGAAGGGATACAAAAACTGGTGCAACTATGACAAGTGCCTCAACAATGGTGGAAACTATGCTGAAAAGTAGTGTATAGTATGTACATCAAATGGCAATATACAAGGTTTGTAATATATTCTTATTTTTTTTTAATAGCCCATTGGAACTTACTTTCTGGATAACTTATGTATGTAACAACAAATGACTAGCAAGATGGCTCAAAGAGTAACATTGACACACTCAAATTCTGGTTGTGACACCAGGCATTCTGAGGTGTTCTTTGGTCCTCTTCAGTCCCTCTATGTAACTGTCAGGATAATCAAATATATAATGCATCTCTTTGTTATGGCTGCCCTGACATATGAAATTTTTGTGGAATGTCCTGGCAAATACAGGCTTTCAATGCAATAAAGCTGCAGTGCTTGTTGAGATGATGAAATGAAAGTCCAGAAGAATGATGAATTAAAAAAAAAAAAAAGGAATGGTGTAATTGTGTACAAACATATATTAATAAATGGAAAACTGGAAAGAGAGGTCAAAAAACAGAGCTGACTGGGAGAAGTCCATGAAGGAGGCAAAGGTCCGCATTGGACTGTAGTGCCATCAAACAAGACGAAGAATAAGTGAATGAACGAAAGAATGCATGGCTACCTTCTGAACTACATAACAGATGACTATTCTCTATTCAGTAATACTTCAAAGTACCTAATTTCTGCAAGGGAAGAGATATTTAATATTGAAAGAGGTAATGCAATTGAAATATGTCTGCACTTGTTTACTGCTATGTTCTTAAGTCTGACATAATGGAGACCATAATGAATGCGGGTAGCCAGCATACATATTGACAATAATATTACCAGAAGTGACAGCGATTATCAGTGTTAACAGCAGCTACTGCACCCAGTCTGTGTTAAAACAGACTAAGTTTCTGTCACTCACACATAACCTCAACAATGAACCTTTATGAATGCTGCCACTCATGACTTCAGACTGTCATTAATCCTGAAAGAGCAAACAGTACTTTTTTCATAACTCCAGTAATTATCAGTGGTGACATTTATCACTAAAATGAAGCCTCACAAGGCAAAGCTTTATGAATGCTGGCATACATGACATGAGTTTCTGTAATTGCAATGGAAACGTACCCTTGGTGATTTACATTTTGTGTCTCCTTATCTGGGTTGGTTGTCATTCATGTGGGCAGTCACAGATGAACAATAATGAATTAAGTATGCTAATCCTAAAGTGACATACTCTGAATTCTGTGACACAAGAAAAAAGGTAGGCACAAATGAAGCTATATTATAATATGTGCAATACTCACATTACCATGGTCACTCACAAATACTGCTATTGTTAACAAGATAAGAATATTTCAAAGTGTTACTGAATAAATAATAACAGCAAACATTTCAAATCTTGGGTGGGACATACCTGTCCCCTATTCTACGTCAGTGCACCACACAGCCCTGGATAAATAAACACAAAAAAATAGAAATGACAAGCTGAAATACGGTTTCTTTACTGAACATAAGGTGAAACGTTATACACAACTGTTAATGCTCTCCACATACATGAATACTAACCATCATACACACATTCAAATTCAGCTGACCAAAACTCTACCTCGTGCTAAAATATTACTGCCGCTATGCCAAAAGTCATACTCCTTACAATCAGCGTCTTCTTCACCAAAACTGCAACAATGCCAGAAAGTGGCCTTCGGAAATCGCCCACACGCACACATACACAAACCTTAGAAATGACTGACAAAACCAATTACTGTTACATGTGGTGGTCAATAAACCACGCCATACAGGACACTGCAGTCTGCCACTGGTAACTCCTCTACGCAACACACACGGGAAACATGCACTCAATGACTGCTAGAATTTGAGGTTATGCGAATTAGTATGTTCAATAATGTCCCCACTCCATACTCGTTCTATTAAATCCGGCAGAGAACTTGACGTATTGAATAAGAACAACAACAATACATGATAAAGAAGTACATATGACAATACTTCTACCTTTGGCTGCATTAATGTTGCTGCTACGAATATCTACTGGTTTACTTTTGTCCTTGTAAGCAGCAGTCTGCCCTTTACGGCCAATAACCGATCCAGATTGTGGAGTCATCTCAAGCTGCGTAGTTCTGTACTTGTTAATGAAATAACTGCTGAATTTAGTACTTGATGATAACCGATATCAATCCGAAAAATCCTTTCTCACACTAAACCACACACCCCAACGCCATGCGTACATCGACCTTACCATCGATTGTTCTAATCTGTGGTTCTAAACGACTCTGACCAGGGATGATATGTGGTGACCAGAGTTTCCAACTTGCTCGTAGCTGTTGCTCACAGATGGTTTTTAATCTATTTTATTCTGTTATTTAACGAACACATTCTAAAATGCAAGCTTCCGCCGCGTGGTTGCGGACGGCGAACAGAGTTATTGTGGTGACCTTAGTCTTTGTAGGTTGGTATACAGCGCGTGGTGGTAATTAACATAGATAAGAGTAATTAGTTACTCCACAACGAGTTATTGTTATCACAAGTATACGATACGTAACCAGTTCGATCCCTGTTGTGCGGAGAAATGAGGGCTTTTCGTAAGTGAGGTTATGTGTTCGAAATTTGTACATTTACTATTACTGCTTGATACGCCCCTAAAATGGCAAGTGCAGATTTAGAAGAAAAAAGCGGACGAAATGCCGAAGTGGTTGAGAATGCGTGGTCTATGAAAATCCCCGAATTTCGACAGAGCGACAATCCACACAGACTGTTAGAAGAAAGTTCTTTTGCAACATTGTTCCCGAAATACAGAGAACACTACTTGAGGGAATGTTGGCCTTTGGTTCAGTCGTCTTTGGAAGAATACGGCATTAAGGCGGAGTTGGATGTTGTGGAAGGCAGTATGACTGTGCGAACAACTCGTCGCACTTGGGATCCATACATCATTATAAAGGCTAGGGACATGATTAAGCTTTTGTCTAGGAGTGTTCCATATGAACAAGCAGTTCGCGTTCTACAGGATGAAGTAGGATCGGACATAATAAAAATTGGTTCTTTAGTGCGCAACAGAGAGAAGTTTGTGAAAAGGAGGCAGAGACTAATTGGACCCAGTGGCTGCACTCTGAAGTCTATTGAACTGCTGACTGACTGTTATGTTCTTGTCCAGGGTCAAACTGTAGCAGCCTTGGGTCCTTACAAAGGTCTTCAGCAGGTTCGGCGTATTGTTGAGGATACAATGCAGAACATCCATCCCATCTACAATATCAAAGCTCTCATGATCAAGCGTGAACTGGCAAAAGATCACAAGTTAAAAAATGAAAATTGGGAACGATTTCTCCCCAAGTTTAATAGCAAGAATCTAAGTAAACGGAAACAGCCAAAGAAGAAGAAAACTAAGAAAGAGTACACACCATTCCCTCCCCCACAGCAAGAGAGCAAAGTAGATAAGCAGTTGGCAAGTGGAGAATATTTCTTGAAGGAAGAGCAACGGCAGGCTCGTAGGCGCAGACTGAAGGATGAAAAGCATGCAGCAGCAGCTAAACTGCGTGAAGAGAAGCGAAAGAAACCATTCATACCACCTGAGGAACGTCAGTACAAGACCTCATCAGTGAGTCAGAGCTCCGATATTGATGTTGCTGCACTGAAGAAGAAAGTCAAGAATGCCCAAAAAAAGAAATTGTCATCATTATTATCATTATAATACTTCATTTCAATAAATGTACAGCTATATTGATCTTTTCAATCCAATTCAGTGTACTTGCTGTTTTGTTCATTTCTTTTGTACTATATGCTACTAAACCTTTAAAACAAAATAATTCATTGTTATGTGCATGTTGTAGATCCATGTTTTCATTATTACTCTGTACATTCTTCATATCTTTGTATTAACATAAATTCTCAGATCCTGTACAGCTTCTTCTGTCACTAATCTTAAAAGTTTGGTATTTTACTACTTTTCTTTTGATATTTGGCTGTTAGAATATGACATGTTTGATAGGGAGATGCCAAATTTTTGTACAAGTTAGTCCCTTTGAATGTAGGTGATTTTGTTGATGAACCCCATGAATATTTGTTGGATCTGTCTACAGGAATTTGTAATGTGACATGCTTTGCTACTTCAACAACAAATGCTAGGTGTGTGAACCCTCCAATCTAGGAGTTCTTGTAAGTTGAAAAGATGACATCAGGAAACAAAATTTCAGTGGAGTCAGGTTGAATAACAAGAGTGTTCAGTTTTATAGAATGTTATGATTTATACCGCATTTTGTATGATTTAATAACCAATGCAATTATAATGCATTGCACAGTTGGTTGCTTAGGTTCTGTTGTCATTACTAATGTTTTATCTTTCATAATACACATATGTGTAAATTGGAAGAATATAACTTTCACACTAGATTATTTATATGTATTGGTAACATAAAATATAGAGATGATCAGAACCGTACACTAGAATGTCTTGTAATAATATGATGATATTTACAGCAGTCAACACAACTATATTTATTATAAATATAGTATCCTTGTTTCTGTAAAATGGTTACATGTTTCATCTCATCTTGAGTCATCATCAGGCCCAACAAAAATGTACAAGAAAAAAAGGGTAGCTGTACGATGATAAATTGTCACGCTGTAGTTAGAGACTTCATCCTTACAATACGGTAAGGATATTGTGTTTATACTAAATATAGTTTTGTAGACTGTTTTAATTATGATCATGTTATTGAGTAACACAATACATTGTCTTCTATCAAGAATGTCTTGGAACGTCTGGTAATTTATGTAGCACATTTTAACAAACTTTGGTTAAAACTGCGCATGTGTTTGAAGGAAGTGCATTAAATTGAAGCATACGATGAAAGTGTGTTTGTCAGTGTGTAAATTTGAGATGCAATGCAATACAGAATTGTTTTCTGCAAATTGAATTTTGGTCCATACAAATTCAGTGTTAAGCTTCTGCTTGACATGATGCTCAAAATAAGATGTCACTTTTCTTAAAAATGGCACATTGTGTAAAACATTTATGCATAATACCATTTTACATGTCCATATGATCTGTTATGGTATTTGAAACATCTGTACAATGATAGTAGAGAAACACAAGTTGGAAAATTAAATCTATTTGCACTGTTTGTTCACAGTTGTTCATTTGTAAATTTCTGGATCTGTGCCAGAAAGAAACACTTGCGAATGATGTAAAACCACAAAGAAAGTAGTTGGAAAACATCTGTATTCCACACTTTCTTGTGGAACTGTTAGCAAGTACAATTTCAGGTGCATATGAAGCTAAAGAGTTAGCAGTGTGGTGTTCAGCAGTAATATCTGGTGTTCTAACAAAAGTCAGGTTGACATTTGGATACAGTCTAAATTAGATAGAGTTGAAAGTGGTAGCTTATGTGAATATGAGCTAGAAGGTCATACTGAGTCTTGGCATAGAAGATAACACCTATGCAAGATTTGTGTTGTCATGTTCCAGACGATACTGCCAGTTCCTGGATCTAATTTTTCACATACCATGTAGTATATTTTCACTGCAGTAAGATTAAATAAAATGAGGTCCTCTTTAGAGCACCCATTTAAAAGGAAGTAATTATAAGAAACTGACAACTTTGAAGCCATTTTTAGACTACAATGCATTCTGTTACAGAAAAGGGAAAGTTCAAATAAAGTGTGATTCCAAGCGTGATTTCTCTCATTACTAGATGCAACATAAGCATGCTGCATGTTAAGTGCTGTTTGCACGACTGGCACTGAAGCCAGAAAGTGGGTATGGGCTTCAATAGGAAGTACGGTTCTGAACATATCTGGATGCTGCTAAGAACACCGAAAATGGCTTTACAATTCTGCTACTGCATTCTTATTGGCTAGCTGCAGTCCTGTAAAAATATATTAAACTCATTAGGTGGTGATGTCCAGCATTTCTGTCAGTGCTGTTACTGGACATTCTGTTAACCTTTTAAAGCCTAGACTTACTTTTTGTACCACCAGCTCTAACATAGAAAAATTCTGTGTATGCCGACAATGCATTTATGTGTTTTGTGTAAATCTCAGAACAAACGGCGATTATTTCTCTGTACAGCATTTACTGACTGGTTTGTATAACCAAGGCAGGGAGTGTTTACTGCACAGTTTGAACTGGGTCTTCAAATGGGACAGATACAGTTTCACCCTTAAAAGGTTAAACACAGGAAGAGGTTAACCACTGTTAAACTCAGTTATTTAACCCTTTAAATGCTGAGTTAAATCCCATCTGCTGGCATTATTAGGAGCTCACCATATTTTCCACATTAGCAGGTTAAGGGTTGAATTAGGGGAAAGTTACCTCTGAGCTTGGGATCACATCAGGAGGGGCATGCATACCAACTAAACCTTGGTATGAGTTGGGTTAGTTTCTCTCCCTCCTCACATGTAAAGGGAAACTTCATATGCAGGGATCCTTTCTGTATACTAAATGTATACCGTATTAGGATTGACAAACATGTCTTTTGTACCATGTGAGGTCAGAATGTGACATAGCATTGATGGCTGGCAGTTGATTTCTAGATGTTGATTTGAAACTCTGAAGACAATTTAATTTTACTTTGTGTTCTAGTAAGAACTTGGGAGATCTAGATGCAAATGGGAGAATCATATAAAAAATGGATGTTCAAAAAAAAAGATTAGGGTGGGGGGGACTGGATTGATCTGGCTCAGGATAGGGACAGGTGGTGGGAACTTGTGACCACAGTAATGAAGCTTGGGTTTCATAAAACACAGGGGATTTCTTGACTACCTGAGGAATTGTTAGCTTCTCCTGAAGGATTGTACTCCATGAAGTTAGTTCTGGTAAGACCTATCAATTTACAACAGAATTCTTACATTCTAAAATTATTTCAAAACATTCCCTGAAAAAGCATGTACAAATATGATACTGTAATTCTGTCAGTAGTGGAAGCATAAAAGAGTGATACAGCATCACATCCTAGAAGACTGGAATCCTGAAACGTTAAATTTCTGGAAGAAGGATTTGAGTTTCTTTTCATGGCCATGATACTAATCACTCCCCTCTAGTACCAATGTCTTAAGAGTGCATAGGCAGAGGGATTCTTTAACCTTAAAACATGTCTTTTGTTACATTTACTTACATCAGCAGTCAGCTTATATTCCACAAGATGACAACCATTACCCTATGGCTAGTGATAACACAATTCAGGAGTATAAGGCTGAAATGTCAAGAAGAATGTTAAACTGACAGTATTATAACATGTTCCTGCAGTCTTCCTGAACACATGAACAACTGAATATCTCTACCAAAAAATTATTGGCAATGCAGGCAACGGCTAACGGTTTTTCTTCATTGTATTAATCACATTCTCTACCTGCTTTCTTTAGAATGCTGTGACAGTGGTGGATGGTTTGAGCCACTGGTTTTCATCTCGAAGAAACCCCCAACTTTATTGTTGACACTTTTCACAAATGGTTTAGGTTCTACTTCAATTAATAAGGTGCTGTTTTCCTGCAAGAAAGTGGGAGTCTATTCAGTTGATATGCTGTTGATGAACAAATTATGATACTCGGCGACCTTCCTCTCATCATCAATACTTCAGAGTACCTTGGCTCTGATACTGCTTCAGCTTCTTATCACTTATCCATCCAATATTTGTTACTGCAGCTTATCAGCAGTAACTTGACTTTAGAAAGGTTATTAGCCTGCTGCAAGGTAAATTGGTTGATAGAACTACCATCTTACTGCCTCCAAAGCTGTAGTGTCCTGTTTGTTGCCAACCCTTTGACCTGTGTGGTGGTGCCAGTATTGCCTGCATAATCTGTGTCCTTAATTCCAACAGACCACTTTCTTATGGTACAGTGGTGATTTCATCTGTATCCCTTTGGCATGAGACTCCAGTACCTTAACCACCAGGACCCCTTATGTTGAGTTGGAAGCTTAGTGTTTGTGGTCCTGCACAAATTTTAATTTGTCCTTGTGGTCAGATTGGGATCATCAAAGGAAGAAAAGAATGATGTGATGGGGTATAATTAAAATGTAATTACATTAATTGTTACAATGATTTTATACTGAGCTGATGAGACTATTATTTGATTTAAAATATTTAAACCCTAGTAATAACAAAATGTGGGGCAGGACCCCAAGGTGCATAAATGATATTTTAATTTCATCAGATTTAATGAAGTTTGGTATTTTAAATGGGTTTGTTGAAAATGTTCTGGTTTCATGTTTGGACTGCAGGAGTGTTATTTTCAATCCTCTTAGAGACTTAAAAAAAAAAAAACACACACA
>Ga0209755_10008702_pt1 | contig 10803 bp, 10 predicted proteins | sample TergutCo191P1_FD_187301 | JGI IMG/M metagenome (GOLD analysis project Ga0209755, IMG submission 187301) | Cornitermes sp. P1 segment gut microbial communities from Petit-Saut dam, French Guiana - Co191P1 (SPAdes) (version 2) | ecosystem: Host-associated > Arthropoda: Insects > Digestive system... | reverse complement strand
TGTATGTGTGTATGTATATATATATATAGCAAAATATGTCTCACCAACACTTTTAACAAATATGTTATCACATACATAATCTTGAAACCATGCTAATTATTGACATGTCCTAGGCCAATAACTTGGCACAAAGGTATGAATAAACTGGCCAATTTATGGGTTGGTTGACTGCACAATCTTTATGAGAAAAGATGTGACACAAAAGTTAGACTTGAACTTGTGAAGGTATTAGTTCCAACATACAAACAAAAGTTACCACCCACAGCAGCTACATCCAGACCCTCCACTCTCCAAAAGGAACTTCACTACAAAATGACCACCAGCAGAGAAGATGAATGACCTTAGAGCAAATGTGCTGTTTGAATTAGATACCAGAAGTGGTGGAGGGGACACATTTACTGGTGTTCAGATCATGAAGTTTGCCTCTACCTTCAAAACCATTTCAAGAAGTGTCACACTTAAATGACCTTGTAAGTGGACTGAATCCCATGTCATGAAATTATTTTTGTACAATATCTCTTTTCTGGATAGTACATGCTTAATAAAAAAAAAATTAAAAAAACTCAACTGGCCAATTCGTTCAACAGTCACTGCAATTTTTTCTGAGTGTACAAATGCAAAAGTGAAGTTGTCCCTCTGCATGCAATGCAAGAATATGGAAGAGTGGAGGTATAGCTCCACATATTCTTAACCTCAGCACTAGATGGGGTGAGTAATCAGCTTCATGCCTCAGCTGCTTTACCTCTTGGAAAAGATCTCTGGTACCTGCTGAAGACAAGACTGTTTAAGCCCTAGCACCAGTCTCAACACTTTTGAGAACAAAACAATGCCTTGCTCCTGCCACATATAAAATCACAACTTATCAAATGTCAGGCCCACAGGCTTGTCACTATACCGACTGCACTATCCTGGCCCCTGGCACCCTGGTCTACTCCTAGGTATGATGCTGCTCTTTTAAATGCTTTGCTTGAGGGGTTACAACACATGACTGAGTTAGATAAAGATGTATAAAGTTCATGATGCTGTAATAAAGGAAAAAAAAAAAAAGAGGGATAGTTTACAAACCAAACAATTTGCACATGGACAACTGAGAGTAGTGTGCCACGTAGCTCAGTCAGTATAGCAACTAACTACAGGCTGGATGGTCCGGGATCGAATCCCGGTGAGGATGAGATTTTCCGCCCATCCAGACCAGCCCTAGGGCCCACCCAGCCTCCTGTACAATGGGTACCAGGTCTTTCCCGGGGGTAGAGGCGGCCGGGGCGTGGGGCTGACCCCCCACCCCCATCTAGTGCCGAAGGTCCTAGAAAAGAGTACAGCTATACCTCTACTCACCTCAAGGGCCTGTGTGGCCTATAAAAAATGGTGAAAACCTATCAACTGACAGTACACTGAATTCGCATAGTTAGTTGTATATAGACAGCCCTCATTTAACATTGCCTCTAACATTGTTATGCTTTAATGATGGTAAATTTTAGTGATAAAATATCTGATTAACACTGCCCAGGCTTGGATAGACATTGTTTTCTCAGGCATGTTAATTAGCAAATAATTCATATGGGGAAAATATTCTACGTTGTTTCACTCTACGAGTATGTTTCTGCAATGTTCAGGAACATAACTCCAACATTAAGTGATGAACTAAGCCAAGTCATTTTAACAACTGGAAATGGAACTGCACAGGTCTGTAGGAATTCCACTGACATTAAGATCATACTTACTGGATTCCAGAGCACTGTCATCTCCAACAGTATCTGAGGACAACTGCCTTTTGCTCTACCATGCAGCTTCTTATCTTTCAGGGAGTACCACTTCTTTTCCCCATTACGAATCCTCAGTAATGGGATAGCAACTTTTCCTAGAAACTCCACTTTGTGATCTCTATCTTCATCATATACTGTCACCTCAAGAACGGAGTTGATATCCTTCACATTGCTGCCAAACATCAATCACATAATAAGTTCAAATCCTTCTTGGCTTCTTTAAGAAATCTTCAGCAACTCATGCCCAACTAAAATTTCACCTAAAAATATGATGATGGAGGAAAATGCTAAAGCTAGAGCTACCATATATCCTCTTTGCCCTAAAAAGTCCTCTTTTGTTTTAGGCCCAAAATTTCCATGCAGGCACCTTTGTATATTTTGCAGAAATGTCTAGATTTTTGACCATTTGTTATTTCTTATAGTTTTTGCATATTTTAATGGTAATAAAATGGGGAAAATAATGCACTTTTTTAAAAGAAATACACAATTATATTACATTATCAATGTCTGAGTCAAAACTAAAAATGTATAAGTTCAGCAGTTGACCTAAGGAACGTCTTGATAGAACTTCAGCATGAAGTCATGAATAACTTGAACTAGGTAAAAAACATGATGAAAGAAGTCTCACTTAGAATTTCATATCCAAGAAATTTAATGAACAATTAGCAAAGAACTGTAGACAGGGATGTTTATTTAATAAAATTGTGACTATTTACATATCCTATTTTTTTTTAACATCCCTTTTCAATTGTATGCCCTCTTTTGTATGGTCAACACATTGAAAATGTCCTTTTTTTTTTGTGATGGGTATATGGTAACCCTCACTAAAGCTCAATATTTTATTTTTAATTATTCATGAATGGAGCAATTCAAAATAATAAAGTCACTCAAAGGATTAAGACTACAGAGAATTCTAGGATTTTTCACTCAAAATTTACAATAACATTCTGAATGTCCATCCAACCTTGATATGGAATATATACACACGTGAACATCGTAGCATTATGCAGAAAATATACACATATACGAACAACAAAAATAGATATTCTCTAAAGTGTAGGTGTTACTGAATACCAGAAAAATTTATGAGCTAAGACTGAAAACAATGCACCCTAAACTTCCAAACTGCCAGTAAGAAGGTTTGGTATATACTTAAGAAGCCTCTAGTAGAGAGGTTTGCACACTGCCCAAAGAAGCATTGACAGCAAAAGATCTTAACAGACAGGAAAGGAAAATGAACAAATGTACAGGCTACACTTCATTTTTCACTAATTATATACATACCATAGATTGTGCAACACAAATCTTTTCAGAAACATAAAAACTTAGCCAATTTACTGACATTCAAAATTCAAGAATGGTTCTATTGCATTCATATGCAACCATGGATTGTACAGCATGGCCTCATTCAAGTTCGACCAAACACATGTTCAAAGACCACCATATAGCAGGAAAAAGGCTAGCATTGCTTCTTTTTGCTATGATATTTTTTTTTTATGAAAATGCAGTAAGTTTCCTTCAAATTGGCCTAATATTGGCTTAATTGAATCATACACACAGGAAGCATAATGAAGGTGCAAAACTGTTATTCGAGGGCCGCCAACCTCTCCAAGTTGTTAAGACTGTACCAGTTTTATGATATATTCTCACAGAATCAGGGAAAACCTGGTACAAAACTTACTGATTACCATTAATATAATCCATATCCATCACATAAAAAGAATGAGATAATGCTATTTCATCATTAATCACTATTATGATTGTACCCAGCATGCAAAGATACACCTTCATAAGCCTTCCAAACCACTGTGAAGTAATTAATCAGACAATACCATACGTGGTCTTTCTGTGTTCATGACAGCCAGGAATGATGATGCACAAGGGAGAGTGCATGTTGTTTACAACACTTCAATCAGTGTAACTGTAAGGATGTCCAATTAACATTCTAATGAAAGATAAAATATAGAGTTTACTCAAACTCATAAGGGTCAGGCTGATCTTCATATAATAGTATAACTGTAGTAGAGTAGTAGATAAAGTTGTAAGAAAGAGATCTCTTTCACAGAAATGACAATTCAAAGAATTTAACTACCATTTTTTTACATAATAATGTCTATTTAAAACCCTTAAGGGTTGAAACATTTAACATTTTGTACAAAAAATATTGTTATTAAAACAAAAAGTGGGTGTGTTGACTATAATGTTTTTATTACTTAAACAAAAGGCCGTTTAAAATCAATATTGCTCATGCAAGTAAACAATATACACTGCAGAACATACACACACATACACACAAACACATGCAGCATGAAACAACAGCAACTGTAGTGCAAGAAAGCAATGTGATCAAGTGAACTAACACACGTACAATGTGAATATCTTCTGCCATGATGGTGTTAGGGTCTTGTATTCTGTTTGTGTCTGTAGGCGAGCATTCACCAATTCCAGCACACAGAATGGATCCGATTTGCCCCCCAGATCGGCTGCTGCTAGCCCCTGTGCTCGGAACACCTTCACAGTCAGGTGACCAACATCTCGAAGGTTGTGGAGAGTACGAAGGAGGGCCTACACATGGTAAGTGTGAATATATTACACTATTCTGGCCACATTAAACACACAGCATGGATATGGGATACTAAAATGTGTAAATCTCTCTCAGTTCTTCTTCTTGTATATACCCCTGCAGAAGGTGCACATACGCAACATCAACCTACTAGAAGGGTAAGGTTATCAATAAGTGCAGGTTCTAAATAAGACAATTATAAAGATAAGGCTGTTCACTATTACAGTGAACTAAGGCACTGTGCTACAGCTCTCAATCTGTGAAACTGACAGAGGCACACAGTGATACAAATCTGTGGGTGCCTCACTGTGATACACCAAAAGCTGATTGACTTGATTAAACACGTATCAAAAGGGTGACATAACCTACTGCAACAAAACTTTCTGACTGTGCATTAATAGCATATCTTCCAAGAACAGTATGAAAGATAACAGTTGCAAAAACAATTAACTGCAAATATTGAAAATTCAGAATTTACATTAAGTAGATATTAACAGATTCTTTGATTAATTATTCATGACATTTCATCTGTAGATGTTACATAATGACAAATGAGATGGGACAATGAACACACATAGTGAACAGGTAAGGGTCTGACAAAACTGCAGAAAACCATGGAGTATGTTAAGTCGAGCTTTAAACCTGGTACCTCCAGAATAAAATTTGAAGCATTACAGCTACCCCAACCCAATACATATAAAGGAATTAACAAAAAATACAGAAAAATCAGCTTCAGATAATCCTGCTTGAGATGTTTTCCCACATCAGATGCTCCAGTAATTTAGTATCGAAGTTTTCCATCCCACTTAAAGGGACTCCCACCTAAGAGGCACAACATGTTCATGACATAAAAAATTCACCATTTTAATACAGTTTTGGTATACAAATCATAAATAATTTCCCCAAGTGTCCTCCTGTTCAATTTGTTTCAAAAATTGGGATGAAATTACAATCTCTGTGCCTAGAGATTAATATCCAAGGAAATTTCCACATTTTCTGAAATGACATGACATATGTGGCTTAATTCTGATATGTCATCTGTCCCATTGGTCACTAAGTGGACCACATTGGTGAACCCTGTTGGTGTTTGAGACCAATTACTGCTACAAGGCTTGTAACAGATTGTGATAATACGGTTCCCTCAACCATTCTGAATTTAGTGCTATAAATTATTAAAGAAATTTGGATCCAAAACATTGTTAATGCAATTTAAAAAAAAAAACCATATCCAAGAGAAGCAACATTATGGAGTGTGGGCATTCTACAAGGTAAAAAATCATGGAGTTAACATACTATGATTGTGTCTTTCTATGTGCTTTACTTTAATTTAAAACAATTTGAAGTATTCTGTGTGCAAAATTTATAAGCATTTGATTTTCACTTAACATTGCATGTGTGTGTACAGTTTTCATCCTGTAAAGCAATTAATTACCAAACATGTGATCATCACAGCTACATCAAAAACCTACACAAAATATATGCTGCTGTCAGTTAAAGAACACCTGCATGTCACAAACACGATGGATGCTACTACACATATTCCAAAAAAAATTAATGAAGAACATGGAATTTATGTGTTGACTTTAAGTACAGATACATTGAACTTAGAAACAATACTCTCCAACAGTCTATTTAAGTGAGCAGGCTAGGTGGATAAAGGTTTAAAAAGATATACATGGGACCATACAATTGGTACTTATGAAATAGTTCTAGCAAAAATGGACTAAAAAATTTGTTCTCTTGTTTTCAGGATTGTATCACGATCACTGAAGATACTATGAGATAAATAAGGTTTGCTGGTTAAATTGAACCAATTATGCAGAGTTTATATGGAATAATATTCTAGTAAAGTGAATATCACTTTCACTACACAGCATGTTTTCAGGCTTACCTTCTTAACACAGTTTTGGGCTCAGCAAGCCTAATGTGGTAAGTTTTTCCAAAAATTGTTTTAACAGAATTTCACGGTATATAAAAATCCTTTTTAGCAATGTGTACCTCACCTAGTATCAACAAAACTGCTGTTAAAATTAATACAAAAATAAATGTACCATCAAAAGTTTGCAACAAACAACACAGCACATACACTGCTGCCAACTCACACATGTGTAGATATTACAGGATCATGGATGAGTGCAAGCTGTTGGAAGACCTGCACAGTGGATGGTTTGCAACAGAGCAGAGAGAGTACAGTATCAGCCAAGTGTAGGAAGCTGTGTCTGCTGACTGTCAACAACGGCAGAGCTAAATTCTGAGAAAGCTGAAAGTTAGTTGGTAGCTGTGACATCAACCTCAATACGAAACTGGAAAGTGCACTGTATTTGCCAGTTAATCATACCCAGAATATTGATGTAGCAACAACACAATGATCATGTTCGGGATAAGTAGCAAGCTCGTTACACCTGCAATTAATGGTCTAAACTTTCACTGAAAGATAATCACAGATTATAAAATCTGGTGTTTCCTGAACTGTAATGACAATTCTGATGTGGAAGCCACCAATGCCATCAAGGACCAAACAAGTTCCATAATTTCTCTCAAAAGTGAACATTATGCTGAAGGCACTTTCACTAGCAGGGTACTGCAAATAATTGCATTCCAAGGGCTGCTATAGTCAACAAGGATACGTACAAACAGGTGTTCTCACTACTGTAGATGATGCATATCAGAAGAGTTCTAAAATGTGTGCTCTGATACACTGGTTGCTACTTATGTAGCAGCTGCTCACTACAAATGGTGCTGTGACTGTTACCTCCTTTCACTAAGGACCAGATGAATAGCTGTCACTGCAAGAATGCAGCAGAGGGTCAAGAGACTCTGAAGATTACATGTACAGCAGAAGACTCAGCACAGTGGTTTGTAGAAACATTCAGCACAGTTGTATGTACTCTAGTTGAAGTGTACAGCTGCTGCTGGACAGGATTTTAAAGGCGATTACATCTACCACATTCAAGATAAATCAACTGTCCCCAAACATTGTGAAATCACTACATACAGAATGCATACATTTTCTATACTAATTACAGATGATGTTTGTCTTACAAATAAAATGGCAGCATAAAATGCTCTCTTTCATAGTTATGTCCATCAGATCCTCATTATTTAAGAGACTTAAGTTCATAATTTATACAATGAATACCATATTCTCCACAAACAACAAACCTTACAGGTCAGAGAGATTTCCAATACAAAAATGACAATTAGTGTTTCAGGAGACAAAAACACGAATGCAACAATTAAAACATAAAATAAAAATAAATGTATCCTAAATAAACTACTACAAAGAAAATACTTGTCTGCTGACACACTGAAATGAAATACAGAATATTGAGACTGGGTATCCCATACATGTGCCCTGCCCTGATAATTACATGCCTGTCAGCCTAAAACTCAGCAGCTTTGTAAACATGGATGCTGGAAAAATGTTGCATAAAATTTAACATGTAAGGAAACAATATATATGATCACTGTAAGCTCAGCATTACAAGTACTCACAAGCATTGTCTATGAAGCCATAGGCTTCAAAGATCCAAGAAAACAGATTTCAACCAAACACAGTGGCTGTGCAATGTAAAGTGCACTTAGTCTTGGACAGTTCAAGTAAAGAGCCTATGGGCTCCAACCCTAATTGAAGCATGGGTGTATGTCCACATTTATGTACTGTGCTATGCTATTTAGGCAGAGGTCTTGCAAAAGGCAAGCCCCACATCCAGGTGGTCCTACATACTATACAAAGGATTCAGCTTTTTACAATAATACAAAAACAGAAAAGGTTAGACCTGCTGAATACAAACAGGAAGAGGAAGAAACAATTTAAATTTTGTAATTTTTCAGTAATGGGTTGCTGTCTCTTTGTGAGGACTGAAATATTTAACAATTTTGACTAATGGCAGTGTGTTACTTGGGAATGAGCAAGTACACAGGAATGCAAAAATAACATATTGTAAAATGAGTGAAGTTAATGGCAACTTATTATTACAGAAATTTTACAGTTGTCCATTCCGTACACTTTTAGATATATTCATTTTATTGTACCAACCAAATGCACACTATTAAATGCATATTAATATTGAAAACACAGCTCAAACATGTTTTGGTACACATGTTCCACCCGCACAGAGCACAACATGTCAGGTTTAAAAGCAATTGCCAATGATATACTATATTTACATGGTTCCACAGTCTTCAGTAGGCTCCATTGTTGATGTAAATTATGTTTAAAATATACAACTTGCGTAGTTCAAAATCCTATGATTAAGATATGATTAATATATTTCTTACATTAGTAAATATGATGATATGATATGATTTATACAAAGTAAAATTATTATTGCTAAGGTTGGTAGTGGAAGCTTATCTTGTATGAATCATATTCACTGTATAAGAATGTTATAATCATATCTTAAACATATTATTTTAAAACTGCACAAGTTGTACCTTCTGTACATAACTGGCATCAACAATGGAGCCTGCTTAACACTGGAAATTGTAAACCTGGCATATTGTGCTCCCTGCAGAAGGTACACTTGTACCAAACATGTCAGAAATACATCTCTAATATTCATATACATTTAATACTGGCATGTGGTTGGTAAAATCCATTGAGTATATTTGTTATTACAGATAATTTAAAATAACAAATATGTATTGTTACTCTAACCTGAAGATTTGTAGAATTCTTCTAACAAATACAATTATAAGTCTCACTACCCAGTTTGATTATACCTCACTACGCTTCACTGTCTTTCTATAAGAGTTCACGCTAGAACAGGCTGTGAAGGCCCAGAGGGAGAGTAGTTATGGCTCTACTCTTCCTTTAACCTCAGCATTAGATGGGGTGGATAGTCAACACCATGTCCTGGCCGCTTTACCCCTGGGAAAGAGACCCGGTTCCCATTGCATAGGAGGCTGGGTGGGCCCCAGGGCCAGTCAGGACAGGTGTGGAAAATCTCACCCCCAAAGGGATTCAATCCCCGGACCATCCAGCCCAAAGTGAGTCGCTAAACCAACTATGCCCTCCTGGCCCTCACTGTCTTTCTATACCATGTGGTATCACAAAACACAGTTCTCAGAATCATATTTCACAGCTTGTAAGATAAACCCACAAAGGGGTTGGAGGCCAACAGCTTGAAATGTGTACTTCTAATTAAGGTGGTATATATATTTAACCAGAAAAGTTTATCACAAACACATTTACAAGGGCACAAAATGTTATTTCTTTAACATCTTGTGTTCTATGTAAGTGTCTTTAGTCTATAACTACTACTCGTACTGAATTAAAACAATGTTATTACCAAGAAGACAAAACAGGGAATTGATAGTTACTTTATGAAGTTTTCCTCCCTGTTTGCACTAATAATGCTTAATGAACTTACATAACGCTTCTCTAAAATTTCACGTTCACGAGGATTCTCCTCATAAGTGGTTAAGTCAGATATTGTCTCTGATGCTGTAGTTCCACTGATAGTAAGCAAAAGAAAGATGGAGCCTGCACCTTCCTCAAGGTCCTGCCATATTCTATGGGTTTTCTCACGCTCTAGGCGAGATAAATCAATGGTGCATCTGTAAATCAATGAACCACATCATTCAACAGATACTCTGCTGCACTAAGGATTACTTCCTTTTCATCTTTCTGATTCTATCCTTAAAAACTGCTCAATCAGGCAGCACAAAAGCCCCTGAATTTGTGTCATTCTCTGATTCATGCAACAATGGTTACAAGTGTACTTGAATTCCTTAACAATGTAATAGATATAACACAGTGACACCTGTTTAATACTCCAGAATTCTTTGAATCTGTGCAACAGCCATAACTCAGAACTGTTAGGCACTTAAACAGCTGTGAAATGTCACCACATAAAATAGAAAATAAATTATTTTGTGGATAATAACTGTAGTATAAGTACAATTCAATTGTGTTTAATGGAGTGTGACACCATGCAATATTGATGATAAATGTCAGAAATTTCACACTTTACCCTGAAGATAGAGACAGAATGTTCCTCCGAAGTGTCACAACCCATCTACAAGACTGCATGGTGTAAACAACCCACAAAATCACCATTTCAATACTCATCACAATAGAAACCTGAAAACTTAAGGCACAATATCTATAAGTGAACTCACCTAGTGCGAGTTTTATATGTAATATATTTAGTACAGTAATTTCAATGTTCATGATTAATAGCACTAATAAAACTGTCACAATCACTGAAATCTACTATCAATGTAATATACTTCTGTTTTTCATGGAACTGGTCACAAATGTTCAGAAAACTATTAAAATGGGTGATCATGATAAATATGCAACCCTGGACCGTGTTTCTATGATATTTCCAAGTTAGAATGGCCTAAGGTACAAGACCCTGAAGATTAGACAGTTCAGTCATAAATCATTCTGTATACATACTGCATTTCATATCATACCATATCACATTTTAATCCATAGCTGTGAACATGTCTGTCCATGGGTACAGC
>Ga0209755_10008701_pt1 | contig 10803 bp, 8 predicted proteins | sample TergutCo191P1_FD_187301 | JGI IMG/M metagenome (GOLD analysis project Ga0209755, IMG submission 187301) | Cornitermes sp. P1 segment gut microbial communities from Petit-Saut dam, French Guiana - Co191P1 (SPAdes) (version 2) | ecosystem: Host-associated > Arthropoda: Insects > Digestive system >... | reverse complement strand
AGGCATGTGCAGATATCACAGTGACCTGTGTATACTACACACAGGCAAACATGCATGACAGTAAATAAGTGAAGTATCAACACCAAAATGCATGGGGGGTTACCAAAGTAATTACACTTTTTAAAACCAACAATGTAAATTAGCCTTTGAAAGTGTGAAATTCCAAGTCAAGGTATCATCACAAACACACAGAAACAGAACCTTGCAGCAGTACCACAGTATAAGCTGCATTTCTGGTTCTAACTGTCACAACAAGAGGTTGTAACATTGCCCAAAAAGACTTGAATCAAACCCCACTGAAGTTAGTGCAAAGGCAGGGTGCACAAATACCAGACAGGTTACCCACGTGACTAAATTTTGCACTCTGTCACCTAATAAATGGACTTGATTCTTGTCACCCTTCTGGCACTTACTATTCTGAGATGGCTTCCAGACTTTTAGAAATTTGTACAGGGTGAGCATAAAGTCCTTCCCTGATTACAAACATCTATTACAAGAAAACTACTGTACATGGAATACAAACATTTTTTTTTAAATGTAATTCAAAAAGTTTTTTACAACACATTAGTACACTTCAACATGTACTCCTTTTGTTGCACGCAGAACGTCTAATCAATAATCAATTTCTCTCCACGTGTTCTCCAACATGTCTTCAGTTATTGTAGCAAAAGTATCTGTTATTCTTGTCTTCAAATTTATAATATCTGGAACTGGTGTCAAAAACACTATGTCCTTAACATACCCCCATAAAAAGAAGTCAAGGGGGGTGATATCTGGCGATCGTGGTGGCCAGAGTGTCAGACCATCTCTCCCAATCCACCTGTTTGGAAATGTTGCATCCAAAAACTGATGAATATGTGAACCCAAGTGTGGAGGTGCACCATCTTGTTGGAAAATTATCCATGGCTGAAACTCTTCTACCTGAGGTGCAACGTAAAGTTCCAACATGTCCAGGTCAACATTTGTAATAAATGTTTGTAATCAGGGAAAGACTTTATGCTCACCCTGCATATCTTTTGTGTAAAGAAAATAATGAAATTATTCACCTAAGTCATCAACCAAGTATAACCACACAATGACTGCCAGTTTGTAAACACCATGAACAAAAGAGTTCTGATATAAGATCTATGTCTAGTGACCTTCAGAGTCCAAGCAGAGTATCTCATCTGTCACCACACATGTTCTGAAACCTTTGAGCTTTAAATTCAAACCACTTAACTTACTGCACCCTGTACCAGACCCCAAATAATTAAAATTTAACACATGGTCATTCATGTCAATGTGTCATTCTACTTCCCTTTCTTTAAGGCGCTTTATATATTTATTTTACTGATGGACATTTGACTTTATACTGTTAAGCAATTTCATTTAACTTACACATACCTCTGTGGGTCAGGAATGTCAATTACTTCATATGACAAGACAGCTTCTCTACATCTGACCTTACATATTTCACCACTCAACAAACAAGATAAAAATTGTCAGTTTGCTGGTGGGGTGGATAAAGTAACAGACTATTTTGAAAAAAATTATAACTCCGTAACATTTATACTTACAAAGCAATAGCCCATGTTAATAAGGACAAAATCGGTAATCAATAACAGTTCACCACAGCTGCTGCGGGTAATTTTTATTGTGTGTCACTGTAACCTCATCACCTATATGTAGTATGGTATTTGCATTTGTCACTTACATAAGTTACTTGTCAATGGACAGCAACTGTCTTACGACTTCATCAATGTACAAATTAAGTGGATGACCAAGAATGTCATGCCCTTGTGTCACATCAAACCTCTAACTCTCATCCTTTCAGTTCCATCAGTACCTTACACCAAGAGGCCTAGTCAAACTTAAAATATACAGTCTACAAATTCCGATCACAGGGAATCACAAAGCTGATCAGATGCAGAGCTACAATATAGCAGTTTTGAAATGCGCAGTCACTATTCCATTATACATGACCCAAAATAATATTTCAGCAAACAGATTAAGAAGACACACATTTTCTTCTCATAGACCCATTTCCTCTAATGACATATATACAACACTACATAACAGTTCAGACTTAGTTGTATGTACAGTTTGGGTCACAGAGACCAGTAAAAATCAACATACCTAAGGAAAAAACTGTTAACACTGTAGTAACAACACAGGCAGTCACTGAGTCATCTACATTACTTTTTGTTAGTATCTGCAATAAGTGCAGCTTTATGAATTCGATGTAAATGTGTCTTCATGTCATAGCTGCGACTGAAAATTCTGTGGCAGACTGGGCACTGAGTTTGACCAGTATGTAAATCTTTGTGTAACTGCAGTGAGATGGGATGCCTGAACCCCTTCAGGCAAATCCTGCAACGAAATGGCATCGTGGTTCTGTTGCAGCTCAATTCTGAATCTGCAGAATCTCTGTACAGCAAGTCTTCAGACAGGTGAAGGGCTATAAAAGAAGAGACCCCAAATTCAATGGCTAATAGAGGTAATGGCAAAGGGGCCTATATGTTTAGCACATCCAGTTTAGTAATATGAATTCCCTCAAAGAATGGTTTAACATGAACATAAACTTCATGCATGTTTGAGTGAATGGTAAAGTATGTAACATGTTAAACTTTCTCATTGAAAAAATGATGACATATGCTTCAACCAGTTTGGAGATTAAGATTACTCACAATCTGGAAAACATAAACACAGTTAAAAAAACTAAACAATGTGACTTCATATCTCCATTTTATGTCACGTCACAAAAACATTCACCTTTATTTTTAATAGTCTCATTCAGGGTTTGATTCGTTTATACCATGCACAAAACTAAGATGCATCTTCAGATCAAAAATTCGATTCAACACTTTATTGCAGATTGCACATGTAGTTTCTCCACTGTGAACTTTCTGGTGGTGCACAAGAGATGTCTGATGTCCATATGATTTTCCACAAATGTTGCAACGGTGTCTAGAGCCACCAAATCTTCTTGATGGAGAAATCATGCACCACTGAGCCATATGTCCATGAGGCACTGTGTAGGGAAAAGAGTGAAATATGAAAGAATATATGAACATAAATTCACATTTAAGTATGAATACAAAAATGACTAGTAATAGCATAAATATAATTACTCATTTGAATTATGGCAGTTTCACTCTCTAGTGCCTTACATTTGTTACTGTTCGCTATGTTGTTCAACACTCTCAATCCTACAGATGTACATGCATCTACATGTACATATGTTACGTTACATTTGGGACATTAGCTTTCCATCATGTCATTTTACAGTTCTGTTCCTGTAACCATCAGTCACAGCAATGACAAACAAACCTGACTATGGAGGATTCTATGAACGTAATTATAATCATCCTTAGTAAGCGTGAAATTGTAACCATATACACTGGAAGCCTCATTTGCAGAATGTAAGGTCTCACAGTACTGCTGAAAAACACCCAGCCTTCTAAAATATGGCACTATGTAGGTCAGTATGTTCCACCATTTTCAGGAAGATGGCTACCTAGAAATTTAGGATAAGTGTGAGGAGGCCAGTATCCTACCCCAAAAGAATGGTTTAGTCAATGACTAATTCAAATGTGTCTTATTTTTATGCAAGGAATGTACACATGTTGGTAAAGAATACAAAATGAATACTTTAATATAATAACTTACAGCATTTAATACAACATAAAATTATATATATATATATATATATATATCACACACACACACAAACAACCTAAGCCTACAATTATACATTTTTATATAAACAAATATTGATACAATTATTTACAATTCCAAGGACTACTACTAACTCTGAACGTTCATAATAAATGCCAAACATGTGCTTACCAAACCGAAAAGCACCCAAAATTTGTAACTTACAAATAACTGTGCCACATTTTCCAATTCATATGTGCATTCTTAGATTACACAATCCCAGTATTTCTAATGCAGACACTGTGTTAACATCATATTAGGCTATGTTACAACTGCAAGAGGACAACAGCATCAATTGCCTGGAGAAAAATAACTCATACAACCATGCATCCACAAGACTTGAACCATGCAGCTCATCAACAGCCTTCCGCACCATCCTAATAAGTATGCCTTTGCAACACAGAAAATGACAAGCAAATGTATTACAGATACTGCAGACTACACGGTAACAACCAAGTCTATAAAGTTCATAAGGATAAGAGTAACTTAGTGAATGAAGACATTTCTCACCACTTACAGAACCCACAGGTTGATTAAAATGTCCACAACAGCCTGCTAATGATAATGCTAGACGCATTTTCTCAATGGGCCTTGGTTCTCGAAATTAGGATTTTAAAAGTTTTCCCGTCAGCATGGCTGTAAGTTATCCTACCAACTGTTAAGGGCTGGTACACGGGGGATTACAACAGCAGACTAGTGTCACTTTTAAATGAGTCAGGAGATGACTGTAGAAAATAACACATCTGGCACATTCCCCATTTCTGTCACAATTTTCAGTGCATAAGTCATTTCAGAAGAAATGACAAACACTCATGTATTTTAATAAGCCTTTCCAAGTTCTGCACAATAACATTCAATGTAATATTCCTATGCATTCCATTTTTCCCCATTTATCTCAAAATCCCTGATCAGAGTCTCATAACCTCAAACAAGAAGCAAGATGAATCAAGACACATCCTTATACCATAATTCGTACAAATATGCTTCACTGTCCCACCTACATGCAAGTCTTCCAAGTCATTCTTTTCCTTCACAATTTTTGACATGAACTTTTATATCCATCTGAAATATCTCTGTGCTACACACCCTGTCCATCTCACTCTTGATTCCTGTTATTTCCAGTATCCTATCATATCCTGCCCCTTGATACAAATACATGAATCAACTTGAAATTATCCATAAAAAATACTTGTATACTGAAAAAATACATTTCTAAACACAGCATGAAATTGTTCACGTTGTCAACTGGATACATGGAAAGCAGCATGTGTCATCCATGAAGGCACTTCGAAATCTAGTAAATCAAACAAATATCAATCAAATCTAAATACAACTTTGTTTGTAATTAACCATAAGCGATATGTTTCAGCTATAAAAGCCATCTTCAAGCTGAATACAAAATCATATAGGAAATATGTATTACAATGCCATGAGTTTTATGGGCGAGATCTCATGTTACATCAAATGGAGGTATTACAATATGTGGTACAAATTAAAAATAGAGTTTGAAGAATTTGTAAAATCTATACATTAAAACTTTAAAAATTTCAAATAATCTTATAAAATAATTGGTGGACTTCTGGAGGTGGATGTTGAAGTGCAGTCTAGTGGGAGACTTGAAAGTAGTGGGCAGCACAAGTATACTTCTTTCTGCAGAATTGTTATGACTGTAATGTTTTTAGTGGTGTACAGGTGTAATAAGTAAATGCACCAGTCAGCTTTCCATTCTCGGTGTGTTATTTAAGTATAATTATGTACCTTTAACATCGCAAGATAACTACATGTAATATATGATACTGGTTAATGTATGCGTGAGATATGTTCACTGCCTTTTCGTAATGTGCGGTGTATACAGGTAAACGCTGCTCACGGTTGTGCACTGCTGTCATCACTCCTGAACAGTACATCCCTCACAATACAGTTTTACATTCGTGCAGCTGCCTGTCCCCTATTTTTTTCACCAAAATGTCTATGGATTACAGATTCAACCAAAAAGCCACTTCACTTAATGTCTGATACATACAAATGAGCACCCTGTTAATCATCCCCATTAGAATCACTTTTAGTAGATATCAAGAAGGAAGGAATTGGACAGAATCAAATATTTTAACAAAAGCCAAACTTGGCTAATACACCTCAACTATCAGTATTCACATGATGGATGAGCTGCATGTGGACTTTCATGTAGTAAGTGCGGCTGAAAACTTTGTGGCACACAGGACACTGAGTGTGGCCTCGATGCAGACGACGGTGCATGGACAGAGAACCTGCATGCTTGAAAGCCTTCCCACACACTTGGCAAACAAATGGAAGCCGCAACTCAGTCTCTTCAGGTCCGATAGTTGATGGTGAACTCAATTCTGCCATCCAATCACCCTCCCTCAGCCAATGAGGTAGGTCTACAGGAGAGAAAATTTGCCTCATGTAATGCTCTCCTACCTAAGTGTACCTAAACAAATAATGTGGCCAGATACAATGGCTTATGACATGAATCTCCATTTATGCTTACATCATGCACAGAATCTACCAGCAATGTTAACAAATGCCAGCAAACAAAATTAAATCATGAATGTGACAACTAACTAGCAAATATTATTAAAGGTGCATACATTACAATTTGCCAGTGCATACTGCACAACAATCAACATTATTAGTAATAAGAGCCATCTACTAAATAAAAACTGAATGAAATACACATTTTGTGGATTAAATGACCTTTAGATACTACTGCTGACACTATACACTACTATTATAAATGCCTTACATCAGTAATGATCCCTAAAACTGCTAGATTTTAAAGGTTTAAGTCCCATGAACCAAATGCATGTGCCTCTTCAGGTTGTAAGTGCGACTGAACACCACATTACAGACAGGACATCTTGTGGTTCCTCTGTGAAAGTTCCTGTGCAGCGCCACTGATATCTTATGCCTGAAGCCCTTGCCACAAATGTCACAGTGATGTCTGTAAATGGCTGGCTGTCCACTCCCAGACCATCGCACCTCCCCTACAGTAGCAGAAACAGGGGACTATAGTGGATATCAACTGATAAGAGTGCAAGCAGGCTTCAAGATATACAAAGGACGAACAACCCATTACATTTGAAAATTTTACATTTACAATGAAATCCATTTACGACAACCGGGTTGAAGATGGATTCCCACCTCAGACACAGAATAAGTGCATATCAAAATTATCCCATACAGTTAACATATATATTGTCCTTTCACCAAGTCTGCCACTAAAATGGACTTCCTCTTAAGAAACACAAGAAACTTATAATCATGTCATTACATGAAAACAAGAAGCAATATCGCCAGCTCTCACTTGTTAGTTCCTTTAAAAAAAAAAATTAATTAATTTCCCAGTCCTTTCCACAAACATATGTCCTGAAGTGTGGGGAATCCAAAGAGAAGAGTGTGTAGTGACTGTGTTAACTGTTTGGCTTAAATTACAATACATCTGTTGTCTCTCTCTGTCTCATACACACACACACACAAAATGGCTGATGTTTAGATGCCAACTTCAAATGCAGTTATACTTAAAGCACTACTCCAAAACAGTCAGCCAGTGAAAAGTAAATGGAAAAGAAATAAAACAGAAGAATATGGGCAAGCAAAGGTGACCATACTTATGGTACAGTTCTGGCAAGAATAGGTTTTGCTTTTATTTAAAAAAAAAAAGGCATGTCAAAAATGTGCCAAAACCGCCAAAGGAAAAATATGGTTTGATGGTGAAGACAAGATCAATGTATGCATAATTTATGACAATTAATATACTAGTAGCAAATGTCAACTGAAATATAGAATTACCAGAAAATATTTTACAGGTGTACCCATTTCATTTTCCCACTTAACATTCCCAATTTGTTCAGTTTTCCAAAAATGCTCACCTTATGAGGGTTTCACCATAAACGTATACCATGTCTGTACGAGAAAGACAGTTACATCAAGGAATTATATCTCCCTTTATGGTACCCAGAGCTTCACTGCTGACTTTACAACAGCCTGGTCCTGGACACTGTTGCAGGCCAATTAACCCAACCCACACCCTCAAATTCTAATTCTGTACAACCAATTTCAGTATTATCAACCCATCTGAGCCTAAGTGCATGCACTGCATTTCCCATCAACCTCTCCACCTATACCTTGTATAAATGTTTCACACTTGGAGCATCTGGTTGCTCCACCTTCACGGAGAAAAAGTACCTGGCAGCAAGTTTCTCTTGAGCACCAGTACCGAACTACATGGTACCACATCCCAGATGACCCTTATCCTAATATTTACAGATCAGTACAAATAACAAACCCCATCTTGTGATTGTGCCCAGTCTTCTGATACTACCTCCCTCTTGGGTCCACACATTCTCCTCAGCACATGCAAACAGTTTTATACTTCTATACTTCTAAGATCACTAAACAGTATCTGTCCTCCTCATAACAAAACACAACGACAGCTGCTTTCTCCAGCACTGGGTGATCCAGAAATCTCTATCAGGGGGAAATTTACAGGGGCCCATCACATCTTCATGTTTCATCTACCAGCAGCACACAGGATAAGGAAATTCAATTAAGGACATTGTCACGTAAATCTATGTAAGTGCACAATTAAACAGCAATAGTAAACAAGTCTTGTTGGATTTTTCAAATTACGTTTATACCACATGACTTAAGTTGCGATAAAAAGGGAATTTAAGGTATGGTGGGTAGAACAGGACTGGTTAAGTCTGTGAACTAGGGTGTCCTGAACACTAAGATTGCACAGGTTAGATAGAACGTTCCAATATCAGGGAACCCGCAATAGTAGGCAAACCTCTGATTACAGAAGTGCTAGATATACAGCCTGAACTGTAAGATGTCTTTATACAAGTTGCCCTAAAAACAGTGCAGTTTCCTTTGAAGCTGAATGTCAACAAGCCAAAATATGTGACCCTGTAACATGCACAACATTAAAGTGCCTACAATTTCCTGAATACATATAATTCAGGTACATATTCAATAGGCTTAGGACAGTATATTCCCCTCACATAAAAGCTGTTTGTTGTAAAGCACAAATATACTACAAAATTTTGCTAACATAATTCAAATCATTTGTAACTGACTGCTATTTGTCAATACTTCCCTCCATCTTCCACATTATACTCACAGCAGGCATTCAAAATATGTGCAATAAAGGCATGCACACATTTGAGCTCCTCAGACAGAACAGATACATGAATTGCACAGGCAGAAATTATTTTTTTCATTGTTACTAATGTGGCACTGCACACTGATCCATGCCAAATGCAATGACATGTGAGCATTTTGTCAGAGATCCTACGTTAAGAATATTTCTCCATCTGGCATGAAATGCCAGGAAACAGGAAACAATCCAATGTTCATATCTGTGACTCTATTTACATTTTAATTCACTGGCAGAAACACAAAGGAATGGATGGCCAGTCAGTTCTGTTGGTACAAAAATATGAAGAACTCTACAATTTCAAAAACCCTAACTACACCAACCTCCACTGACGTGAAACTACCCGGAAAGAAGCAGCTGGGCAACTAAAGAAACAAAAACTAAGTTTTAATACACTGCCGTTTATTACACCTCATACACACTGCATTACCATAACAAAACATAGTATAACAGTAGGCAATTTATTCATGCAAATATTTTTTCTCCTTGGGTCTTTCTCGGTTGCCATTCTATATCACCTCTTGAACCAGTATCTAATTTGCACTGCACTGATAGAGATGTTTCCACCAAATTTTTGTGATTCTTGCAAGCCTTTCATATTGGAAACAAAAAAAATTTAAATCACTTTGCCCAAAGGCAAATATAATCAGAAAACTATGTGAAGAGCAAACAGCAAATACAATGGACTGTGTACCATGCATAATTTACTTAAGAAAAAAACTTCTCTTACTAAATTCTGAAGGTAGCCTTAAAACAGTGCTAGAGTGGCTTACTTGGCAATTTAACACCTTTTCATCATCCACAACCACCTTATCACCACAATACACCCATTAAATTTGTGCATAATGGAATGCTTTCATCTCATTTCATCTGATTCTTCACTTCCGGTGTACTGTTTTCCAGGAAGTATTTGTACTTTTCAGCGATATTTAGAAATAAGTGTTTAAAATTCCACCAACTAAATTTTTCCCATACCTACCAATATCTACAACAATACACCTATAATCTGCATCTATAAAAATCACTGTGACATCACAGAAAAATTTATAACAAAGTTTGGTCTGCCACATGGAGGTACTTAAATTACTATATTTACCATTTCTGCCTCCTATGAATTTGGAGAATTTAATTTTTTATGATATTTTTCCTCTATTTAAGTCATTTTTATCAGGACATGGCATAACAACAGGTTGCATATTTTGCCACAGAGCTTCACAAGTGTAGTACGAGGCTTATTCAGAAAGTAAGTACCGTTTTGCTGTAAAAAAAAAAAAAAGAGTAAGCTTTCGTACAAAATTTTAGTGTTATCAGATTCCACATTCTTCGAACTATTTTTCCACATATTTGCCGCCATTATTGAGGCACTTATCATAGCGGGGTACAAGATTTGTATACCCTCCTCAAAGAATGTGGCCGCCTGCAATGCTAGCCACTACTGACATCATAGAGTCCTTGAAATCTGAGGAAAGTGCAGGGACAGATCAGAAACTGTGAAACGTCTGTTGTCACGCACTCTTTCGTTGACCTTACGCACCAAATGATCATTCACCAAAGATGGATGCCCACTTCACGCTTCATCGTGCACATTATCTTGTTCTTCATCGAACATCCGAACCCATATCCTAACCATGCCATCAATCATCGCATTGTCACCATACACTTGACAGATCTGGTGGTGAATATCACTTGGTAGCACATTCCTAGCATTCAAAAAATGAATTAGAGACCGTATTTCACAGTTGGCGGCTCCTTCAATTGTCTTAAACATGTTTAACATACGGGAACAAACATAAACGTAACACAAACTTCACGAAATGGCATCCGTGGCTTCTCAATGGATAGCGGAAGTCACTGCACATGCGCAAAGTGACAGTCTCGAGGATGTGCGAGAGATATGCACAGATGGTACTCACTTTCCGAATAACCTA
>Ga0209755_10008700_pt1 | contig 10804 bp, 9 predicted proteins | sample TergutCo191P1_FD_187301 | JGI IMG/M metagenome (GOLD analysis project Ga0209755, IMG submission 187301) | Cornitermes sp. P1 segment gut microbial communities from Petit-Saut dam, French Guiana - Co191P1 (SPAdes) (version 2) | ecosystem: Host-associated > Arthropoda: Insects > Digestive system >... | reverse complement strand
CGTATATTCCCATTTGCCGACCGCTTCGGGCTTTTTACTGATCAGATTCCCGATTACTTCATTCGTCCTTGCCGCTGTCATATCTATATCATATAAACGAATCGTTCCTGACAAAGACTTCTCAAGAGCCAAATCCGTCATGAATGTCCATGCCCAGTTTCTGGAGCCTCCCCCAATATATGCTATTTTTATCTCATCAACACGATTATTATTGTATCGCACAGTGACCTCCGAAATCTAACTTTAATTGTGTAATTATTTCCCCGCTCAAATCAGTAACAATTTTTGTATCAGTATCCGCTTTCCATTTTCTTTTCCCATCAACATAGCCTACCGCACCATCGCAGGTATTCTCGATTCGGTAAGAGTGATCACCCCATATCTGCTCATAAACACTCTCCTGTCCGCCGAAACTGCCCCAATAGACACGCTCCCTTTCAATATGAACACCATACATACGCGCGGCATACTCAAGCACCGCCAACATCGCCGGCCCATAGGCATCACGCCCCCCTTCGCCATGGTTAACGGACGGCTTCATCGTGAATGGGTCATATTGCTGGACGAAGACTAAATCATCGCCGATTGCTTCGAATAGTTTTTGGCCAAGTAAAGGAACTATCCAATCATAGCCGTAATTTTCAAGCGCCCTAATCGCTCTTTGATATGTAAGGGCTTCCGCTTGTCCGCTCCAGTTATTGGTCGCTACATTTCTGAACAGCGTGTCATTGACCGCTACTGACGGAAGGGGCATCTTCGTCCAGAACTCAGCGGGATTCAAAAGATGTTCTTTGACAAAACGTTCCGCCATGTCGGGCATTAAGCTGTTCCAATACATCGCGCGGAGACTATTATGCATCATGACCGGCATTACCCTATGATTTTTATCCCGGTCAAGACATGCGCCCCTCTCCTCGCTCCATAAATATTCTCTTATTTTCCGGCGAACCTTATTTGCTTCATTAAACCAATAATCATACTTCGTATCATCCTTACGAATCCTGCTGATTAAAGCCAAAGTCTCCCGCGCTGAAAACGAAAAACTCATTATATCAACGGAAGCAATCGGAACATACTGATAACCCTTCGGGGGAACCTCTTCTTCCCACGCGTCGGGTGCATCGCCGTAGCGTATGGCATGATCCTCGCCTGTATCATATTTACACCATGTTTCGAGACAGCCGTCGCCGTCGGAATCACGGACATTCCACAAATACATATCAAAACGTTCGAGCGTTTGATATAAAAATTCCAAATAATATGTGTCCCTGCCATTAAGATAGTACATATTAAGAGCAGGGGCAGGAAAACAAAAACCTTGGAACTTATTGAACTGTGGGGTCAAAACACCGTCAATCATCGCGATACTGCCCGGGATTCGGCCGTCTTTTCGCTGACATTCCATGAAAAGCAGATTATTATTAAGCCCCGCTTCCAAATCCCTTTTGGCGTACATTTCTCCGCCCATCGGCTGTGTTTCTAACCATATTTTCTCATATCCCGCACCCTCAATCAAAACGCGCCGTCCGGCGAAATCTTTCAGATTTTCTTTTAATTTTTCTTCGGCGGATTTAACTAATTTCCCCAATAGAATATCAGATGTTTCGAATTTTACTTCTGTATGTATCATTTTAATCTTCCCGACAAAGGTATGCCATGAACCGTAACCGTAATATAATGCCCCCCTCGCGAGGGGGGCATTATATGCACTAAGCCGCGCCTTTCAACTAATATTAACGAACTGCTTGAATATATGCGTCATAGTAACCCTGATAAATTTCGGTATACTTATTAACACCAATATTTTCGGCGTCAGCTAAGAACTTATTCCATGTATCATCAGTCACACCGCTAATAATGAAATTAGCAATATTTTCTCTCATTAAAGTTTCAAGGTCAGCATGCAGACGTTGAAGATCGGTCGCATCATCAGGAGTCGGTTTTAATAAACGTGACAGAATCATATATGAATTTTTTTCAACAACACCCGCTGTTTGATATTTAATCGCGTAAGACATTCTTTCAATACGGTGCGGCGGTAACTCAAAGATATCAAAGTAGTAATCACCGGGGGCGAAGAACTGGCCCTGTGCTACAGGAACGATTTTGTAGAGAGCATCGTTAGCGGGAGTATAAGTGACTTTCCAGACACCGTTTTCTAATTTAAGAGGAGCATCAAGCGTTCCGTCTTCGTCGATATCCTGAGCATCTTCCCCTAAGAGATGAATATCGTCAGCATTTGTCGGGCCGTTAAATGCCGTTAACATCCGCTCGGTTTCAAACTGAGCATCAAGCCAGCGAAGGGTTTCGGGAATATGCTTATTGGCGACGGTCAGAACAGCGCCGAACTCAGGGATTTCCAGCAATCGGGGCACTGTCGCACCTTGACTGCCCGCAGGGGGAAGAATGGAAATCCAATTCTCGATTGTATCAGGATTCGCCCATGCACTGTTGATTAAGCGGAGGTAAGTCTGGAAACCGACTTGGTCGCCGTTTACTTTTGCGTTCCATGAGTTTTCGTCCTGAGTTATTGCATCGGGATCAAGTAAACCTTCGGCATAACACATTGCAAGCCATTCGCAAGCTTCGCGGAAACCGGGTAAATGTCCCGGGAAAACGATTTTGTCATTGTCCTGAATAACGGCATAAGTCCAACGTTGTAACGGAACACCGAACATACCAAAGTAAGTATAGATACCTTCGATATGATGATTGATTCCGCCGCCGGCGCTCATCGGATACATACCGCTTGCCCCGGGTTGTTGGTCACGGAAAGCCCTGAGAACATCGGTTAACTCATCAACAGTCGCGGGAACTTCTTTTCCAACCATCTCAAGCCAAGTATTATTCATAAAGAAATGTGCTTCATGATTGATGTTTTGCGCGATCAAATAACCGAGATAATACATTTTTCCGTCACTGGAGCGCATGATTTCTTCAAGATTGTTAAGCCCGACGCGAGAGTAATAATTCGGCATATGCTCTTCAAGATAATCGTCAAGCGGAATTAATAATCCCTGGTCAACACCCCAATCTTCGATATTGAGATTCTGGTTGGGTCTGATAATTACATCGGGTAAATCAGCGGAAGCAAATGTTAAGTTAAGCGTTTGGTTCCATTCGCTTTCTTTGACGACTGTCCAATTGACATTTACATTAGTATCTGCTTCAAGCTGTTGATAAAACCAAAGATTTTCGAAATCTGTTGTTTGATTATCAAGAGCCCATTGCATTACATTGATTGTAATCGGTTCATCGGAAACAGGTGTCGTTGTTTGAGTCTGTGAATCATTACCTGCAGGTGTCGTCGTTGTCTGCTCACCTTGCCCGGAAGAATTACCGGTGGTGTTGGTGTTGTTACCGCAAGCCGCTAAGGAAAATACCATAACGCATGTCAGTAAGATCGATAATACTTTCTTTTTCATTTTTTCCTCCTAAATTATTATATTATTATATTATTAACGCTTCATTAGCGAAATAAACAATACTGCTTCTTCACGCTAACCCTTTAAAGATCCCATCGTTACGCCTTCAACGAAGAACTTCTGCATATATATAAATACGAAGATAACGGGAGCTGTCGCCACAACGATACAACAATATTTAACGACCTCGGCTCTTCTGATAGCTTCCGAAATTACCCTGCCATCCCCGAAAAAGCCCATGAATGAATCAAGTGAAGAACCTGCCTGCGCTGTCGCGATAATGCGCATGAGTACCGTTTGTAACGGCAATTTCACATCATCCCGAATATATACAAGGGCTGTAAAGAAGTCATTCCAACGCGCCACCCCATAATAAACGCATAATACGGCAATAATTGTTTTGGAAAGCGGTATAACTACCTTGAAAAAATAAGTAAAGTGTCCCGCACCGTCCAAAACTGCGGCTTCATAAAGCTCCCCGGGAATCGAGTTCGAAATATAGGTTCTGGCAATCATCAGATTCCAGACCGAAACACAGTTGATTATTATCATAATCGTTACCGTATTATATAAACCGAGTTGCCTGTTCATCAAAAACTGGGGAATCAGGCCGCCTGTAAAGAACATCGTAAAGATAAAGTAAAGATTGACGAATTTTTTGCCGTAAAAAGATCTTGATAAGGCATACGCCGCCATCATCGTAACCATAAAGCTGACAAGGGTTCCCAAAAACGTATATATAATCGAATTAAGATATGACCGCATCAATAGCGGGTGCTGGAAAACCGCTTCATATCCGATTAGTGAAAAATCAATCGGTACAATCAGAACCTTCCCTGCATAAATTGCGTCGGCACTCGATACGGATGCAATAAAGATAAGCCACAACGGATACAGCACGACCAACACGATAATAACCCAAATCACATTATTAACGAAGTCAAATAACTTCTCTTTAGATGTACGTTTTGAAAGCCTATCTTCTCTTTTCGCCAAAGAATCAGACATGAAGCCCCCTCCTTAATATTAATATTTAGAATAAACTTGATTGGTTCAAGCGTTTGGATATCGTATTTACGGTGATAATCATGACAAAGTTTATGACATTGACTAGCAGGTTAATCGCGGCCGTAAACGAGAATTGCCCGTTCTGGATACCCATCCGATAAACATAAAGGCCGATAATATCCGACGTCGGAATATTTGCATCCGTTTGCATCAGTAAGGCTTTATCTACATTGGAAGCAAGCAAGGTTCCGCAGTTCAGAATAAGCAGCATTACGATAATCGGAAGCAGATGAGGAATATCGATATATTTGATTCTTTGCATTTTCGTCGCGCCGTCGATTTTTGCCGCTTCGTTAAGGGAAGGGTCAATCGCGGTCAGCGTCGCAATATAAAGAATCGTATTCCAACCTGCATGTTGCCAGACATCCGTTGCGATGAAAACCGTTCTGAACCATGCCGAATCAAGCATAAATGCAATCGGCGTCCCGCCCAGGACTTCGATTAATTTGTTGACAAGCCCTGTACTCGGAGAAAGGAACAGGAAAATCATTCCGACCATAACCACGGGCGAGATGAAATGCGGTGCATAGATAACGGTTTGGGTAAATCTTTTGTGCGTTTTAGAAGTAAGCTGGTGAAGGAAAATCGCCATAATAATCGGAATCGGAAAGCCCCACAGCAGCCCATAGATATTGAGCAAAAAGGTATTGGTAATCAACCTGGTCGAATAATAAGTACCGAAGAAATCCGTAAAATTCTTAAGATCAATCCATTTACTTCCTGCAATCCCGAAAGCAGGTTTTAAGTCACGAAAGGCAATCTGAATCCCGTACATCGGAAGATAAACGAAGATGAAAACGAGGATTATCGCGGGAACCAAAAGCGCATATAACTGCCAATCCTTTTTAATCGCGTTTTTAAGCTTATCAATCCCCGCAAACAATGCGATAAGCGCAATCACCGCCTGAATAGCGGGAGCGGCAGTTACCTTCATAAGGGCGGGATCATTGATACTGGCGGCAAAAATAATAAATATCAGCGGAACCACAAAACACAGAATGAAACCCAAACTAGTAAATAAAACCTGAAATTTCCCCGCTTTGTAATTGTTTTTTATCAGTAAGACAATTGATGAAATCAATAAGACGACCGCCAAAACAAGGTGCAGAACCAAAACTACTATGAATGTCTGAATGGAATTGCTTTCAGGCTGGCTAATCAAAGAAAATATATTGAACAGATTAACATAGTCGGGATCAATTTGAATCATCGTTTTGGAGTTCGTAACATTCACCCAACTTGACATGAGGCATATCAAAATACCTGCCAACCCGGCAACAGGCGCCCAAAATCTTAGCGGTATCCTCTTAAGTCCTTCCATACTAACCTCCTCGACAAAACTTTGATTAAGTATTTATAAATTAAATATAAAGGATTAATAAAGCCGAGAATACGAATAATATGCGTTATTTTTGAAATACTACATATTATTTGCCTTGTTAATTATATCTCATCAACAAATCGCTGAAAATATTGATTGATACATAGATTTTATTGACATTATTGACTGAATTATTGTTATAGATAAGAAGTTATGGTACAATTCAATATAAGATATAGCAGAAAAGTGCCGGTCAAAAACGGAATATATAGTAAAAATTACATAAATCACAACTGTTTTATTAATTAATACGAGGTATTTATGAAATATTCAGAAGACAGTATCGAAGGTATATATGTTGAAAAGAAAGTTCGGATTCCCAGCTTTGCTATGACTTATGACCATTCACATATTTATTGTGAGATATTTTACCTAAAATCGGGAAGCTGCCTTTATACTTTAAATGATACGACATATAATCTAACGGAAGGTGATATTTTCATTGTCGCCCCGGGCGATTCACATAGCACCCGCTATGAAGGCATCGTCCCCTGTGAGCGGATAGTTGTTTATTGTGAAATAGAAGTGATTCCGCAGAAATTTTTTGATCAAAATCCTGATATTTTTGAAGCTGTTTACCGCTCGGGTAAGGTGATTTTACTAAACAGAGGGCGGTTGCAATTGGAAAGCATTTTTAACCGAATGATTGAAGAAAGTAATTTTCCCGATGAGTATTCACATCAGTTTCTTATTTTTCAGACTTTAGAATTATTACTGGGAATAAAACGAAGCGGTATTTTCGTTTATGAAAAGCCTGTGGTAACACACGGATTAAGCTCGGATATCGAAAATGCGTATCGGTACATTGCGATAAATTATGCCGTCCCTTTGACTCTGGAAGAAGTCGCGAAAAATATCAATTTAAGCCCGACTTACCTGTCCCGGAAATTCAAAAAAGTAGCCGGGATTACTTTTAAAGAATATATCACATACGTCCGCATTAAGCAAGCATGTCAGGCTCTGCTAACAACGGATGATTCTATTACCAAAATCGCTTTCGATTGCGGTTTTAACAGCAGTAATTATTTCAAGGATGTTTTCCGCCGCATTAACGGGGTATCACCGCGAACTTTCCGCTCTAATTCCAAAGGGAATGAGCTTGGTAAAATAGCTTTGTAATGTAAATGGCGAACGTAACGGCAATTTCTCAATAAAAGCAAAAGCCCAAAAACGGGCTTTTGCTTTATTCATAATTATTTGAGCGGAATCTGCCGTCCTTCATGATCCATTTTGAACTTATCGTAGTAAACGAGTTCCGAAATCGGTACCAATTCATACCCGGCACTTTTTAAATTCGTAATTACAGTATCCAAAGCCTTATGCGTATACTTAGCACCATTATGCATCAGGATAATAGACCCATTCCCCAGATGCTTGTGCTCGCAGACGGTTTTGATGATGGAATCGACACCGTAGTCCTTCCAGTCGAGACTATCAACATCCCACTGAACAGTCAAATACCCCTTCTTCGCCGCCGTCTTAATAACATCATTATCATAATCACCATAAGGCGGCCGGAACAGATTCATTTCGACACCCGTCAACTCCTTGACCTTATCATGAACGATCATTAACTCTTCGGCAATCTGCTCGTTACTAAGCTGTGACATATTCTTATGATTCTCACTATGATTAGCTAAATCATGACCTGCTGCCAGAATTGCTTTAACATCATCAGGGTATTCGGAAACCCATCCGCCCGTCATGAAAAAAGTGACACGAACGTCATGTTTCTCCAAAATATCTAATATTATCTGCGTATCTTCATTACCCCATGCGGCGTCAAATGATAGGGATATCTGATTTTTATCCGTTTGGACACAATAAACAGGTAAATCGCGCCCTGTTGAACTATTCGTTACCGTAATACTTTTCCCGGTTACAGCAGTAATACTGCTGATTAGGGCTATACCCATCATCAGGATAAGCGCGGCGCGAAATGCCATATCCTTTAACTTCTGTTGCCGCCGATTCATCTCTTCCGATTCAGTTTCGGCATTCCTTTGTGGTAAATAAAACTTTAACTTTTCTATGTATTTGTTCACATCATAACTCCAATGTAATATTGCTATATTATATGATGCGAATTGATAATAAAATACCTGTTTATATTATCCTCTGTCATAAAACACGGATTTTCCCGAAACCGCTAACGGGATTCCCATAATCAGCTTATAGTCGCCCAGTAGCCCCAGTCTAGCGGCGGCTTTACCGATAGTGAACATAATCCGATTGTCAACACGGTTATCGGCGGCAAGCGAAACTGCTGAACCTACCGCAATACCTAAGTCCAATGAAGTAAAAATACAAGCCGCGCCTGCGTTCTCACAGTCACTGCAATTCGAAAAACCACAAAGCTTACACCTTTCTCCAAGCCCGCGGACTTCATACTTCGCCCCGATTAAAACAACCGCATCGCTCGCGTCAACATTACCGGCGTCACGTAAGAAAAACCTGCCTGATTCACCGAGACTATCGCCGATCGCCCTCATCTCAGAAGTAATACGGTCTTTATCCTCATCGGTAAGAATCAAAGTTTCGAGATGATCGATACCACAGGCTTTCGGAGCCGTTCGAACCGCCGCACAAATGCTGTGTGCAAGATTCATAATCGCCGTTTCTTCAGCTTTCTTTGAATTAATAATCATAATATAACCTCCTCTTAACTCGGATTAGATTCTCGCTTATTCGCAAAAACCTTTGTCAATTTGTGTGATAAATCAATCGTAAAACGCTCGATTTGGGGCGCACGGTAAACAGCCAAAATGCACACCGCCATAACAATTACTATTAACGGAATCCATAGGTATAAAGGCATCGTATAACTGCTTACCCCTAATAATGCCGCCACCATCTGCCCCCACGGACGGCAGGTAACAATAATAAAAAGAAATTCACGGTGCTTAATGGCGGTCAGCCCGACCAGCAAGCACATCAAATCCGAGGGCAGAAAAGGTAATAAAACCACCAATATAAATAAAATCTTGGCACGTAAAGTCGTTGATTCCGCGCCGATAATCCCGACCCATTTCGCAACTTTTTCTGACTTGGCGAACTTTTTAATGAGCGCCTGACCAAATTTTTTGACCAATGAAAACCCGATTAAACTCCCGACCAAATTCGCACCGTAGGAAAGTAAGAACCCGCGCCAAAAACCAAACAATATGCTTCCTGCTACAGTCATCAAATTACCCGGAATCGGGAACGCAATAACCTGAAAAACCTGCAAAACAAAAAATACGAACGGCCCCCAAAAGCCAAGACCGCTTATAAACATTTCCATAGACTCTTGATTAAAAAGTATCTCCACTAAGCACCCCTTTTTGCTAATCATTCGGTTTCGGAACTATTATGCCACAAAAGTCTATTTTTATCATTGTTTGCCGAGTCTTTTTCATACGGCTTTTTTATCATCGGCTTTTAGATATTTATTCCCCGCACCCATAATAATAAGCGCCGTCGCAAATAAAGCAATAATCGATAGAATCGCCAATGAACTACGCCCCGTAAAGCGAACCGTCATTGCATATAGCAAAGGCCCCAACACCGCCGCAAATTTCCCGAAAATATCGAAAAACCCGAAAAACTCCCCGGCATTCTCAGGCGGCACCATCTGACAAAAATAAGAACGCGAAATTGCTTGAATACCACCTTGCACCGACCCAACCATCGTCGCCAAAATCCAGAATAAAACAAGTGCCGTTTCGACTCCGAAAAATCCTTCCTCAAGCCCAAAACCCATGATAAATCCTGTTATACAAATTACTAAATAAACGCATACCGCCGCCCGTAACATCTTGATCGAACCGAATCGGCGCGACAGTGCCGAAAACCATATCGAACACGGCACCGCGACGATCTGCGTCACCAATAATGCCAGAATCATCCCTGTCGCATCAAGCCCCAAGGTCGTTCCATAGCTTGTAGACATATTTATAACCGTTCCGACCCCATCGATATAAAAGAAATAAGCCAGAATGAAAATCAGAATTTTTTTATTATGGAAAATTTTCTTGGCTGTTTGTCCGACGGCTATAAAGGCTGATTTGACGACCTTTCCTGCCGATGGCATTTCAATGCTGTGCGTTTGCTTACAATTTTTGAGAAACGGAATCGTAAACAGCCCCCACCAAAGCGCCGCGATTACAACGGAAATCCTGACCGCCATCGTCATATCAATCCCGAAGTTGCCGCCGAAATTAATTAGCGCAATACTCATTAGAAACGGAATCGTACTGCCGCCGATATACCCATATGCAAAACCGTAACCGGAAAGAGTATCCATCCGCTCAGGTTCAGTTACATCGGAAAGAAACGCGTCATTAACTAAAATACTGCCGCTGAACCCGATATGAGAAATTCCGTATCCAAACAATAAAAATATCCAATTGTCAAAAAAAGCACTGGCAAAGGTAAATCCAACGCCGAGAGCAAAGAAAAGGATGAAAATCTTCTTCTTATAACCATGGAAATCACAAAATGCTCCGGCAATCGGCGCTAACAGCGCAATAACAATCATTGCCGCCGACGTCGCAATCCCCCACCAATAATCGCCTTGCTGTCCGGCGCTTTCCGCGACATTCGTAAAATAAATCGGAAATACTGCCGCCATCATGACTGTCGCATACACGGAATTCGCCCAATCGTACATTACCCAGCTTTTTTCCTGACGCGTCATCTTAAATTTTTCGGTTTTTCGTTTGAACATTGTTACCTCATCCCTCCCATTTTAGACCTAATCTTTTTGCAACAAGCGGCGCTATCTCCAAGAGGCTTCCTCCGTAAGCGGTGCCGGGGGTAAATCCGTCGCCCCGTACCATGTAAAACACCTTATAATCAGGCATGTCAAGAGGATAGCCGTGAGTCGCCTTATGCGATGAAGGATGTCCCTCAAAGCAGTATCCTGATTTTGCACTAAAGCCGAAAGCGG
>Ga0209755_10008699_pt1 | contig 10804 bp, 9 predicted proteins | sample TergutCo191P1_FD_187301 | JGI IMG/M metagenome (GOLD analysis project Ga0209755, IMG submission 187301) | Cornitermes sp. P1 segment gut microbial communities from Petit-Saut dam, French Guiana - Co191P1 (SPAdes) (version 2) | ecosystem: Host-associated > Arthropoda: Insects > Digestive system >... | reverse complement strand
AGTGTCTTGCCGCACACATTTTCCATTCTGCGGCATCATCAAAAAGCCTTATGAACCTCTGGGTTCATGCGGTTTTTTGCTAATACCACATAATGAAAAATCTGCACGACAATTCACCCCAAGCGGGTTTTCGGAGGTTGCCTTGGGAATGAGCTTGTATGTGTTAAAAGCTACCTGTCGTAGCCTCTTCGTTCATATCAACCCATAAGTTATAACGTTTAGTAGTAAATTTTAAGACACAATAATTGGGGTCATCTACGCCATTTGCAAAATGTTCTTCCAGCCCCTTGTACCATGTTTCTTTTTTTGTTTCCACATCTGTTACTACTTCAATATCACCTACAAGAGTAATGTTATAGTATGCGCCACTCTCATAGTTATCATCAAATATGCATACAGATGCGCGGCTGTTCGCCTTGGCCCGTTTTGCTTTGTTTGAATCAAGAGCCACGCCAAATGTAATTTTATGGATACCATCGGCATTGGCAATAGAAAGAGTTGACGTAGTCGGATACCCCTCATGGTCTAACAAAGATAAAGCAACGCCCACTCCCATATTTACCGCAGCTGTCTTGCTTTTGATAATCTCTTCTGCTTTAGCGATTGCACTCATGTTTAATCATCCTTTACTTTTTTGAATCATTATATCACAGCAAACATGGAACGCATAGAATTGATGTCGCCCCTTGCTCATAATCTTAGAGTAAGGGGCTTGAAGATGCCTGTTTACAAGGGATATTATAGTTACTTGTTTTTACATACGTCTTCATCTGTTTTGAAATTTTTAATAATTAGAAAATTTTTCAAATACAGTAATTCTATTGCTTCCACATTTGCTAGTTAAAGGGCTTCACTTTTCATAGCGTTTATGTGCAGATAATGATGTTGTTTTAACAAAACTAATGTTTAGTAACCTCTGTTACACTTTGCAACAATTTCAATATAGCATTTTATTTGTTGAATTTATTGCAGAAAGTATTTGCGATTGAGTAGCGGAGATTTCTAATCAACAATCCTAAACAGAACGCCGTTTCTTCAACTTAGTAGCAACTTCAATCTTAACAGGCAATGGACTCTTAGCCTCCATTATTTCTACAAGACGCTTAACCGCCATTTCACCAATATACTTTTTAGGCACATGGATTGTGGCTAAAGGTGGTTCAAGATATGAGGCCATCGGAATATCATCAAACCCGATAATAGCAATATCTTCTGGTATGCGATACCCCTTCTTTTGAAACGCTTTCATAGCACCTATGGCAATCAAGTCATTATCTGCAAAATAGCAACTGGCTAATTCTTCGTCTTGCTCCATCAATGCCATCATATCTGCAAGTGCCCCTTCAACAGATGGGGTAAGATTATGAACAATACATTTTGAGATAGACATGCCATGTTGTCTTACCGATTTATAAAAACCATCCGCTCTTTCATCAAAGTTTCCTATTCGGTATGACGACTGCAAATAACCTGGTTGTTTTTTTGTTTGAGAAATAAGATAGTTTGTTGCAATATACGCCCCCTGTGTGTTGTTTATTAAAACGCAGTCATGTTCAATAGATTCAAAATACACATCCAAAAGCACCAAAGGTATTCTTAAACTTGAGAAAGGCTGTAAATCTTCTGGTTGCATTTCTGTTCCCAATAAAATAAGCCCAGCACAACCAGAATAAATTAATTCATCTATTTTTTCCTGCACATCATCTTCCCTGTGAATATACAATATGTGTAACTTAAAATCAGATTCAGAACAAGCATGTTCAATACCTTCTGACAACGCAGAAAAAAACGGAGTATCACCTACAATAGCACCTTGACGTTTATATAGAATGAATGTGATATGCCTAGATGGAGTCCGTGTTTTTACAGATTTTGAAAAGTCATATCCATGCTTGTCAGCCGCCTCTAACACCCTTTTTCGGGTTTCTGTGCTTACACCAGGCTTATTTCGCAAGGCCATAGATACTGCCGCCGCAGAAATACCTAGTATTTCTGCTAATTCTTTTGCATTTATGCTCAATTGCCTTGCCTCCTTCTTTAATTCAAGTTATAATTTAAGCAATCATTACTGAATTTTTGCTTATTTTAAGTTATCACACTTTTGAAGTAAGTGCAACCAGAATAAAACAAGGGGGATAATATGGATTCTAAACAAATTAAAGAAAAGGCGTTGTTGCTTGGATTTTCCTCATGTGGCATTATTCCAGCAGAGCCATTCCACGAGTATAAAAAGGCTTTAGATGAACGGATAAAAACATTTCCTGAATCGGAAAACATATATGCTTCATTATATGATTTAGTTAATCCACCCGCAGATGGAAAATCAATAATAGTATGTATTTCTGGCTATAGCCATTACAAAGTACCAGAAAGCATGGCAAAATATGTGGGTAAGTTTTATCTGTTTGATGTTCGCCTACAATATGCGGAAGAATTTCGTGCAAGAGCCGAATTTATGGCTTATCTAAAAAATACTGGAATTGGAATATTAAAAGGTGGCGTACCAGACCGATGGGCTGTAGCAAAGGCTGGGCTTGGTAAATTCGGACGGAATAACTTTATTTTTACAGATGAACACGGCTCATATATATACATTCACACATGGATAGTTGACAAGGTGCTAGACTACGACCCAATTTGTGAAGATGTTTTACACCCACAATGTAAAGAGGGTTGCTTAGCATGTGTGCGAGCATGTCCTACAAATACCCTATGTGATAGCTTGACTATGAACAGGGGCAAATGTATACCTCACATGTCAAATGATACAACATCACTACCAGATAACATAACAATGGAACAAATGGGTATTTGGTTATATGGTTGTGATGCTTGCCAAGACATCTGCCCAATAAATGCAAAAAAATTAACAAGCTCAAGTGACTTTCCATTACTAACCCAATACGAAGAATATATGAAACCAGAGAATGTACTTGAGATGAGCGAAAAAACATACCTAGACGTAGTAAATCCACGTTTCTGGTATATTGGCGAAGGTGGTTTATGGTTATGGAAGTGCAACGCACTAAGGGTAATGATAAATGATGGAAATGAAAAATATCATTCCTTAATTAAAAAATACAGTACACACGATGATTTACGAATACGCAAAGTAGCCGAATGGGGCTGTACAAAACTAAAACTCTAGGTTCAAAGGTCGAGAATCCATGTGATAATTCACATGGATTTTTCAATTAAGCAATAAATTAAGTTATAAATACTTAATCAGCTATTGCTATTAAGTTGCCGTTGTTTGATAATAGCCTTATTACAGTTTTCACTAGGAGGCATAGGGCATGGACAACAACCAATTAAAAAAAATAGCATTTGACAGGCGTATTGATGTGCTTGAAATGGTGTATTTATCTAAGTCTGGGCACATTGGCGGTAGTATGAGTTGTATGGACATACTTACAACGCTGTATGATGGAATAATGGATTCAGAAAAAATTAAAGTAAAAGCCCCTGATAGGGATAGATTTATTTTGAGTAAAGGACATTGTGCCGAAGCTCTGTATGCAGTTTTAGCACACAAAGGTTTTTTCCCAGCCGAGGATTTAAAAAGTTTCGGAGCATTTGATACCGCATTAGCAGAACACCCTACTAAAAAAGTGGAAGGCGTGGAGGCTGCAACTGGAGCATTAGGGCATGGTTTATCCATTGGAGTTGGCATGGCAATTGGGCTAATGGAAACAAATGCCCATATGTATGTGCTAATGGGTGATGGTGAGCTTGCGGAAGGCACTATATGGGAAGCGGCCATGTCCGCAGGAAAACATAAACTTAATAACCTAACTGCCATTATAGACCGCAATAGATTACAAATAAGTGGTACAACAGAAGAAGTAATGCCTTTAGAAAATTTGGCAGATAAATTTTCAGCTTTTGGCTGGGTTGTAAGGGAATGTAACGGACATGAGCCAAAAGAGATTATAAGTGCATTAACAGAAAATCGCCCAACCGATAAGCCCTTAGTTTTAATTGCTGAAACAATAAAGGGTTATGGAAGTGCAATTATGGAGAATGACATCGACTGGCATCACCTTATTCCAAATACAGAACAATATGAGCAAATTAAGGCAGACTTACAGCAAAACAAAAGCCGTTTTGCTTAAAAGGAGGGAATATCTATGAGTAAAAAAGTATCTTGCCGTAAGGCATTTACATCAACGCTGGAAAGACTTGCAGCAAATGACGAATCGCTATATATGATTTGTACCGACTCTAGGGGAAGTGTAACTGCGACAACATTTGCTAATAAATTCCCTGGGCAGTTTATCGAGGCTGGTATTGCTGAACAAAATGCAGTAGGAATTGCCGCAGGGTTAGCACATACAGGAAAAACCGTGTTTGTGGCAGGCCCAGCGTGTTTTCTATCTGCCCGAAGCTATGAACAAGTTAAGGTAGACGTAGCATATAACCAATTTAACGTAAAAATTATTGGTGTATCAGCGGGTGTAAGTTATGGCCCATTAGGCGGTACGCACACGGCACTTCATGACTTTGCAGGTATGCGTTCTTTACCAAACATTGAAGTTTTTGTTCCAAGTGACCATAATGTAACAGCCTTTATTACCGAGTATCTATCAAGAACCAATTGCCCAGCTTACATGCGTACAGGCAGGGGTGACGTTGAGGCAGTATATGAAGATGGAGAAAAATTCGATATTCACAGAGCCAAGTTGGTATGCGATGGCAACGATGCAACAATTGTTGCCTGTGGTGAAATGGTTTACCCTGCAAAAGTAGCGGCTGAAATGCTGAAAAAAGAAGGGCTTTCTGTAAGAGTGCTAGATATGTTCTGTTTAAAACCTGTTGACAGGGAAGCCATCATAAAAGCTGCAAGTGAAACAGGGGCTATCGTAACAGTAGAAGAACACAGCGTATATGGAGGGCTAGGCGAATTAGTTTGCGGAATCACGTCTGAAAATTTTCCTGTGCCTGTTAAGGTTATGGGTTTCCCTGATGCTGAATACAAGATTGGTAATAGTACCGAATTGTTTAATTATTACGGGCTTACACCTGACGGAATTGCAGCTCAGGTTGAAATGTTGGTGAAGAAAAAATGATTCTATCAATTGACCAAAGCACTTCTGCAACTAAAGGGTTGGTATGGAGCAATAGCGGAATACTAACAGGCCGTGCTGATGTTTCCCATCGGCAGATAACCAATGACCAAGGCTGGGTAGAACATGACCCCTTAGAAATCATAAAAAACACTTATAAAGCCGCTCAAAACGCATTAAAAACTGCAAATATAGACGCTGGCGAAATAAGTGTAATTGGTATCTCAAATCAACGTGAAACAGCAGTTTGTTGGGATAGAGATACAGGTAATCCATTATATAATGCGATTGTTTGGCAATGCTCCCGTGCCGTGGATATCGCTGACAAGATACGTTCCGCAGGGTTAGAATCTGATGTGAGAAAAAGCACAGGTCTAACCTTGTCGCCATATTTTAGTGCTGCCAAGTTTGGTTGGATGGTTAAACATATTCCCGAAGTTGCCTCTGCACTAAAAAAAGGAACGCTCTGTTGCGGCACAATAGATAGCTGGTTGTTATATAAAATGACGGGGGAATTTAAGACTGATTTTTCAAATGCCAGCCGCACTCAATTATTCGATTTACATTCCTTATCATGGAATAAGACTTTAGTGGAGGCATTTGGACTTACGCTTGATTGCTTACCCGAATTTTGCATGAGTGACAGCCTTTTTGGAATGACTGACCTAGACGGACTACTGCCGAAACCTGTGCCAATACATGGTATGTTAGGGGATAGTCACGGGGCATTGTTTGGAAATCAATGTTTTGAACCATTTACCGCTAAAGCAACTTATGGAACTGGCTCGTCTGTTATGATGAACGCAGGAACAACTCCCCCTAGCCCCATTGATGGTGTTGTTGCAAGTTTAGCTTGGGGAATGAACGGCAAAGCAGAGTATGTACTTGAAGGAAATATTAACTTTGCAGGTGCGGTAATTCAATGGTTGGTTGACGATATTGGATTAATTGAAAGCACAAAAAATGCGGGAACTATCGCAAAATCTGTATCAGATACAGGTGGAGTATATTTAATCCCTGCCTTTACAGGTTTAGGAGCACCATACTTCGACAATGATGCCCGTGCAGCATTTGTAGGAATGAACCGAGCAACAAAAAAAGCTCATTTAGTACGTGCCGCAGAAGAATGTATTGCGTATCAAATTCGTGATGTAGTTGAAGTTATCAATCAATGTTCACAAAAACAATTATCCGTATTAAGGGCAGATGGCGGGCCTACTCGTGAAATGTTTTTGATGGAGTTTCAAGCGGGAATATTGAATATCCCAATAGAAATAAGCCAGACAGAGGAACTATCGGGTATGGGTGCGGCCTTTTGTGCGGCAATTGGTGCAGAGCTTACCGACAGAGCCACAATTTTCTCAAAACAAACAAGCCGTAGAATAGACCCTAATATACCAACTTCAACCAGCGATAAGCTATATAACGGATGGAAATGTGCAGTAAACATGGTAAAAAACAATCCTAATCAATAGTAGGTGACACATTATGGACATAACAAAATTAGTATCTGAAATGACTTTAGAAGAAAAAGCCTCACTTTGTTCAGGAGCAACACATTGGCATACAAAGGCTGTGGAACGCCTTGGTATACCGTCAATTATGGTAGCAGATGGGCCACATGGTTTACGCAAACAGGTGAAAGAATCTGACCATCTTGGGATTCATGAGAGCGTACCTGCCACTTGCTTTCCCGCTGGGTGTGCTACTGCATGTTCATTTGATGAAGAACTTCTTGCAGAGTTGGGGAAAGCACTAGCCGTAGAATGTATTGCCGAAGATGTTTCCATCATTCTTGGGCCAGGAACTAACATAAAGCGTTCTCCATTATGCGGTAGAAACTTCGAGTATTTTTCAGAAGATTCATATTTGGCTACAAAAATGTCAACTGCCTTTATTAAAGGAGTGCAATCTCTTGGTGTAGGCACATCATTAAAACATTTTGCTGCCAATAACCAAGAAACCTTGCGAATGAATATAAGTTCTGAGGTTGATGAGCGAACTTTACGTGAAATCTATCTAGCTGCTTTCGAGGGTGCAGTCAAAGACGCACAACCTAAAACAGTAATGTGTTCCTATAATAGAGTAAATGGTGAATATGCCTCTGAAAACACATACTTACTTTCAAATATTTTACGTGATGAATGGGGATTTGAAGGTTTTGTTGTAAGCGATTGGGGGGCTGTAAACGATAGGGTTAAAGGTTTATCTGCTGGGCTAGAGCTGGAAATGCCAGCCACCCGTGGAACAACGGATGCGTTTATTGTGGAAGCCGTTAAAGCAGGAACTTTGGATATAAGTATCTTGGACAAGGCAGCAACACGCTTGCTTAATGTAATTTTTGACACCAGAATAACTGCCGAACAAAAAAAGAAAAACCCGCTTAACTTAGAAAAACAAAACGACTTAGCACGTAAAATTGCGGCAGAATGTGCTGTTTTGCTTAAAAACGACAACTCAATACTTCCCTTATCTAATGACAAAAAAATTGCTTTTGTTGGGGAATTTTTTGAAAAGCCAAGATACCAAGGTGGAGGCAGTTCTCATGTAAATCCTTATAAGGTTTCTTCTGCTATGGATTTTATGAAAACATTCCCCAATAGCACATACTCACAAGGTTTCCGCATTAACACAGACGATACCGATGAAGATATGTTAAAACAAGCTGTAAAGGCAGCAAAGGAAAGCAATATTTGCGTAATATTTGCAGGCTTGCCTAATCGCATTGAATCCGAAGGTTTTGACCGCAAGCATATGCATTTACCTGATAACCAAAACCGCTTGATTGCAGAAATTGCAAAAGTAAAGGCTAATTGTGTGGTGGTACTTCAAAACGGTAGCCCAATAGAAATGCCTTGGGTTGATAATGTAAAAGCAATTCTTGAAGTATATCTTGGTGGGCAGGCCACGGGTGCAGCTACTATGGATATTCTTAGTGGTGCAGTAAACCCTAGCGGAAAACTTGCTGAAACATTCCCATTGAGATTGCAAGACAACCCATCTTATCTAAATTTTCCAGGCGATAAAGATAAAGTTGAATATCGTGAGGGTATTTTTGTTGGTTATCGTTACTATGACAAGAGGGAAATGCCCGTACTATTCCCATTTGGGCATGGGCTAAGTTATACAAACTTCAGATATAGCAAACTTGAAGTAAATCGCAAGAAAGCCCTAGATACCGATAGTATTACAGTTTCTGTAAAAATAAAAAATACAGGTAAAATTGCTGGAAAGGAAATAGTTCAATTATATGTTGCACCTAAATCCAATGTCGTTATAAGGCCGCCAAAAGAACTAAAAGGATTCAAAAAGGTAAGCCTAAACCCAGGCGAAGAAAAAAACTGTAACATTCATATTAGATAGTCGTTCTTTTGCATTTTACGATACAGAGCAGAAAGATTGGCGAGTTGAAGAAGGTGTATATAGTATTTTAATTGGTGCATCTTCTAGGGATATTCGCCTTGAAAGCGATGTTACCATTACTCCTGAAATTCCCTACAGCCGTCCAATTACCATAAACACTCCACTTGAGGACATTATGGTAAATCCAAAAGGGAAGGCAATTTTGGAACATTTTATACCTTCGTTACCAAATAGCTTCACACCAGATGGTGACAATGATGATGGAATGTCGGCTATGTACGAAGCAATGGAAAGAGAACTTCCATTACGTGCAAAAGGAATATTCTCTGGCGGTAAAATCATCACTCAAAAACAGCTTGATGAAGTATTAAGCAAGCAATAATACAAGGAGGAATCGTTATGAAAAAACAAACATTTGGAATAATCTTAACCACACGCAGTTTCTTCCCATCGCACCTAGTTCAAACGGCAAGAAAGGGAATAACGACCCTGTTAGAAAAGCTAGGGCATGATTATATAATGGTTGGCGAAAATGACACTAACCTTGGTGCAGTTTTAACTTTAGATGAAGCGAAAACTGCCGCTGCATTATTTAATAAGCACAAAGATGATATTTCTGGCATTATAGTTGTGTTGCCAAACTTTGGTGAGGAACTTGGCGTAGTAGAAGCTATTGACCGAGCAAATTTAAACGTGCCTATATTGATACAGGCTTGTGATGATGATTTCGACAAGCTGGACATGGCAAATCGCCGTGATGCTTTCTGTGGCAAAATTTCACTATGTAATAACCTTCGCCAGCGTGGTATTCCCTTTACACAAACTACATTGCATACATGTGATTTAGATAGCCCCGAATTTGAGGCTGATGTTAAAAGATTTGCTGGAATCTGCAATGTTGTTAATGGGATAAAAGGTAGCCGAATTGCAATGTTAGGTGCTAGACCTTTGGCGTTTAATACCGTTCGTTTTTCAGAAAAAATTCTTCAAAAGCATAGTATTAGCGTTCAAACTGTGGATTTAAGCGAAGTAATGGCAATGGCAGAATCTTCCGAAATATTTTCTGATGAAGTTATAGCCGAAAAAGAAAAAGAAATACGTGCCTATGGCCGTATATGTGCCTCAGTAGAGGATTCAAAAATAAACAAGCAAGCGAAACTATGCCTTTCAATGGAAAAATTCGTTGAAGATTTAGACTGTCAAGCAAGCACAGTTCAATGCTGGGATAGCCTTGAAAACAACTATGGCTGCGCCGCTTGCCTTGGTATGAGTATGATGGGCGAAAACGGCAAGCCAAGTGCCTGTGAAAGTGATGTAACTGGTGCGGTTAGTATGTTGGCGGCACAATTAGCGGCTGACTCCCCCCCTGCATTAATGGACTGGAATAATAATGTTAGGGATGACCGTGACGCATGTATATCCTTGCATTGTTCAAACTTTCCGAAAAGTTTCTTCCAAGCCGATGATTTAGAAATTGGTTGCTTGGATGTTCTCGGTAGTGTTTTAGGGCAGGAACGTACTTTTGGAGCATGTAAAGCCCAAGTTTCAGAAGGCCCAATGACATTCATTAGGGTGACAACTGACGATACTCAGGGTATAATGAAAATGTATGTGGGCGAAGGCTCTTTTGAAAGCGAAAAAATCGCTACAAAGGGCGGTGTAGCACTTTGCCGTGTGCCTGGGCTACAACAATTAATGCGTTATATATGCGATAATGGCTATGAACATCACGTATGTTTTGTGCGTGGTCATGTGGCAGATGTACTAGAAGAAGCTATGAGCAAATATATAGGAGTTCAAGTGCATCGTCACAACGGCTAAATAAAATAAAGGGGGTAATGTTATGATTACAAAAGTAACACAAATTCCTGTTACCGATGTGTCATACCCGTTTGTTTCCGCAGTTAAGCGGTGCAATTTTGACGAGCATGGATATGTTGAATCCGAATATTATTTTGAAGGTACTTCAAATGTTTATAAAACATGCGAAAATGGGGCAGTTGGAATTAAAAATTCCGATTGCCCTTATGTCAATCGGATGATTATTCGTACTCCAAATGATGTATCATCATTTAGTGGAAATCTTGTGCTAGAGGTTATTAATCCAACCTCTAACATGGAGATTGACCGCATGTGGATTTTAATGCACAAGGAAATTATGCGTAATGGTGATATATATGTAGGGTTTACTAGCAAGCCAAACACGCTAAATGTCCTTACTGAATTTAATCAAGAAAGGTATGGTTGTCTTGATTGGCCTAACCCAACTCAAGATGTTCCTTTTGATGAACGCTTAGAATCCCTTCACCCAGTTGCAAAAAAAGATTTAGACATTAAATACGAAACAGGGCTAGTGTGGGATATGATTACTGACC
>Ga0209755_10008698_pt1 | contig 10804 bp, 9 predicted proteins | sample TergutCo191P1_FD_187301 | JGI IMG/M metagenome (GOLD analysis project Ga0209755, IMG submission 187301) | Cornitermes sp. P1 segment gut microbial communities from Petit-Saut dam, French Guiana - Co191P1 (SPAdes) (version 2) | ecosystem: Host-associated > Arthropoda: Insects > Digestive system >... | reverse complement strand
GATGAGCCTGTTAAACGGCGGAAGCACTACAGCGCTTTCATAACCCGCTCCCTGAGAACGCGCCGCCAAATCCGCGAAGAGCAGGTGATGGTTAACAACAATTATGTTAGCGCTATTCGCCTCTTTGCGAAGCTTTAGTATAAAACATTGTTCTTTCCGCGGGCAGTGAATACCCAAACATAAATCGGATTCAGAGCAGATTGACGGCCAGACAGAATCCGAAGGTAAAAACGACATCTCCGATTTTCCTCCGGTTTTGGAAGTTTTTACCCATTCATTGATAAGCTTTATTTCATCGTGTTCATTTTCATACAGAGGAGGTTCGTTCATTGCGTCATCTAAACGGCGCAGGCAAACATAGTTGCCTCTTCCCTTCATAAGTACGGCTTTAACATTCGCGTTAATTCCCGACGCGACAAGCGGAATATCCTTTTCGTAGAGCTGCTGCTGCAAGGTAATTGTCGCGGTAGAAATGACAACCTTTTCTTTATTTGCAATCGCGAAACAGATTGCCGGCAAAAGATAGGCGAATGACTTGCCTACGCCTGTTCCCGCTTCCGCCATGCAAAGAGCGTCATCATTAAAAGATTGTATAATTAAAGCAAGCAGATCCAGCTGAGACTGACGCGGTTCATAAGAGGCAAGACGGCTGGCGACAGAGCCGTCTTCCTGTAACGCGGAAATAATTTCGTCAGCATCAAGTTTAGTCATAATAGTTTTAATTTTTAAACAGCGAACCGCCTCATGACGGTTTCCAGCCAGGCATTAGTTCAAGTTTATGCAAATTTAACCTGTGCAATCTGTCAATTTTTTCTTTTACGGAAGGGTCTTCGCAAATGCCTTCGCGTAAATACCTGTCCAGTACATTATAAGTAAAGCCTAAGTTTTCTTCGTCGCTTAAACCGGAAAGACCGTCTTCTGGAAGTTTATCAATCAATTTTGAAGGCAGGGACAGTTCTCTGCCTACGGCTTTTACTTCCGTAACTGTTAAGGAGGAAAGCGGGCTGAAGTCGCCGGCTGCGTCGCCGAACTTTGTAGAGTAGCCTACCCAGTCTTCGCTCATATTGCAGGTGTTGACTACACGTCCGTTTACAATGGCGGAAATAGCGTATAACGTTGTCATCCTGATCCTCGCCGGAATGTTGATAATTGCCTGCCTGTTCGGACTCATGCCGTTTTTTTCCAGATTGGCAATAAGGGCGTCAACAGTGTCTTTAATATTGATAACAACATGTTTTATACCTAAATGATCAACAAGTTCATGCGAACATCCGATGTCATGCTGCTCGCCCTGAGGCATTAAAATGCCGAAGACTCTCCTTGCTCCAAGAGCCTGCGCGCATAACGCCGCCGCTACCGAGCTGTCCTTTCCGCCTGAGATGCCGATCACGGCAGTGCAATTGGGGCCGTTTTTTTTAAAATAATCGGCTATCCAGTCTGTTATTTCCTCTTTTGTTTTTACAGCATCAAACATAATTTTCTCCTTAATTACTTTATTTCAATTTTAAACGGAATAACAGGTAATCCGTCTTTGTTAAATAATTGTCTGTCCCGCGGATTATCCGCCCACGCGTAAAGAATCTTTTGCGGGTCTTTGACAGATGAAATATCAATCGAAATGACGTCACTGCCTTCTATTTTAACAGGCAGCCGCGTCCGCTCTCCGCTTCCGATTACCGTTACATACGCTTTTTCGTCACCGGAAGTTAATCCTTCTCCGCAATTATCAAAGTATAAAAAAACTTTTTGATCTTTGCTATCTGTTATCTGTTCTCTGACCATCGGCCCGGGTGAAGTATTTTTAACGCCGAATAATGTTTTTTCCGCCGCGAGAAAGAGCCTGTATCCGACGTCCTTTTTATTAAGCGGATGAATGTCATTCCATTCGCCTGATTCCAATGCCGCAGCCATACCGGTATCAGGCAGAGAAAGCGCCGAAACCTGCGCCTCACGCAAAATAGCCCAGTGCGCCTCTTCGTTGTTTTCAGACAATGGGCAAAAAACCGGCAATTGGACAAAAAGAAAAGGAAGAATACTCTCATTTTCAGTATTGCTAAAATTGCTGTATATTTTCCGCCAGTCAAGAATCATGCTTTTAAACAATTCCGCGTATTCATGCGGTTTTTCCTCGTTCGATTCCCCCTGATACCAAATAACGCCTTTTAACGGAAATTTTAATAACGGCGCGATCATCGCGTTGTAATTCCCCATCGGCTTGCGCTGGAAGAAAAATTCAGGCGGACGCTCTTCGCAGACCGCGCCGATTTTGTATTTCCATACGCCGCTTAACCCAACGGATTCGTTATCCGCGATAATATGGAAAGGTTTGTCTTTTGTTACGCCTCCCTGACCGTTTGTACATGTTACTCTTATGACGATACGGTTTTTCCCCTGTTTTAAAAGATTAACGGAATTGTAATTCCTCGGCGGATAACGATAGCCGGTATTGCCCGCTTCCTCTCCGTTAATATACACCGTGTCGGAATCAACGATTGTACCGAGCAAAACTTTTGAATTAACAGGATTTGTTTTAATTTCAAAATCCTTCGCAAGCCAGATAACGCCGCAAAAGTCAGCAATTCCCGCTTCTGAAAAATCACAGGGAAGGGCTATTTCTTTCCATCTTGAAATATCCGTTTGAGTATTTTGCCATTTTTCCGCAAGCCCGGAATCTTCACGCGCAAGGTACGATTCCCATCCGCCTATAGCCCTGTTTGTGTCAGACGTGATTTGTTCGCGTAAGGAAAAGCCGGCATACTGTTTTCCTTCCGCGATTTTTTCGGGAAAACAACGCAGAGCGTCTTCGCTCATCCATGATTCAACAGGAGTGCCTCCCCACGCGGTGTTAACAAGCCCGATAGGAATACCGTATTTTTTATACAACTCCTTCGCGAAAAACCATGCTGTCCCTGAAAACTCGTCAAGTGTTTCCGCCGAAACGGTAACCCATTCGCCGCCTGTTAAATCTTCGCGGGGCGCGGAAAAGTCGTATTCCTGAGGCGCTTTGAATTGCCTGATTATTGGGAGTCGGGAAGGGGGAGTTAGGGCGGCCCATTCTTCGCTGTATAAATCACGTAAGCGCTCCATAGGCATTTCCATGTTGCTTTGCCCTGAGCAGAGCCAGACATCGCCTGAATAGATATCGTTTATTTTAATAGCCGTTTCGTCAGTGATTAATTGCATCTCGAAAGGACCGCCTGCAGGCAGGGGATCGAGAGTGATCAGCCATTTTGAATCAATATTTTGTCCTTCATATGTTTTGCCTGAAAAGACGGCTGTCAGCTTTTTTTTACTCCATATCGGGAAGGGTGAGTCACTTTGAATAATCATTCCATTACTGATAATTGGTGATACAAAAAAACCGTTCATTTTAAACCTCTGTTTTCCGCCGTAGTTTATCATATCGTTTTTCTGAAAAATTTTATAGTATATGAATCACCGGCATATAGACAAATCAGAAGAAATTGATTAAATTTAAATTATAATATGAAAATACTCGTGAAAAAAACTTATATTCAGTCTTTAGTCTTTATTTTGATTATTTTGATTATTTTGATTCTCACAATTTCTTGTTCGAGAAGCAAGCCTGAAATCTCATTCGGATTTATGACGCTGGTTTTATATCAGGCTGATCCGGAGCCGGTTGAGCGTTTTTCTTTTTTTATTATCCCAGAAGATGAAGACGGGATCGAAAACCTCGACGAATTGTTCATATACCACGACAGGGAACAGCTGCGCTGGAGAATAAAAAGCGATGAATGGATCAAACTTTCTCATGAGGGAAAAGAATGGATTGGAACGAGGAGCTTATCCGCAAGAGACGGTGCCCTTCCCAGAGGCGTATTCCGCGCGGTATTGGCAAATAAAAGCGGCGAAAGCTCTGAGCGCACTTTTACCTTTGACGGCAATGTACGATACGATTTTCCGGAATTTGAAATAACAGACGGCTTATATCGGCTCAAATCCGACTGGCCGGCAAACCGTCTGGTTTGCTATGACCGATCCGGAAATTATATAATGACTGTAAATCTTACATCCCGATCGGGAAGTGTTTCTCAATTAAACCTCACCCAATCTGTCAGAACCGTCGCCCTTTGGGCCGAAGATGAAGCCAATTTCTGCAGCGCCTTTACAAACGCGGTCTTGATTGGCAGGTAGCAGAAAAGTGAGCAATGAGAAGTGAGCAATGAGCAATGGAACAGAGAGCAATAGGCGATGAGCGGTGAGATTAAGAGTTTTGTGAGAAGGCAGGGACGATTCACTGAGGCTCAGAAGAAAGCTTATGATGAAACGGGGCAGAGGTTTTTGATTCCGGTTTCTGAAAACTACATTGATTTATCTTCTGTGTACGGTAATTCAAATGATATTACAATGGAAATCGGATTTGGCGCCGGCTTTGCTACGGCGGAGATTGCGGTGGCCAACCCGGAAAAAAATTATTTAGGCGTTGAAGTTCACCGCCCCGGTATCGGCCGGCTGTTATGGGAAATCGAAAAACGCGGACTTACTAATATCAGAATAATCGAATGTGACGCGGCACATGTTGTAAAAAAGATGATCCCTCCCGCCTCTCTTTCAGGTATCCACATCTTCTTCCCCGATCCCTGGCCTAAAAAAAGACACCATAAACGCCGCCTCATTCAGCGTCCTTTCACGGAAACCCTCGCCGGCTGTTTAAAAAAAGACAGCTATCTCTACATGGTGACCGACTGGGAAGACTACGCTAATCATGCTCTTGAAGAATTGAGCGCAACCGCAAACTTACAAAACAAGTATCAAGATTTCGCCCTTCCTCAGGACTGGCGCCCCAAAACAAGGTTCGAAGCTAAAGGATTGGCAAAGGCTCATATTATCAGGGAGCTGATGTTTAAGCGAAAATAAGAGTCATCGAATTAAACGAATGGACACGAATGAAGACGAATTAACCGGGAGAAGGTTCGGATATTTGATTTAATGCGAAGGAGAAAAAGGAAGAAATTTTATCACGGAGGACACAGAGGACTCGGAGTTGTTGTTCGATATCTATTCTTCTTCATCAATAATTATTATACTTCGAATTAAATTATTTCATTTTGTAGAAGACAAAGATATCGAAGTAATACTCCGTGTTCTCCGTGAACTCCGTGGTTAATAAAAAAATTATGGCTAAAGCGGCCATTTAAACCCTAACCCAATAATTCGCGTTAAATTGTCTAATTCGCATAATTCGATGATTCTTCCTCTTCCCTCATCCTCTCTCTACTCCAACTTCAATATATCCCAAACACGCGGGGCTTCCTGTCCGATTCGCCAGAAGCCTATCGCGTTAATACCCATCGACTTGTACATTACAAGGCGGGCGGAGATTGAATATTCGTCTTCGTAATATACCTTGACGGAAATGTTCGCTTCATAATCGAAAACAGGAGTTCCGTTTTCGCGTCTTACTTCTGTTACATTATGGGTGTTTTTTAATCGTTGGGTTGATGAGTGAATAAGAGCGCGGTGATGATTCTGGCTTGCCCACGCGCGGCCGTATAAAGGAATCCCCATGATGAGTTTTTCACGGCCGATTGCGCTCAAGGAATAGTTGGCGACACGGCGGCACCATTGAATCGATGATACAGGACCGGCAGGGCCGCCGCCCCAATGTTCGTCATAGGCCATTATAAAAATACGATCAACATAGGGAGCGATTTTTTCGTAGTCGTAAACATCGTTAGCAAGTTTTCTGGTGCGGCCGTAAAGAGCGATTGACAGCATTTTACCAGTAGGAAGTTTATCCCGTAATTCACTAAGGAAGGATAGAAACGCCTCGCCTGATCTTGGCGGTATGTTTTCAAAGTCGATATTCAATCCGTCAAAATTCGCCGCAGCGGATACCAGGTCTCTGATTAAAGCGTTCCGCTGAGGGCTGCCCGGCATTAGGGTAAAGTAAGTGAGAGCGTTGCTCGCGCAGACCACCGCGAGATGTACCTTTCCGTTAAAATTGATTAGCTTGCTGCGGTTCGGTACTTTTGACAGAGCGCCGTACATGTCGACTTCCGCGCCAAAATAGCCGATGTCTGTTAACGGAAAGCCTCTTCGAAGAGCCGCTTCCTGTCCTGAGATAACATAACCCCATACCTCCTTGAAGGAAGTGACCGGAAGGTCTCCTGCCGGATTGGGGATAAACATCGAAAGGTCTTCATCAGGCTCAATTTCTTCTTCAGTGGTTTTTTTTTCGGCACCTTCTTCGTTGATTGTTTTAGCCGTTCCCCGGCAGCTGAAAAACAATAATGATAAAGCAAAAATGATGAGTAAAAAATGTTTCATGATTATCAACCGAACCTTTTTTTCTCCGCCCATAATCCGAGAGCAGGATTTGGGACGAAGAAAATTTTCTCACCGTCTACTGTATTCCATCCCGGTAATAATTTATTGATGTCGTACCGGGACTGCATTTCTTTTAAATCCCCCCATTGAAAGCCGACAGATTCGATTTCCTGCCTTGTAACTTTTTCGCCGGGGCAGTAGCGGACTGTAAAACGATTCTCGCTTGATCCGTGGATAAGATGAGCCGCCGCGCTGAGGTTGCCGCCAAGTTCCGCGTCCGCTTGAACTTTGGCGAGTATTTCTTTACCGGGACGGTATCCGTGCTTGCGGATTAAAGCGTCAATCCCCTCATCTTCGCCGAACCTTTCAAGAGCGGGCGCGAGGATGATTAGTTCCCCTCCGTCGGCGATAACCATTCGGGTGCGGTAAACCGCCTTGTTTCCAAGCCATGTCGTGCGGAATTCTTCCGGTTCCAGATAAACGACCGCTTTGTTAACCGGCTCGTTCATGAGGTTAACATTAACTTCCTGAGAAAGAGCCGAGGCTTTTTCAAAACATTCCCTTCCAAAGCCGATATAAAGTCCGCGCACCGCAAGAGAGCCGCGTTCTTTTCCCGCTTTGGCGGCTTCACTCTCTGACCTTGCGCCTATTACGGTCAACACCCAAAGAATCGGCGGCATTTCGTTTTTGAAACGCTTTAATCCCTCGTCAAAGAGGGCGCGGACAGGGGTATTTGCCCTGCCCATGATTTTTTCCATTCCAAAAGCGGCGCCGCAAAAATGGCTCTTGTCGATTGCCTCTTTTCCGCCCGTTCCTACAAAAAGGTTTTTCCCGTGATTTGCCATACCGGCAACTTCATGCGGAACAACCTGCCCGATACTCAGTATAAGAGAAAAATTCCCGCTGTCAGGGCCGGTTTTTTTTAAAACTTTATTTACTTGCACAGGCCAGTCGTATTTAACCGCTCCTTCGGACGCTTTTTCAACCCAGTCCGCCTCAATCCTGCCAAGTTCTGTTATGCCGTTCCTCCAGTCATGAACAAGGAATTTCTCACGGGGCGTACTTCCGAACATCCGCGTGATCTCAGCGTCATCCATCGCCATGTGAGTTCCCAATGCAGGAAGAACAGCTCCTAATTTATCACCAAGCCTGCGGGAGGCGATCTCCGTAAAAAAACCGGCGCGCGAATGAAAGCGCGTAATATCAGGCGGAAGGGCGATCACCTTGCCTTCATTCTTTATATCGGAAAGCGCGTTTGAAAGAGCGCCGCAAAATATTTCATCAAGTTCTTTATTTTCTAAATCTTTATCAGTTCCTCCGACGGCAGCATAAGTTTTTTCCAACATGGACAATCTCCTTTGATTTATGATAGCATTATTATACAATATAACAGCATTATATTACATATTGATACATGCTATTATAAATAAAAATATTTTTTTAGGAGATTAAAATGGGAAACGCGGATATCGGCCTTATCGGTCTTGCTGTAATGGGGGAAAATCTTGTTCTCAATCTTGAAAGCAAGGGTTTTAATGTCGCGGTTTATAACCGCACAACCTCAAAAGTTGATGAATTTGTAAACGGCAGAGGCTCAGGAAAAAAAATAACAGGCTGCCACAGCCTTAAGGATTTAGCCGAGGCTTTAGCAAGTCCGCGCAAGGCGATGATCATGGTAAAAGCCGGAAAAGCTGTAGACGAAACAATCGATCAATTATTGGAAGTATTAGAAAAAGGCGACATCATCATAGACGGCGGAAATTCAAATTATCAGGATACAATCAGAAGAACAGCTTATGTTGAGTCGAAGGGACTATTGTACATCGGTACCGGAGTTTCAGGCGGTGAGGAAGGCGCGTTAAAAGGCCCCTCTATAATGCCCGGAGGTTCCGCCGCCGCATGGCCCTCCGTAAAACCGATGCTTCAGGCAATCTGCGCGAAGGTTGACAATGGCGCTCCCTGCTGCGACTGGGTAGGCGAAGACGGCGCCGGCCACTTTGTAAAAATGGTGCATAACGGTATCGAATACGGAGACATGCAGCTAATTTGCGAAACCTACGATCTGATGAAAAACGTCCTTGGTCTTTCATACGAAGAGATGGGCAATGTTTTCGAGGAGTGGAACAACGGCTCTCTTGGAAGTTATCTTATCGAAATTACAAGGGACATCCTCCGTTACAAGGATGAAGACGGCAAACCCCTCGCCGAAAAAATTCTCGACACGGCGGGGCAGAAGGGCACAGGCAAATGGACAGGAATTGCCGCTCTTGAATTCGGTGTTCCGCTTACATTGATTGGAGAGGCCGTCTTCGGACGCTGTCTTTCCGCCGCAAAAGACGAGCGCGTAAGAGCTGCAAAAGTTTTTACAGCTCCCAAAATTACAGCTCCCGCCGACAAAGCCGCTTTCATCAAAGATTTGGAAAAAGCCTTATACGCGTCAAAAGTGGTATCCTACGCTCAAGGCTACCTCTTGATGAGGGAAGCCGCGAAAGAATACAAATGGAATTTAAACTACGGCGGCATTGCTCTCATGTGGAGGGGCGGCTGCATCATCCGCTCGGTCTTCCTCGGAAAAATAAAAGAAGCTTTCGACAAAAACCCCAATCTTGAAAATCTGCTGCTCGATCCGTTCTTTACAAAGATAATCGAAGACGCGTCCGACTCATGGAGGAGGGTAGTCTCCTCCGCTGTACAAAACGGCATCCCGACACCGGCTCTGGCAAGCGCTCTTGCCTACTTTGACGGTTACCGCAGCGAAAGGCTGCCCGCTAATCTTTTGCAGGCCCAGCGCGATTACTTCGGCGCTCATACCTACGAACGGCTGGACAAAAAACGCGGCGAATTTTTCCATACCAACTGGACAGGCACAGGCGGTTCTACAAGCGCAAGTACTTATTCTGTGTAAAAATGCGTATTTTAACTTGAAAAAGTTTTTGAAAAAATGTATATTGAGGTAAAGGTTTGTAATTAAGAGATAAATTTCGGGTTTTTTTAGGATTTATAGCCGTATTCGGCTCTAATTATCAGTTTGTCGTTGACAGACTTTGTCCGGTAACGGACATGTAAATCTTGATGATTACCATCCGATGGGGGTATGTAATCAAAGTGAGGGAGTTCTTATGAAGAACAAAATTTTAGTAGTAGTTTTAGTTGGCGTGTTTTTAGGATTTGGACTGGTATTGTTTAGCTGCGATCTGTTTACCTGTCCTGGTGACGGAACATCCGGAGGAAAGGATAATTGCAAATTTGTTCCTGGTAATTATTATACCCAAGGTACTATCTATCAATGTTCGAATACTTGTATTCAGGAACAAGGAAATGATTTGGGTAATAATTTATATCAATTCAGTGGTGAAACAAATTGTAACTGCTCACTCTAAACCAACTGCTTACAGAAACGCCGGAAACAGCTTCCGGCGCTTCTTTTAAGAAGATTATCTCTTCCTGATAAATCTCCGCATACAAGGTTCAAAGTTTTCTAAATGCAATGCTCGTGAGAAAAAATCAAATTCAAGCGGCAAATCAATTAATACTTCAAGTTTTTGTGTCTCCGCTTTTTCAACCATTTTAGCAAGCAATGTCTTCCCAATCCCCATCCCGCGAAATTCAGGCTTTACTTCCAATGTATTTATTTGAAGGCAATCTCCGTTTATCTTAGCGCTGACAGTCCCCGCTAACTCTCCCCCCGCGGTTTCCGCGGCAAAACAAAAATCACATTTCTCTGCTTCCTGCTCCCTGTTCTCTGCTTCCTGCTCTTTGATTACAAAATCTTCAAGCACAAGCGCCGTATTGTCTTCCGGTTCGCTGCCAATCGGTTCAAGCCCCCATTCCTCTCTTAAAGAATTGTACCACTCGATAACTTCGTTCTTCATTTCATTATCTTTAAAGTTATACCATTGCTTCTCGGTATCCGGGTACTGAGAAAGCACATCCCTGAAAGCGCGGAAAACTCCCCGGTTTCTGTTGAGCGCATTGGATAATTCCTCACGAAGAACAGGATTTTTCAAACCTGCGGCAAAATGTTCCATTAGACGGTAGCCGTCTGCGGAACTCCAGTCAGGAAGACCGATAAAGCGGCCGTTGTCTTCAAAATCAGGCTCTTCATCAAAATCATCCCCATAGTTATTCATGTCGACAACATGCCCTTCCTGAGTATCAAGAAGAAAAGCACCGTCCTGATTTTCCATGTAAAAAAGAATATCGTCAATTAACATTTTATCCAATTCAAAACGCATAAAGTCATTATAGCATAAATTAGGTAAAAGATATATTATCTTTATTATGGAAACAATGAAAAGAACAACTGATTGCGGCTCTCTCCGCAAGAGCGACGCCGGACGCACAGTAATTTTAAACGGCTGGGTACACCGAAAACGAAACCACGGCGGAATATTTTTTGTAAACTTGAGGGATCGTTACGGCATAACTCAGGTGACGATTGATACCGAGGCTGATACCGGTCTTGCCGCAATTTGTAACGAACTGCGGAACGAATACTGCATTGCTGTAG
>Ga0209755_10008697_pt1 | contig 10804 bp, 7 predicted proteins | sample TergutCo191P1_FD_187301 | JGI IMG/M metagenome (GOLD analysis project Ga0209755, IMG submission 187301) | Cornitermes sp. P1 segment gut microbial communities from Petit-Saut dam, French Guiana - Co191P1 (SPAdes) (version 2) | ecosystem: Host-associated > Arthropoda: Insects > Digestive system >... | reverse complement strand
AAAAATATATATATATATATATATATATATGTGTGTATTTAAAAAGTTAAGTGCATATAAGAAAACGTAGCTCTTCTGTGCTCTTGAAGTAAGATAGGATCTAGAATATGATACTACGTAATATGTTGCACATGTAGAATTTTCTGATTGCATAACATACAGATTGCTTTTGCATGAGCATTGTGTTATTTTGTATTTTATGCTGTGATAGTCTGCTAACATTATTTCTGCTTTATTGCAGTTTATGTGAGCATTAATATTCATTTCTGATACTTCTGCATGTCAGAAACCAAGAGTTAGAGCACATAGCACCATTTGTATTTAGATGCATACTATATTATAAGTAATGTTATTAAATTATAAAACATGGAGAACTTGTAAGTTATATTGTGTCAAATCACTGTGATAAAAATTATGTGTGGCATGACAGTCACATAGCTGTGATTGTTGTGACAGTGAATACACAGTTTTCAGTGACAGCAGGTTCACCTCAGCCTAGAAATCAGTTTAATTTTTTGGTTGAAGTTTTTTAAGTGATATGTTTTCTGGACTGGCGGACCTGTATAGTAATCATACTGCTTTTCGTGGGAAGTACATAGGAAATACATAAGTTGATTTTCATTGTGATAAAATAAATTACTGTACAAATTACTGTACATGTTGAGGACTTCATTTATTTATTGTGTAATAGTGAAAGCTTGATAGGACTTATGGTTGCTTCACTCCTGTGTTTAATCTATGGATTACTGGCAGCATAAATGCAATTGGAATATTATGTTTTAACTAGGGCAGGTGATACACAAAACTTATCACATGTTGGTCAGAAGGCTGAATAAGTTTGGTAATACAGCACTTGGGACTTTTTATATCATAACAGACTTCATTCCTATCTTACATGATTTCCATCCATATTCAAAGTATATGAAATTGGTCCTTACCCGAAGGAGAAGTTAGGCAATATAAAAATGATTTATTTTGTATGTAAGTGTGTAGACATTCATGGTGGTTGTTACGAAATTGTAATTGTCAGGGTTATTCTGCATGGTGTAATATCCCAGTTCAGCATGGCACATTTTCTCCTCCCAGTCACATAAGCATCTATTGGTACCAGTTCAGTTACACTGCAGGTGGAGGCAGCATGTTCGTATAAAATATGAGAACGGACTTGTCCCTCTATGTGTTGTAAGAACCCAGAAGATGTTATTTAGCAAGGGATTGGAATCCCAAAGTAGCCACTGATGGTCAGGTACTTTCCACTTTAAATGCCATTTTTGCACGTGCGGAAATCCACTGTATTTCATACATTTTTAAAGATAAAACATTGAAATAAAAAGTACACCTTTAAGAATGAATCCATCTACCCGTTCCACAAGATTGAAGAAGATCCTCTTATTTTTATGAAGCTGAGTTAGTCAATTTTATTTTATTTTTCATTGTAAGTTTCATTTTCTAGATTTTTTCTTTCCAAATAGCTCCTGTTAGTGGAGACCCAGTGCTATAAAATTTGGAGCTAACTGTACATGTCATCATATTTCTTCAGATGTTGTTTAGGTTTCAAAATACAGTGTTTGGGTTTCATGGGTAGTGCTGGCTCATCTGGGTGCTGTAGGGAATGAGTTCATATGCAGATAATGGGAGAGGAAAGGAATACAGACATGTACAGACATTTATTTCTATGTTAAATGCAATATGGGACCAGAGGCAAATGCCCTTCATTCTCCTATAAGTTTTTCTTCCTGACACTTTCGAAATGTAGGTTCATATTTGTGCCATATCAACATAACACGAGTCTGTTCCATGTAAGAGCAATAGTAACATGCAACCAGCCAGGCAGTGCAGATCCTTGAATCACATTTGGTCAGAAGGTGTTGTGCTTGGTGTGTGCTGAGTGAGGTTGCGGTGCATTGAGCAGTATGGGTTCAAGAAGAAACCTTACAGACTGAGACATCACAGATTTGATACTAGAAAACACTGATGTACATTCATCAGAAGACAAAGACATTTCTGCTCAGTGTGACAGGTGACACTACTGACACAAACTTCGCACAGTGGCCTGACAATACAAACATGTTGACCTACTCTAACTGTAGTTAACAAGTTTACAGGAGGTCCCAGTGGGTTACGACAAACAGAGGCATCCTACATCAATAAGACTCTGCCCCACAGTGTGTTTTCATGCTCTTCTATTTTGAAATTATACATCTGTTGGTGGAAGAGACAAATATGTGTTATCACCAGTACTTGGACACACAGGATGAAAGATGGCCCCTCCTTCTTTGGTGTTACGGTTTAAGATTTGTGTTTGTTTTTGGCAGTTATTGTGCAGATGGGGCACGATCAAAGGGATGTGTTGAAAGATTACTAGTCAGTACTAGAACAGTACTGCTCAGCCTTTTTTGGAAACACTATGAAATGAGACAGATTCTGTCATGTACTTAGATGTCTACATTTTAGTGATAATAAAAGTGAACCTGACAAGACAGATGGAAATTATGACTGACTGTGAAAAATGCGAGCTGTATTTGACAAGCACAGTGATTTGTGTTCTAAATATTACAGTCTGACCAAACATTTAGCACTTTATGAAATCATTGTGCTCTTCAAAGATAGTCATCTTGAAACAGTGTATACCAGAGAAATACAAGCTGTTTGGGTTAAAGCTTTACAAGCTGTGTGGTTCTAAGGGATATACTTACAATATGATGGTGTATTTAGACAAAGACAGGAAATGTGCAGCTACATCCATGACAGCTACACATGCAACTGTGACAGGACTTGCAGCAAGGATTGAACATGTGGGACACGGATTTTACATGGACAGTTTCTTTTCATCTCCAGCATTATTTGGTGATTTACATACTAAGACTGCTGCAGGACTGTTAGGCCAAGTAGAAAAGGGCTGCCTAAGAATTTTGGACTTCAAATAAAATTTAAGAGGGGTGATCTAAAGACTAAGGTGAAAGGTAACTTGACAACCATTAGTATGTAAGGACAAATGGAATGCAAATGTACTGAAGGACTTGCATTCTCCACCATTGGAGGGTAATTTTTGTGATGAGCATGGAAAAGCCATGAAACCAGCCATAATACAGGACTATAATAGACACATGGGGTACGTAGACAAATCTGACTGCATGACGAACTCCTACTCTATTAGCAGACAAACTTGGAAATGGATAAAGTGGCTGTTCTTCCATCCTCTGGACCTTACCATTCTGAACAGCTTTATCATTCTTGCCTCCTGTGGTTCAAAATTAACACACCGACATTTCAGACTGACATTGATGAGGAACCTAATATAAGAGGGGGAAAGGGTGCCTTAACCTCAGACCACAAGACGAAGAAGACAAACCCCGTCCATGAGCCAAATAAAAAGACTTGACCCAAGACACAACAGACACTGGCATATTCAGTGTTAGAGAATTTGGTGCTGTGTGTTCTGCCAAAAACAAAGAAACAAGAACAAAATATGTGTGTCGAAAATGCAACAGAGGGTTGTGTGGTACACTGTGTTTTGAAGTGTATCACACCAAACTGCATTTGTAAGAACCAGCTGACACTAAAATGATAGGCAGAACACAAAATTGTACGTATATATTACCATAGTAACCACTGAACTGATATTTTTCAGTAGCATCATCTTGATGAAATAATGGGGGTAAAGGGGGTAGGAACAAAGACTTGTTGGAAGGGCCTTAATGTGCATGTATTTGTTCCACTTCACCAATGTAAGTAAAAAATAATAACCACTGCCTGGAGACGACCACAGTGGCACAGTGTTTAAGGTGCTGTGCTACAAACCAGAAGGTCGCTGGTTTGATCCCAGCTGGTGTCCTTAGTATTTTTCATTGACATAAAATCCTTCCAATCGCACTGTGGCCCTGGTGTTGACTCAGCCTCTAACAGAAATGAGTACCAGGAGCATTTCCTGGGGGTAAAAGTGGTCGGTGCGTAAGGCTGACAACCTTACCACCATCCTGTTGGCATGAAATCTGGGAACCTTAACTCCAGGCCTATAACAGGAATGATCTACCTTTACTGCCTGGAGACATCTGTAAATAATTTGTGCCTGCTGGAAAAGTCATAAGGCTGTTAGTGAGAAAAATTAAACCTCATTAGTGATAATTTGAACTAGAATTAAATTTCACACAACTTTTATGCCTATACAAGCCTTTTAGACAAATATTGTGAAAAAGTGATCTGTAATTATAAATGCAGAAAAGTTTGAAAACATCGTGGTGGTGTGGAACAGTGGTTTACTGTTCATCTGTAAGGGGTTAAGACAGTTGTTTGCTTTTTAATTTGTCAAAACACCTTTTTGCTGGAAATCCTGACATTGTGAAATAAAACATCAAGCTGCTAACCAAGAGCATAATTCTGTATAGACTTGTAGTTGTCATATTTGAGTTAAAATGGACAGCACACCCTTAATTGGGTTCAGCAGTTGTGTTGTAATGATGATGATTGGTTTCTGAGCCCACAGCTTGCTTTCTGCAAACACTACTCAAGTACTGCATGTGATTGTAATGAAGCATTGATAACAGAATATCCGAATTATGTAGTCCCGTGATCACTTTTAATTTTCATTACCTTCATATTTTGCACGTTTACTTTCTAGGCCTCTAGAGTGTATAATTGCATGCAAGAGGCACAGACATTTATAGGCATTAACATAATATCTGAGGACTGATATTTGTTACAAATTACAAATAAGTACATACCTGTTCACCACACTGTACATAAGGGTTTCTGAAGCTTTCCTTTGTCATGACCAATGCAGTGTGCTGTTGAACTGTGTGGGTGGACTGTGTATCATAAAGTTTGCAAACGTGCAGCAGGCCTTGATTTGCTCATGACCAGACTGCCCAGTATGCAAATTACTGTTGTGTCGCTAAGTATGGTATTAGCCTGAACATTAGTAAATTGTTTATACCATGTTTCTTGTATCTGCATTTAACGTTTAATTGAGCACATTGTAGACTGTAGCCTTCCTGTATCTAGCTGGACTATCCCCTTAAATTTTCTTGTTTATGAGGTTTAGGAATGTTCGTTAACCATATGCAAAACCTGTCCCCTGTTTATCCCTGTTCATACTCTCCAGATCCTTTCTGCAGCCAGCTGGGAACAGCTTCTTGTTTGCAGTCATATCAGCATCATTGTTTGTAAAACATACGTCATTGATATATTGTGCTGTACACTTTCATTGAAAGTGGTATGTAAAGTGGTAGAGGAATGTAAAAAGAGAGGTACTGTAGGACAGACCAATTCTGCAGACACTTTGGAAGAGAATAACAAAGTTAGTGCTTTGAAAGGTTTGTTCTGTCGGTTGTTAAGTAGGAAACAACAGATGTGACATGGTAAAGTACACTATATAAATTATGGAATAAGTTATTGTTTTGGTGTTCATGAAGTAGTAACAGGGGCTGAATTAGTATTCATGTTGCATCCAGATGGCTATGAGAATCTGTGATGGAGAGAACAGTCCGTAGTGATGTATAGTTGACTGTGATTTTTATTTACAACTGGACTATGGAGACAGATTAAAAGGAGGCTGGAAAAGTAATATTAATTCTTGGAAATATATCAGCCATGCCATCATTCTGAGTCCACTGATGCATTACTTGGTCACTGTGGCTCAGAAAAAACACTATTTTCCAGCAGAATAATGTGATGTAATTCTTAGAAACTATCTGCTGTGTGTGCGCGCGCATGCGTGTTTGCATGTAAAACCTTTTTTTTTTTTAATTATGTAGACTGTAATGGTTTGAATGTGTAATTATGACAATTTAACAATGTACAATGTGTAATGGAAAATTACACTTGTGTCTATACTAGTAAGGGAAACACAGAATTTTTATTATGTAGTGTCAGAGTACTGGCAGAATTATAGAAGAATCACCATAGTAAGGATTATCAGCTGTGTTCTTTACAGTTAAATGTACTAATATGCTAGTGTCTTTGTATATAAACTTCTTCCTCTGCCATGTTTTATCTAGGGAAAACTTCTTTTTGTACTATAATTGTATAGTAAAACCACAAAACTTTTGAAAGGGAAGAATGTGGCTTTTGCTAATCCTTTGAGACTGAATAATTCAGATGGTAGGGCTGGAACTGAAGAAATGGCAGGGAAACATTGTTGGCATGTTCACAAAACTGTGAAAGCGACTATTAGCTTTGTCCAGTCTGTCCATTTGTCTATTTTCTGTCATGGAACAATTGGGCCCCTAACTGGACAGATTTTCACAAACTCTGATATTTGAGGATTTTTTGAAAATTTGTTAATAAATTTAAGTTTGATTAAAATCTTGCAAGTACTTTACATGAAATCCTGTGAACATTTATGATATTTCCTGGAATTTTTAGAATGAGAAATCTTGTAGACAAGTGTGGAGATGGAGAAAGTCAAAACACGTTTTTGATGTTTGGTAACTTTTGTCCTGAAAATTAGGCAATTTGTGAAATAATGTGAAAAAATATGACAGAGCCAGACAGGCCACAGATGACAATATAATATGGAGCATTAGAGATGCATGAATGGAGACATTCGTAATATTTAATACATATTTCTTTTCCATGGTTGCCATGGTTACATGAATGTGCTTCAGCATTATATTATATGTACATTGCCTGTTTTGTTTTTCCTCCCAAACACACAATCTTACCACTTCTGGGTTTAGTGGGTTACTTGCTTAGCATAGTAAGGGGTATATACTGTTTCGACCTGAATACAAGATGACCCTCATTCGCAGTTTTTATTTCCAGGAAAATGTGTGGTCAGAAGATGTTTAACTTTGTGAATGATTATAGGGCTAACCTCCACCCCATTTTCAGATGATGAATAAGGGAAGTATTATATTCGGTTAATATGAGGGTGAACCTCTACCCCATATTCAATGAATAAGGAAAATATTATGTTTTGGTAAATATGGTAACTTGGTAGGTCAGTACATTGTTTATTTAAAATTCTGTTAACACAGTGAAGATGAAAATTACATTAGAACATGAAATATAAAAATGATATCTTAGTAATGACATTATATGACCCCTTAAGGTGGTGGGGTGGTGGTGAAGAGTGCTGTTTACTCTTTTACTGGCCTTGAAAAATATGCAGAATGTTTGCCTTACATGCTGTTGGTTGTGTTGGACAGAAATCTACCGCATTGTGTCTCAGAAGCAGATCCCGGACAGCCCGGATGAAGATACACCGTCCGGGAATATGAAACCCATCCATGTGGAGCCAACAGATGAGAGTAGTGCAGCCAAAAAAGCTTGCTGTACACCGTAAGGCTCATCACTAAAAAATAATAATAAAAGAGAAACCTATCAAACACAGAACTGAGGACAGTGTTTTCAGTAAATGATTGGTATTTGTGATGGAAGGGAAACGTATGCCATATGAACAAACTTGATGGCAGGTACTGACCTTCTCTGGTGTTGTGGGGAAAAGAGGGATGAAAAAGAAACTAGGTGGCAGAAATCCGACAGTTTCTCATCGGGTACTGAGTAGTGCGTCAGGAGATCGTCAGTAATAATTGCTAAAACATAATTAGAAAGCTGTTTCTTTGTGTTATGTATTATAAAAATGTGAGAGTAAGAAACTGGCCGGCCTTCTCCGTTCCGGTGCTCTTCAGATAACAATGGCATCACTGAAATTTAAGTAAAAGCAATTAAAAGTAAATAAGTAGGTCACATTATCTGAAATACATTCCATGCATTACTGTTGCGATGTAATTTTCTTATGCCACAGCAGTGATGGTAATGGAAGGTTTAATTTATTTGTATTCATTAATGATATGTAAATAGTATATTGGTTCATTTCAATTTATCCCTGTGTAGATTTACTACTACTGCTACTACTACTACTATATATATATAAAACTTGTCCTGTGAGGATGGACTTGAAATTCATGGTTTTGCACCTTCGTTTGGTACTTTGATTTATATGGCAGTAATGTTCCCTGTAGTTCCACTGCTGAGCTCAAGGCCATAGTATTTTACACTGAACAGTCCACTGTGTAAAGGGTATCATATTGTAAAAAATGCTAGGCACATAAATTTGATGTTACTAAGCAAGATGTAAATGGAACCTTCCTGCATCTGTATTTTTTAAGCTTGTGTTTAAGATATATCTGCAATTTTCTTAGGTATAAATTTTTGCCTGGTGCTGTGTTTGGAGCTGGGAGAGGAAGTATTCACGCAGCCCACTATGTTAGAGCAGTGTCGTTAGTTTATTTTGAATTTGATTGTTATCTTGGCATTGTAAAATAAATCTTTGCTGCTAAGCCACTATATTGCTTTATGAATGAACTTGCCCAAACTATGCATCTGTTGTTACATTGTGCTGAAGACTAAAAGCCACGGTTGTAATATATTTTTTGTTTTAAGATCTTCGCAAGCATAAGAGCATGTATTGTTGTAAACTGAAATTGTGACCCAAATAAATTCACGTATGCAGTATGAATACAGACAGCAGCAGATTTTAATTGTATGTTTATGTATAACATTTTATTTGGGAATTTCTGTGGTTGGCTATGTAGACAAATATAAAGTATTACAAATGTGAAGTAAATGACAGATGGCATGAAGTTGCTGTGAAAATGGCAATATCAGTTTTGTTATGTTGGCAATAATTGTATTTTATAGGTTCAGACCTTCGGCTGGTAAGGTAACTGGAAAATTTATGAAGGATTTTCATGTTTAAATTTATTCATTGGTGTGCATTTTCATTCCATAGCTGGTTTTGGTGTAAGATGTATGCCTCCAGCATATAAGAGGTATCATAAATTACCAGATGTTCCCTCGCATTGTAACTGTACTGTAGCACACATTCTCTTGAAGCACTGTTTGCTACCCATAGGCTATCAGTCACTTGAGCATTGTTCATTGGCAGCACTTCTCTGAAGGAACACTTCAGGACTTGCCATCAGTGAGTCAAGAGGCCTAAGACCCTCCCACTACTAAATGACCATGTGATGCAGTTGTCATTATTTTGCTTACCAAATTGGCATTCACATGGAGCTGTGTTGCTGTGATTTCTAAATGATGTTAGTTTATATTATCTGGGATGAATGTGTAATAAATGAAAACTGATTTCCTTTGGAAAATTTTAAGATGTGTGTGAACTTTTTCGTACAGCTGTGACTGTGAAAAGCTTCAAGAATATATGTATGGGTAATATTTGAGTTATTAGTCCTGTATGTTATCCACTGTTGCACATTCTGTTTGAATAAAGATTGTGCGGGAGCATGAAACTTGATTTTGTACACCATTGTGAGTGAAGTGGTGTTCACTGAGTGAGTGAGGTATATGATCCAAGATATGCAAAATGTGTCATTTATTTCTAGAGCCAAAAATTTTGGTGGAATTTCATCAAGTGAAAGGTACTGAGACATGAGGACTGCTGCTGAAAGTCATGAGTAGTGACAAATTGTAGACTAGGAATTTTATGACTGGCAGTGTCTTCTTCAACTTGAAATACAAGTCCAGTACCATGTGAACCAAAATGTATCCATAAACCACTGCATGAAAGTGATTGTCAGGAATGTTTGTTTCACCAGTGTACTGTGATTTTCTTACCAAGAAAGCAGTTTTGCTGCATACATTGTCAGTTGACTTTGTTATGTGTATAGAGATGTCAGCATTTGTACTGACGTAGGGTGGAACATTTGATAGCAACACGGAAATGACTGATCTGCTGCTCAGTGGCCAAAAATCAGCAAATTGATAGGCTCATCAAAGATGACCAAGAGAGCGACATGGAACTTGTAGTTCATTTTGGAATTGGATATAGTGCCATGCATGAGATCATATTTGCTGTCAGATGTTGGAAAGTTTATTGTTGTCAGATTTCCCACTTGGCCAGAATGCCACACAGATCATGTTGACTGTGGGATGTTGGAAAGTTTGTTGTTGTCAGGTTCCCTACTTTCTAAGATGAACATAAAAGGACATGTATCAGCTTGTCTGAACAATGTCGTGAAAGATGTGCTGCTGAGGTGATGACTTCCTGTTGAACACATGACTGGTGATGAAAGCTGATTTTACCGTTCCAACCCCAAAACAAAGTGCCAGTGTTTGGAATAGCATCGTATGATATAACCAAAGAAAAAAGGAGGCCATACTGGTAGAAATGTGTGAACTGTCTTTTGGGCCACTGAAGGATGCATTTATGACTTTATGACAAGGTGGTAAACTATAGTGCCAGTGTTTGGAATAGCATCGTATGATATAACCAAAGAAAAAAGGAGGCCATACTGGTAGAAATGTGTGAACTGTCTTTTGGGCCACTGAAGGATGCATTTATGACTTTATGACAAGGTGGTAAACTATTAGTGCTGCTTTCTATGTTTGGACACTGTAGAAATGTCAGTTTGCACTTTGTGACAAATTGTTGATGAATTGACATTTCAGCTTGCAGCATAATAGTGTAGAATCTCTCACTGCACGTTTGACTTTGAGGGGCCATGGATAAATACAGTGCAGTCTGAATTTGGACCGTATGTGAGACCTTTGGGACCTTCAAGAGATCATAAGAATGACTAAATCCTGCATACATGATTGTGGATTGCTGTAATGGACTTGCCACAGTGGCATATCGAAGCTTGTACAGAATCATCAGAAATGCACGAGTCATGGGGAGTTGCACAAATGGGACAGAACATCACCAGTTACTTGAGGAGGATATGTTGTTATTTTAGTGTCATATAAACATGCCATTACTTTCGGTACAACGCCTGTAAGATAAAAGTTTTTAGTTTTGATCAGTTCTGTGCCTTGTAGTATGGTAGAGAGGAATGTTCTTTGA
>Ga0209755_10008696_pt1 | contig 10805 bp, 10 predicted proteins | sample TergutCo191P1_FD_187301 | JGI IMG/M metagenome (GOLD analysis project Ga0209755, IMG submission 187301) | Cornitermes sp. P1 segment gut microbial communities from Petit-Saut dam, French Guiana - Co191P1 (SPAdes) (version 2) | ecosystem: Host-associated > Arthropoda: Insects > Digestive system... | reverse complement strand
AGAGCAACCCAAGCCCAAACAAACGAAAAGTTCCACAGGAACTTTTCGGGGTCTGGGGACAAGTCCCCAGCGGGGAGGTGGGGCAGCGCCCCACGGTCTTAAAACAAGCTCAACCTTCAAAAACCCGCGCCCTTTCGATGCAAATGAACGGGTAGCAGCCGATGTACATTCATTGGGGATAATGAATGACGGACACGTAAGAGCCGTAGGAGTGAATGACGAAGGGCAGTGTGAAGTGGATGGTTGGCGCGGAATAAGGGCAGTGGCGGCAGGCCCGGGGTTTAGTGTTGGGCTGCGTGAAGATGGGCGGGTTCTGGCCGCCGGGCGAAACGAATATGGGCAATGTAATGTGTCCAGTTGGCGTAACATAGTGGCAATATCAGCGGGCGCGCGCCACACAATCGGACTTACGATAGACGGGCGAGTCCTTGCTGCCGGGCAAAACCGTAACGGCGAATGCCGCGTGGAAGGTTGGCGCAACATAGTGGAAATCAGTGCGGGCTACCTATGTACCTTCGGTATCAAGAAGGACTACAAAGTCCTGACAAAGGGGAACATACAAGAGACAAAAGTTTCGGTAGGCGCGCTAAGCGATGTAAAGGATGTCCTAAACCCATACCCATACCGAGCGTTGGCTCTAAAGCGAAACGGGCGCCTGGTAGCACTGGGTCAAGACGGCGAAGGCGGAGCAGGCGATAAGCTCCAAAAAAGTTTGGCGAAATGGCGTACAGTAAAACACGTTTCCGCGGGCCCGGACTACTTCGCAGGCCTAATGGAAGACGGCACAGTCAGAATACTGGCGTACTACTGGGTACCGTCCGGAATAGAATGCAACCCCGACGACTGGTCAGACATAATAGCAATAGCAGCAGGACGCTTCCATCTACTGGCAGTACGCAGGGACGGCAGAGTAATAGCAGAAATGATGCACCCCAGTGATTCTATGAACAAAGGGCAGTGCAGGGTTAGGGATTGGAGGATTGTATGAGTGTGACTAAAAGACCGGAAGCGCGTGAGTATTATACTTATGCCGACTATGCAGCATGGGACGACGATTTTCGTTGTGAGTTGATTGATGGTGTTGTTTATGATATGAGTGCGCCGTCTATTGCACATCAGGAAGTAAGTATTGAAATAACTACCCAGCTTCGTACTTATTTGAGAGGAAAAAAGTGCAGGGTTTTTGCTGCGCCCTTTGATGTGCGTTTGAATCCCAATGCTAATGATGATATCGTGGTGCAGCCTGACATTTCGGTCGTCTGTGACGAAAAAAAACTAGAAAACGGCAAACACTGTATTGGCGCACCGGATTTTATCATTGAGATATTATCGCCGTCTACTTCACGCAAGGATAAGGTTCTGAAAAGCAAACGCTACTTTGACGCGGGTGTAAGAGAGTACTGGATAATCGACCCTGAAGATATGACTACCACAGTGTTAATGAGGGAAGAAGACAATTACACCTACCTATCTTACGAAGGTGACGCAGAAATCCCAGTTTCCATCTTCGACGACTGCACAATAGACATGAAACTAGTATTCCCCCCACCGCCGGAGGAAGATACGGAGGAACTTATATGACAACACTAAAAACCGGGGACAAGCTACGTTCCCAACACGGCATAATCTACACCGTCATCCGCTTCATAGCATCCGGCGGCCAAGGCGAGGTCTACGAAGTCGAAGACAAGGCAAACAGCCGCCGCTATGCCCTAAAATGGTACTTCAAGCACGCCGCGACCCCATACCAAAAAAAGCTCCTAATCGGCGGAACAAACTCAAAAGGTCACAAGAACCCCGGCCTAATCTCACGTGGGCAGCCCGACCACCGCTTCCTTTGGCCGCTCGATTTAATAGAGCAGGGCGGCTTGTTCGGCTATGTAATGGACTTGCGCCCCTCTAACTACAAATCTATCCTCGACCTGATGAAACGCCGTGCCGAGCCTACATTCGCAGCCCTTTGCATGGCGGGGATTAACCTTGCGGATGGCTATCAGTCGCTGCATTCCGCGGGGCTTTGTTACCGCGATATCTCGTTCGGCAACCTTTTTTTTAACCCTGCCGACGGCGAGGTGCAAATCTGCGATAACGATAACGTGACCGTCAACCAGGACTCCGAGGGTGGCACGGAGGGCACTCCGCGCTTTATTGCGCCCGAAATCATTGTCAGCAAGGCTTTCCCTTCGACTATGACGGATTTGTATTCGATGGCGGTTTTGCTGTTTTACATGTTCATGATGCACCACCCGCTCGAGGGCGCGGTCGAGGCAAATATCAAGTGCCTCGACGGCAAAGCGATGGAGAAAATCTACGGACGCGAACCTATTTTCATTTGGGACGCACAAAATAAAACAAACCGCCCTGTACCCGGCTACCAAGATAATGCTATAATCTTCTGGGACATCTATCCGTCATACTTCAAGGAGTTGTTTACGCAGGCGTTTACCGTGGGGCTGCGCGACCCAAACAAACGCATAGTGGAAAACCAGTGGAAGGAAGCAATCGCAAGGCTTAGGGCCAGTATCATCTACTGCCCGTACTGCGGCAGCGAGAATTTTTATGACCTGCAAAAAGTTAAGCAAGGCACCGACCATATCTGCTGGCAGTGCAAGGGTGTGGTAGCCCTGCCGCCGCGGGTAAAGATAGGCAATCAGCTAATCATGCTGAACCAAGACACGCAGCTGACCGCGCATCACATAAAAGGAAATTTCGACTTCGCAACCGAGGTTGGCAAGGTGACAAAGCACCCGACCCAAAACCGCTGGGGACTGACAAACACCGGCAGCGACACATGGAACATGACCCGCCCAAGCGGCGAAACGGCAGTAATAGAGCCCGGCAAAACCGCCCCGCTCCAAACGGACGCAAAAATAAACTTCGGCGCGGCAGAGGGTATCATACACTAAAGGAGATTACTCAAAATGGCAAAACATCTACCCGGCGGCGAAATGTCGTCACGTATTCTCGATTTCATCTGGATAGCGGACTGCTCCGGCTCCATGGAAGGCGAGAAGATTCAAACTCTGAACTATGCAATTCGCCAGACTATCCCCGACATGCAAAAAGAAGCGGACGACAACCCAAACGCATCCGTCCTTGTCCGCGCGTTGAAATTTTCAGACGGTGCGCAGTGGCATATTCCGTCCGCTACGCCTATCGACCAGTTTAGCTGGACGGACTTGCAGGCAGGCGGCGTTACGAGCATGGGCGCTGCGCTTGAGATGGTCGCGGCAGAGCTGCGTTCGTTTCCAACCGATACTAAGCGGCTTCCGCCTGTTTTGGTGCTGCTTACTGACGGGCAGCCTACCGACGAATTCAAAAAAGGGCTAGACGAGCTGCTCGGCACCCCTTGGGGCAAGAAGGCTGTACGTATCGCAATCGCAATCGGCAAGGACGCGGACATAGCCGTACTCGAACAGTTCACGGGCAACCGCGAGCTTGTCCTTGAAGCGAAGAACCCGCAGCTTCTTATCCAGTTCATTAAATGGGCGTCTACAGTAGTAAAAACAGTCTCCTCCCCGCGCGCAACGGACGACGACAGCGCGCCTGCCGGAGTGGATTTGAACACGGTGCCTGTGCTTAGCGATGACGACGATGAAATCTGGTAAGAATTTTTGCAACACATGGGAGACAATCGGCGGCTGCATACAAGGCGCGTCGCATATCAAAAATGGCGCGCCTTGCCAGGACGCCCTGCGAATGGAGCGGTTCGAGCGCTTCACGATAGTCGCGCTTTCGGACGGGCACGGCAGCGCCAGCTGCCCGTTCAGCGACGAAGGTTCACAGGCAGCTGTTGACACCGTCTATGAGGTTTTTAAGTCGATTTTCGAAGAAACGGACGACCCTTACGATACTATAGAGAAGAACAAAGATACCTGGCTGCCTAAGCAGATTGAGCGGCATTGGAAAACCGCCGTACACGAGCTGCACGCGGACAAGGATGTGGATTTCACATACGAACTGTACGGCGCGACCCTTCTTGCGCTTGTCGCTGCCGATGATTTTATTTTCGCGCTCCAGCTTGGGGACGGCGATATCCTTTCTGTACAGACCGGGGAAGTCGAGTGGTTTCTTCCGCCTTCGGACAGCCTTGGTCCGGAAACCAACTCTCTTTGCCAGGAGAACTGTTGGAAGTTTATGCAAACGAAGCTTGTCCGTTTGGGCGGGAAAGAATCTGGAAAGAAGCCGCCGATGTTCTTCATGTCCACTGACGGGTATGCCAACAGCTTCTCTACCGGGGATGGTTTTAAGCAGGCGGGTGCTGACTTCTACGCGCTTTTGCGTGAGAAGGGCAGAGAGTATATTAAGGAGAATATCTGCGGTTGGTTGCAGGAAAGCAGTGCGCAGGGCAGCGGTGATGATATAACAGTCGGTATCATTTGCTGCCGCAATTTGTAACATAAACGTAAAAAAACACTTTCTTCTTCACTCATTAAATGCTATAATAGCCTCGATTATCTATAAAAAAATCATAGAGGTGCTTCTTAATGGAATATATCTCCATAAACGGTGGACGGAAATTGCATGGTTCTGTTTCTATAAACGGTGCGAAAAATGCTGCTCTTGGCATTATTCCCGCGGCTATTGCCTCCACCGGGGTTTGCGTTATCGAAAACCTGCCGGTAATCCGTGATGTACGTATTCTCGTGAGGGCTTTGGAGAATCTCGGTGTCGGTTGTGAGTTTCTTGACGAACATACCTTGCGAGTGGACAGCAGTAACATAGTAGATTCCGCGATTACATATGACCAGGTGAAGGATACGCGGGCTTCTTACTATTTTTTGGGTGCGCTGCTTGGGCGGCTGAAACGCGCGCAGGTTCCGCTGCCCGGCGGCTGTGACCTCGGTACGCGCCCTATGGACTTGCATATCAAGGGTTTTGAGGCGCTTGGCGCTACTGTTGTTACGGAGCATGGGATGGTTACGGCTTCGGCGGACAGGCTCGTCGGTGCCAACATTTATTTGGACATCGCAAGCGTGGGTGCTACTATTAATATAATGATAGCGGCGACCCATGCCGAGGGCGTTACTACAATCGAAAACGCCGCAAAAGAACCTCATGTCGTTGATACTGCGAACTTCTTGAATAAACTCGGCGCCCGTATTAAGGGGGCCGGTACTGATATTATACGAATCACGGGTGTGGAGAGTCTGTCGGGGGGCGATTATTCTATTATCCCCGACCAACTTGAAGCGGGTACGTTTATGATTGCCGCGGCAATCACGGGCGGGGATGTTGTTGTTGAGAATATTATTCCCAAGCATATGGAATCGCTTACTGCTAAGCTTAACGAGATGGGCTGCCGTATTATCGAAAACGGCGACAGCATCCGCGTGATTGGAAATGACGAGCTGCGCGGCTGCAATGTGAAGACTATGTACTATCCCGGTTTCCCAACAGATTTGCACCCGCAGATGGCGGCGCTTCTTAGTACTGCTAACGGGACAAGCATTTTGACAGAAACTATTTTTGAGCATCGGTTTCAGTATGTGAAGGAGCTGCACCGGCTTGGCGCTAAGATTCGTGTGGAGGGGCGCACGGCTGTTATTGAGGGGCGCAAGGGCTTGTCGGGTGCGCAGGTGATGGCTACTGATTTGCGGGCGGGCGCGGCTATGATTGTTGCCGGGCTGGCTGCGCAGGGGAAGACGCTTATTGGGAACGTGAAGTATATTGAGCGCGGCTATGAGCGGTTTGAGGAGAAGTTTTTGGCGCTTGGCGCGGATATAAGCAGGGTTCAGGTTGATGATTGATTGTATGTTGAGATTTTGCCCCGTGGCTAGTGGGTCTAGCGGGAATTGTGTTTACGTGGGCGCGGGTGATACGCATTTGATTGTGGATGCCGGGCTTAGCGGTAAGCGGATAGAAAGCGCGTTGTCGTCCCTGTCGGTTAGTGAACTGACGGGGATTTTGGTTACTCATGAACATTCTGACCATGTTGCTGGGGTTGGGGTGTTGTCGCGGCGGTTTGGGCTGCCTGTTTACGCCAGTGCCAATACTTGGCGTTTTTTTCTTAGGCATAAGACGATAGGGAAGGTGGAAGAAGGCTTGCGGAAGGTAGTTGTGCCAGGCGAGCCGTTTGAGATTGGCGATTTTAGGGTGACGGCTTTTGATGTGCCGCATGATGCATCGCAGCCTGTGGGTTATATGTTCGAGGCAGGCGGGAAGAAGGCGGCTGTGGCTACTGACATGGGGTATGTTACGGACACGGTACGCGGGTTTTTGCGCGAGGCTGATGTTTTGTTGATTGAGAGTAATCATGATATAGAGATGTTGCAGAACGGTAGGTATCCGCAGGCGCTGAAGGAGCGGGTGATGAGTTCGCGCGGGCATCTTTCGAACGTGGCGGCGGGGGCGTTATTAGCGGAGATTGCAGGGGGGAAACAACAGGTCTTTCTTGGGCATTTGAGTGAGGAGAATAACCGGCCTATGATAGCTATGGATACGGTGCGGGGGATTTTGGAGGCTAATGAGGTTGGGGTTGGGAGATTGGCTGTGGCTGAGCGGTATGAGCCTAGTGAGATGGTGATTTTGCCGTCCGTGCAATAAAAGCACAGGGCGGCTTCCTTTATATTGCAGAGAAACAAAAAAAGGGGGGAATCGCCTTGATAGCCGACCTGCGCCGCGAGCTTCTTGGGTACTTGCGCCGAAAGTTCTATACCCGGCAGAACATCCTTGATATGGTAGATGATATTGTCAACCAGGCTTTTTTGGATGTGGCTAAGTCGCCGGAGTTTTCCGAGGATAAGTACAACTTTGGGTACATGTCGATGGCTTGCTTGCGGGTGGCTTACCGCGTCTTTCACAGGAACGACCGGGACTTAGGGCGGTTGACCTCGATTGAAACAACAGCGCTGATTGACGAAAACCATTTCGTCCGCGAAATCGAGCAGGCCGAGGATTGCGCTTACATCTTAGAGTCGCTTCGGGCGCTTAGGCAAATCGAGCAAATCATCGTCAAGGAGCGGTATTACGGCAGTTTCAGCTTCCGCGAGATTAGCGAACGGAACGGGATTAAGCTTAACACGGTACTTTCGCATCACAGGCGTGCGCTAGAGAAGCTGCGCCCGTTATTGGCGGGGTATTTTGATTATCCTACGCATTATTATGGGAAAGAGTACAAGGAGGGTTCATCATGACTACGGAGAAGAAATTGTATTTATGCGAGCAGTACGCTCATAAGCTTTGGGCACTTGGCATGGGCTTGGGACAGGAGGCGGCACGGGCAGGGAGCTTTGGGCGCGGGTATGCGGTTGTTGCGCACGAGACACGCATTTTGGCTGACAATCTGTTTGAATACGTAACGAAGGCGCGGTTCGAAGGCGAGAATCCGGAGCTGTTTAATGAAGTCACGGGGCTTGCTCTTGAAATGTTCTATTTGTCAATCAATACGGAGCTTGAAGTGACTCACGTTTGCGACACAGGTAATGAGATGGCAACGAATAAAGCTGTTGTTGTTTCGGCGGGTATGCTCCGCAGTATTGCGATTGCGCTAATCGAGCTTGGGGACAGCAGCTTCTTGCAGGGCAAGAGCAGTGTGCTTGCGGAAATAACCGCTCCGCTTACCTCTACGCACAAGAGTGACAACTATCTGCGGTTCTCTATCGGCGGTGTGCCTTTTGTTGAATGTATTTCGAATGTCATTGAGATTATCAGCTACAGGGGGTTTTGCACGGATGGCGGGGATTTTATTGCGCCGCGGGGGATGAAGCTGCCTGTGCTTAACTGCTACAAGAAGTTCGGGCTAACGCGCAAAGCGTCTGAAACGGACTTTCAGCCGACGATTATTGTGCATCCGGATTTTTCGAAGTTCATAGAGGGGAACTATGACAATATGTATGCTGTGATGGTCGACGAGATGGATGACGGCGCGATTATCAGTTCGCAGATTGGGACGCCCGTAACAGCGCAGGGCGGTCATGCATTGATGAAATTTACCCGCGAATGCTGGGACGCGGTAGGCGGCGGACAGTTTCAGTTTCTGGACTGGGGTAGGTTAATTGCCGAATAAAAAGGCTTGACAAACTACAAAAACTGCGTCAGAATCTCTAGGTATACTATACCATCATTACATACCTAGGAGGATTTACAAATGAGGAAAAAGATTTTGCCATTGCTTTTGGTGTTCTCTTTGGCTTTGGCGCTTGTTCCGAGCGTAAGTGTTTACGCGAGCGGAATAACTGTTACAGTGGCAGGGGTACCTGTGGAGTTTGCTGACCAGCATCCTGTTATTGTTGGGGGAAGAACACTTGTGCCTGTCGCGGGAGTTTTTCAGGCGATTGGCTTTGAGGTAGATTGGGACGGGGATGCCCGCCAGGCTACTTTGACAAGGGACAGCGATTTGGTAGTTATCACAATCGGCAGCGATAGTTTTATAGCAAACGGTGTCGGCTACCCTCTTGATGTACCCGCGCAGATAATCGGCGGCAGGACAATGCTTCCGATAGCGTTTGTACTGGAGAGCATCGGCTACACTGTAGATTGGATTGACGAGACAAGGACAGTTAGTGTTACCGCGCCTGTAGCGGCTGCGCTTCCGATTCCGCCGGTTGTTGTGCCTGTGCCGATAGAGCCTGTTGTCCCGGATGAGGATGCAGACGAGGATGAGGACGCTGATGAAGATGCGGACGAAGACGCTTATGAGGAAGACGAAGACACCTATGTTACAATAGCCGGTGAGGAATTCAGCACAGCGCTGACAGAGCTTGATATCGACGGCTTGGATTTGTCTGACGAATATTTCACAGCATTGCAGTACATGGTTAATCTGACGGAATTCCGTGCGTACAGTAATGATATCACTGACCTGTCTGTGCTTGCAGGGCTTGAGAATCTTGTGTACGTAGGGCTTAGCTATAACAGAAACCTGAGCGATATTTCCGTGCTGTTTGATTTGCCGAACTTGGCAGGCTTTTCGCTGCGCAGAACCGGTGTGGGTGAAGACGAGATAATTGAGCTTGCGGAACATGTGAGCGGTCTTGAAAATCTTGGTGCCTTGAGCTATCTATGGACTGCACTGGAAGAAGATTACGGTGTAGAGCGTGACATTACTTTCGGCGACGAGGAAATCGAAGTCGTATTCACATCAGAAGATTCCGATGATGAAGCTGTGCTGGCTATTCCGCGCGGGGTGAGCCTCGGAACCGCGGTGGTGAGTTATGGCGGTAATTCGGTGGATGTTAGCTTCTTCTTTACGGATGGGAGCAATTTTTTCAATAAGGACGCTGTGATTGCTGCGTTGAGGGAAGTTGGATTTTTGGATTAAATTTGAATAGTGATATAGATGTATGAGAGGGTTCAGTTGGTCAGCGTGACAACTGAACCCTTATACAATTCAAGATACCGCTCATACCTCTCACGAAACAACCCCACAGCCTCATCCCTCGGACTAACCGCCTCAACAACCCCGCTTGCGCCCGTGACCTCGGCTCCAAGCGCAAGCGCGGCCGTCTTAGCCCCACCGACCAGCGAACACTGCTCCATGTCCGCACAATAAACAACCTCGCCCAAGATATCAGCAAGCATACGTCTCCACATAACAGACTTCAAAATCCCGCCTGACACCATTATCTTCTCGGGCTTACCCAAAATGTCATAGCACTGCTTTATATTGAACAAAACGCCCTCCATCGCGCTGATGAAAAAATCACTCGCGCCGTGGTGAGGCTTTATGTCATGATAACCGCCAAGCCGCGCATCGTTCCAGCCTGGGCAGCGTTCTCCGTACAGAAACGGCAGAAAAAACGGCAGGGCAGCAAAGTCGCAGTTTGGGTCTTCAAGCTCCCTGTATGTATACTGACCGCGCAGCAGCTGTTTTTTTACCCAGTCGATGCAGTTGCACGAGCCGGCGGTTGCCGCGCCCGACAGCCATGTGTCAAGCACAGACACGTAACACCACGTACTGCGGCAGTCGGAAACCCATGGCGCGGGCGTTGTGCGGCGCATGGCGGCGCTAGTTCCTACGGACAGTGTCATGATGCCGGGCCGCATTGCGTCTGCGCCCATTTGGTTCAGGGCGCCGTCGGGGAAGGCGGGCATTACGGGTGTTCCGCTCGGCAGGCCTATTTCCGCGGCTGCGGATTCGCTTAGGTACCCGTAGTCGCGGTAGGTGCATAGGTCGCCCAGTTGGTCTGCGGTTACGCCTGCGGTTTTCATTGCTTCCGGCTCGTATTCCAGTTTGCGGATGTTGAGCAGACCCATACCCGACGCCATCGAAGCTGTGCGCAGGCGTTTTCCTGTCATACGGTAAAATGTGTAGCTGCCTTGGTCGGTGATTAGCTTGCCGGATAAGTCGAGCCCCTGACTGCGCATATGAAGCAGCTTGAACGGCGCGTATGTGGTATGAACCATGCAGCCGCAGGTGCGGTAGTAGTAGTCGGTGAAGGCATCGTCGGCACGCAAACGCGCCGCGGTGGGTGCGGCGTCCGTGTCCAACCACGAATATGTGCGGGTGACAGGCTGCATGTCCGCGTCGCAGACGGCGACGTTGTGCCAAGTTCCGCCTAAGGCGACTGCGTCAATTTTGCGGCCTTCGCTTACGCGCTTCGCCAGACTTATGAGCTCTTGGTACGCGCCTTCCGGTTCGGGCGAAATGCCGCCGTGAGTCTCTACCGCCAAAATCCCGCATTCGCTGTCAAACAGCGCGGCTTTCGATGCAACCGTACTGCTTTCCAACGCCAAAATCAGCATTTCTCTGCCTCCAATTCCTCATAAATCACATCAAAATCAGCCCGCAGCCCCGCTTGGTCATCATACAGCTTGTGCCAAATATCCTGCAAGCCGCGCCTGTCGTGTTCGCTGTTCAGCCA
>Ga0209755_10008695_pt1 | contig 10806 bp, 9 predicted proteins | sample TergutCo191P1_FD_187301 | JGI IMG/M metagenome (GOLD analysis project Ga0209755, IMG submission 187301) | Cornitermes sp. P1 segment gut microbial communities from Petit-Saut dam, French Guiana - Co191P1 (SPAdes) (version 2) | ecosystem: Host-associated > Arthropoda: Insects > Digestive system >... | reverse complement strand
AAGGCGCGGTCAGGGATGATATAAATACCCGGTTTCCCGCTGACTAAATCTGTTAAAACCTTAACCCTCTCGCTGAAAACTGCGGCAAGAGGCGATAATTCGCGGTATGGGACAGTCCCCCACCAGGGGAATTTTTCACAGCGGATGCCTGAATGCGACAGATCAAGGAGAAGCTCGTCCGCCGTTTCTTCGCTAGGGACAATAACAAAAAACTGCCCGCCGGAAAAAAGATGCGCGATTAAAAGCGAGTTAAAAGAGCCTTCACCGCCTTCGATATCTATCGGGAATTTGTAAACAGAGTTTAATTCTTCTTTTACAGCGGAAACAAGAGCGGAAACCGCGCCGGAGGCGGATGTCCGTTTTAAAAGCTCAGGAAAAGATAAGGTATTCATTGAAATCTACCGATTACTATAATATAGAAGTGTGTTCTTTTGGAATACCCTTGTTTTTGTAAAAAATCCTTATTTTGAGGAAGTATGATGAAAAAAATTTATCAAACATTAGCTCTTATGTTATTAGGTTTAACCTGCCTATCATTTGCCCATGCATTTGAAGCGTCCGCTCAAGGGGAGGTTGAGTTTAATATCCGTTTTTTTGACAGGCGGATCTATTATGTGACAGACGGGAATGATCCTATCTATGTACAGGTAACAATATCAAATAACAGCCCCTTCCCTTACCGTTTTAAACTTGCCGATGACAGGGCATTTACTATGAATATCGATATAAGGACGATGACAAACCGCCAGTTGCCTCAGGCGGACTCCCTTGTTCGCAAGCGGACAACTTATAATCAGGTTTTTTTCCGGGAAATAACCATAGAAAGCAGAGAATCTTTTTCATTCATTGAAAACATAAAAGATTATGTACGCTTTGAACAGCCTGGCTCTTACAGGGTGCGCGCATATGTTTATCCTGAACTGATACGTAATACTTCTGTACAACCCATAGAATCAAATTATTTAAACCTTACCCTGCGCCCTGCTGTAATCATGGGCTCAGACGGCATCCCCATACAAATGGATACCGCTACTGGAGCCGCTCTTGTAAAACAGCCTCTTCCACCGGATGAAGTAGTGTTATATACAATAACCGCCCGCCAGCAATCCCAATGGGAAAGATATATACTCTATCTTGACCCGAAAGCTATGCTCCTTGAAAATGCGGATATAAGCCGCAGGTATTACAGTGAAAATGAAACGGGAAGGCTTACAATGGTTAATGATTACATTCAAAACTTAAGAAACGCTTTTTTTCTTAATGATAACTCGGACATTCCTTCATCATTTGAAATTTTAAGAACTGAGTATAATAATAATAAGGGGATAGTATCGGTCATGCAAAAATTCAGAATGTCAAATTATACTGAATTAAAGCTCTACAGATATTTCTTGGAAAAAAGGGATAATTTCTGGATTATTGTAAATTACACAACTCAAGGCATGGGAACACAGGAATGATTGACAAAAGTGATTTTTTTAAGGTAGTATAAAAAGCAGGGAGTATGAAAGCATTAATTATTACAGACGGGACAGAATCGATTCAATCCATTGCGCTTTTAATTAAAGAATCTCTTGCCGATTATAAAACCGATATATACACAGCCGATAATTTCTTGGGAAACGAAATTCTTCCAGCCGATATTTTTTTTATCGGCTGCCAGGAACCTTCCCCCGCTTCCTTTGAATTTCTGGAAACGATGCTTTCCCACATCAATTTAGCGTCAAGAAAATGCGGTGTTTTTTCTATTAATAAAAAAACAGGTAAATACCTTCTTAGTATTTTAAAAGACAGTGAAGTATACACATCAGAGCCTTTAATTGTATCAAACCTAAGCGAAGTAAAAAAAGCAGATATTAAAAAATGGTTAAAAACTATCAATAAATAATTTCATTAATTAAAAATATAGTTTGATAAAGGAGAAGGCGATGGCTGTAATAAATTTAGATGACTATATAAGAAAAATCCCGGATTTTCCAAAGAAAGGTATTCTTTTTTTCGATATTACAAGTATTCTTGCCACCCCTAAGGCCTTTAAATACTGCATTGATAAAATGGTTGAAATCTATAAAGATATGCGAATTGATGCAATCGCCGCGATAGAAGCCAGAGGTTTTTTATTCGCTTCCCCTTTCGCTTATTGCCTTGGAATACCGGTTATCCCAATAAGGAAAAAAGGAAAACTTCCCGGCGTAACCCTTTCTAAAAAATACGATCTTGAGTATGCTCAGGCGGAAATTGAAGTGCACAGTTCGGATGTCCCAAGAGGCAAACGTGTTTTATTAACAGATGACCTAATTGCTACAGGCGGCACATTAAATGCGGCGCGCTCCCTTCTTACAGAGGGCGGCGCAGAAGTGCCTGAAATTTTCGGAGTGGTCGCCCTGCCCTTTCTTAACTATCAAAAAATACTTGATCCTACGCCTGTCACTACATTGATTAAATATCACAGCGAATGATAATTTGTTTCTTAATAAAAAAAATCCCATTGTAAAAATTTAAGAACTTATGTAAGATAAAGCATGAGTAAAACATTATCTTACGTTCTTGTAACCCCTTATACAATTGCAAAAAGCAGAACAGGCGGCGTTCTTTCCCGCCTTCTTTCGCGTACCGATTTAGAATTGGTCGCCGCCCAAATTTTCACACCCGATAAAAACTTTGCAGATATATATGCAGAATCGCTTAGGGAAAGAGCTCCTCAAAACCAGCTTGTACTTTTGGCTGATTATGTAAAAACGTATTTCGGCCCTTCAGGAGGAAGGCCCCATAGAACGCTTTTACTTCTTTTTAAAGGTGAAAACCCCTGCGGGCAGTTATTGAATGTTTGCGGGCATTTATACACACAGCATGTCGAGGTTGACGCTCTTGCGGGGGAAACAATCCGCGATACTTATTCGGATTTAATTTTTGACGCAAATAACCCCAACGAAGTCAGATATTTTGAACCTGCCGTCCTTACCCCGCGGCATCAAGATGAAGCGAATAACGATTTGCGTTTGTTTGCAAATTTCCTGGATAATCAGGAAAATCTTGTACAAAATGTTATTTATACAGACCCTTCAAAAATAGAAAGAACCCTTGTCATCATAAAACCAGATAACTGGAAACACAATTCATCGCGGCCGGGCACAATTATCGATATGTTTTCACGTACAGGTTTGCGTATAATCGGTATTAAGATACACCGTTTCTCGCTTGCCCAAGCCCTTGATTTTTACGGGCCTGTCGAAGCGATACTTAAGAAAAAACTCGCCCCGTCATTCGGGATGAAAGCAAAGGAAATTCTAGAGAGGGCTTTTAATTTCCCGCTCAGCAAGGAATTAACCGAATCCTTAGGCTCTGACTTCGGTACAGAATGCGCGAAAGATCAGTTTCATCAAATTGTTGAGTTTATGTCCGGCAAGCGCCCAGGGCAAACAGGAGACGACATCAATAAACCCGGCGATGTTAAGTGTATGATCCTTGTTTACGAAGGAGAAAACGCGGTAAATAAAATACGCGATGTCTTAGGCCCTACAGACCCCTTGCAAGCGCCCGAAGGCACAGTCCGCCGCGAGTTCGGAAGCAATGTCATGGTTAATACAGCTCATGCTTCAGATTCCGCTGAAAGTTACGAACGCGAGCAGAATATCGTGCAAATTAACAAGAACTCAATAGTATCGATAATAAGAGAGTATACCGATTAAGGCAGCACTCCCGCTCCTTTCAGTAATGCGTCAACAACCGATTCGAACTTGAATGTATTTGATCTTCTATCAAGTATACCGAATTTTTCGCCGGTGCCTTCAAAAACGCCGTTATCCCACCAAACACACGGAATGCCTTTCCCTCTGGCGTAACCGACATAATACTCCGCCCATTGCGCCCTCACTTCTTCATTTTCTTTATTCATAGCGCCGAATTCCCCGATTATTACAGGTATCCCTTTGCTGATAAATAATGAATTGGCGCGGTCAACTCTGGTATATATCGGAACAATGTCACTAGCTTTGTTTTTATCCCATGTGTTTACAGGTGATGAAGGGTCTAATGCAAAATTATAAGGTTCATAAAAATGTACAGAAACTATTAATTTTTTATCTGCGGAATCTTTAGGAAGAACCAGTGCCCGCATTGCATTAGACTCCGCCGAAGCCGCATAAGGGTTAATTAATAAGAAACGTTTATTATTATTTCCGCCGGTATTTCTTACTGTTTTTACAAAAACATCATAATATTTATTAAGATTTTTTTGTTCTTCTTCGGTACCGCCGTCCCATTGAGAGACGCTTCCCGGGGTTCTCGGTTCGTTTAACGCTTCAAAAATTAATTTCTCGTTATAATTTCTAAACTGTAAAGCAATCTGCTTCCAGATTATTTCAAACGCCGCCAAACCTGCATCTACATTCGTATTCATCAATCTAAAGATACTTGTATCATGATGGGTGTTGAGGATAATATACATATTGTTTTTATCCGCATAATTAACAATTTCTGTAACCCTTATTAACCAATCTTCACGTATTGAATAATCATCATCGACTGTCTTATACCAAGAAACAGGAATTCTTATTGTGTTAAAACCTTTATTTTTCAGTGTAATAAAATTTTGTTCTGTTGTAACAGGATTTCCCCATCCTGTTTCCATTTGAGCGACAGTAAGGTTTTTTTGACCTCCGGCATCCAGCGTGTTACCCAAATTCCAGCCGAGTTTAATACCGGCTACAAATTCGGTAGCGCTTGTATCATTAAAATTTTGACGTACAAGATGAGCGGGTTCTAAAGGAGGAGGAAAATTAATAACATTTTCTTCATCTTCGCAACTGAAAATTACAATTGAAAACCCGATTACAGCTAAGAACGCTATTAACGATAAAATTTTTACTGTTTTTTTCATAATAACCCCTCTAAAAATTGGAATAATTAATTGTATATATTTTTATCTTTTAAAGCAATACATCTAATTAACTATTACAATGAGCTTCAAAGAGGCGGAGCTTATAGAATTCCAGCTCCCCGCAGTAAGGCATTAAGAACTAAGGGGAAAGGGAAAGTGTTATTTGTTCTGTTAATTAAGCCGAATAATTCACCGTTTCCTGTAAAACCGGCATTATCCCACCATATACACGGGATGCCTTTGCTTCTGGCATAGCCGGTATAAAATTCCGCCCACTGCGCCCGCGTTTCTTCATTGTTTTTATCCATCGCGCCGAATTCGCCGAGTATTACAGGTATGCCTTTACTGACAAATATATTATATGCGCGGTCAACCCCGTTTATAATCGGGGAGGTGTCTGACGGATTGTTTTTATGCCATGATTTAAATGATTTATCTGTATTTAACGCAAAATCATAAGGCGCATAAGAATGATAAGAAACGATTAATTTTTTATTAGCGGAATCTGTGGGAAGCACCAAGCCGTTCATCGCTGAGGATTCAACTGAGGCGGCATAGGTATTAATCATTAAAAAACGTTTGCCGTTGTTCCCGCCGCTTTTTCTGACTACATCGATAAAAGCCGCGTAATATTTATTTAGGTTGTTGTGTTCCTCAGATGTACCGCCGTTCCATTCCCTCGAACTGCCTTTGGTTCTAGGTTCATTTAATGCTTCAAAAATTAATTTTTCATTGTAATTTTTAAAATTTTCCGCAATTTGTTTCCAGATTTTTTGAAACGCATCTAAACCTGCATTTACATCCGCATTCATAAATTTAAAAATATTTTCATCATGATGGGTGTTAAGCACAACATACATATCATAAGCGACAGCGTAATTAACAATTTCCGTTACCCTTGCCATCCATGCATCGGGAATTTTATAGTCTGCGCTTGAAGTTGTCGTCTTTGCCCAGGAAACAGGAATTCTTATTGTATTAAAACCGGCTCTTCTTAATGTTCTGATATTTTCGTTATTTGTAACATGCCTTACCCATAATGTTTCAAGCTGTGTTACAGAGCTTGAAGGAGAGCCTCCGTTGGCATCAAGGGTGTTGCCTAGATTCCATCCTATTTTTATATCAGAGACCAGCTCTACAGCGCTTATATCTTTGAATGGCTGCGGTTCGGAAAAAGCTGCAGGGCCTATATCTTTAGGCTCTATATCAACTAAAACAACTTCATTTGAAATTCCCTGCGATGAGTTTGCAGCGATGCAATTAAATAAAACAATTGAAAACCCGATTACTGCAATAAAAACTGTTAACATTAAATATTTTATTTTCTTTTTCATTTGACCCCTCGTTATAATTGGAATAATTTTTTATCGGAGCATCTTTAAATAATTAAAGATTTTTAAAGATGTTCTTATTATACTTTTTTATTTCATTTTTAGCAATATGAAAGAGTATACAATTGAGTTATTATCTTTCAATCTTTTTTTCAAAATGCGAAAATTCCAAACTAAAATTAGCCCTTCCCTGGGAAACACTGCGTAAACTTGTCATAAAGCCGAACATTTTTTCCATCGGCGCTTGTGCTTTTATTTCATCCTCATCCGCTTTCGCGTTCATGCTTAAGATTTGCCCTCCTCGTTGGGTGACAAGGCTCATCACTTCCCCTACAAAGTCATGAGGGGAATTTAAATCTACCGCCATTATCGGTTCTAAAAGGATAGGGTTAGCCGCCCTGCACGCTTCGTCAAAAGCCATGTTGGCGCAAGCTTCAAAGGCAAACTCTGTTCCTGTCTGCTCTGAATACTGAATGTCTGTAACTGTCGCGGTTATATCAATGCAAGGGTAGCCCATAACTATGCCGGAGGAAAAAGCGCCTTTTATACCGCGCTCTATCGCGTCTAGAATTTCTTGAGGCGCTTCGCTTTTTGAACTTTTTGCCGCATAAAAATAATTATTTCCCATTCCGCGCTTTGCAGGTTCCACCCGCAGCGTAATTTTTGCGGCATTCTCTTTTCCGGCAAGGACACGGGAGAAAGTTTCCGTGTGTTCGTTCACATTACTGATTGATTCGCGGTATGTTACCTGCGGGTTGCCCACCTTTGCGCCTAACTTATATTCTTTTAATATGCGCGTAACAAGCACATCAAGATGAAGTTCCCCCATGCCGGAAATTATAAGCTGCCCTGTCTCATCGTTTTCCCTTATTGTAAAGGTCGGGTCTTCTTTGGAAAGGATAGCCAGTATTTCTTTTAATTTATCCTGATCAGAGATTGTTTTTGATTCTATCGAGATTGAAATTACAGGCTCAGGAAATTGCATTTTTTCTAACAGGACAGGCAAACCTTCCGTTCCTATTGTATCGCCTGTCTGCGCCAGTTTCATCCCTATAATTACACCTATATCTCCCGCGCTAAGACTGTCAATCGCATCAGATTTATTAGAATGCATTCTTAAAATTCTATTCGCCCGCTCTCTTTTTTTCTTTCCGACATTGTAAACAGCAGTCCCTGATTTTATTAGGCCTGAGTACATCCTAACATAACAAAGGCTTCCCGCTTCCCTGTCATTTTGAATTTTAAAAACAAGCCCTAAAGCTTGTCCTTTAGGATCGCAGGGGATAGTTACATCTTCGATAGAATCTTTTTTTTGTTTATGCCCTATTGCAGGCCTTATTTCATCAGGCGCAGGAAGATAATCGACAATCGCGTCAATCACAGGCTGAACGCCGATGTTCCTTCTTGACGCGCCTGCAAAAATAGGCAGTATTTTTCTTTCTATAACCGCTTTTCGTATTTCGCTTTTTAATAGAGCTTTCTCTAATTCATCTCCGTTTAAATATTTTTCTGTGACAAGATCTGATACTCCAGATAAAGTATCAATTAATTTTTCTCTCCATTGTTTTGCAAGTCCCTCGCGGTTAGGCGAAATATCGACAACTTTCATTTCTTCGCCCTTATTTTGCCAATGAATTTCTTTCATTTCTATTAAATCTATAACGCCTTCAAACGAACTTTCTTTCCCTATCGGTATTTGCAAAGCGGCCGTTTCTATCTTTAATTTTTTATGAACATCATCTAAGACAAAGAAAAAATCAGCGCCAAGGCGGTCCATTTTATTCACATAACCTACACAGGGGACATTATATCTGCGAGCCTGCCGCCACACGGTTTCAGTTTGAGGCTCAACGCCGCGCACCGCATCAAAGATCGCAATCGCGCCGTCAAGCACGCGAAGAGATCTTTCCACCTCTGCTGTAAAATCAACGTGCCCCGGTGTATCTATAATATTGATTTGATAGCCTCTCCAGTAAGTTGTAGTCGCCGCGCTTTGAATGGTTATGCCTCTTTCCTGCTCTTGTTCCATCCAATCCATAATCGCTTCGCCGTCATCAACCTCGCCTATACGGTGGCTTTTGCCTGTGTAAAAGAGTATTCTTTCTGTTGTCGTTGTCTTACCGGCATCAATATGCGCCATGATACCGATATTACGCATTTTATCTAGCATGTGAACATTGTAATTAAGAAATGTAAAAAGTTCAATTCATAAATTTAAAAAGAGTAACCCAAGCCTATTCTTAAGTACGGTAAAATCGGAGGCAGTATATCATTCGCAGCAATTCTAATATCAAGACCCATACCGATAGGCAGCATAAAACCGTCAGGCTTTCCGATATCAATATTCCATCCTAAACCTGTTTGAAGCAATAAACCGTGATCCCTGCTTGAATCCAATTCTTTGTTATTTTCTTTAAATTGATCCGTTGTAAACCATAATCCAAATGTAATAAGACCTAACATTAAATCGCCGATGAATTTTGTTAAATCATCGCCTAAATTATAACCGTTTGAATAACCCAGACCTAACTCAAGATAAAAAGTTTTTCCGAAAGGGTAAAGCCTTGCTTTGCCTGAAACTGATATTGAATCTGCAAAAATCCAGTTACTGTATGAAACCTGCCCTAATACAGAAAAATGACGGGAAAACAATCTTTCATAACTTAATTCCGCGCCTATCATCCCTGCAGATAATGCTATCCTGTTTTTTGCCCAAACATGGTTTTCGTCTTGCTTTTGAACTTCATGATTCTGATCATTATGATTCTGAGCATCATCCTCCTGAGCAAAAACACCTGATAAAATGAATACAGTTAAAATAGAAAAAATAATTATCTTTTTATACATATTAAAGTCTCCTATAAAATATTATAACTCATTATTATTAAAATTAGAAATAAATGTTTTTTATTATTAAATAGGTGACTGATATTATAAATTTTGATATAATATTTATTATGAAGCGTTTAATTAAATCAATTGATGTTTTCTCGTTTTTTATTATTTGTTTTTTATTATTATTTACAAATTGCACGAGAAATATTGCCGATAATCCTGTTGAAACCGAAATAAATCTTGAGATTGCTGAACCGCTTGACCCTGAGCAACAGTTAAAACAGCGCGTGCAGAAAATTACATCATCGCTTGATGACAACCTGCTTACAGCTCAGGTGATTATAAGCGGGATAGACGGAAGCGGAACAGTTCCGGCTTATATGAGAAGCATATTTAAAAACTCGCCTGTAGGCGGCGTAATGCTTTTCGGTTATAACCTTACTACTGAAGACGATGAGACACGCGCCTTTTTAAAAGAGATAGTTTCCCTCCTCACAGAATTATCAGGTGTACCTCCTTTTATTTCAGTTGATCATGAAGGCGGGACTGTAAACCGTTTTAAAAGCGGTACAGGCTCCCTCCCTTCAGCAGAATCTTATATGAATATTTTTCTTACAGAGGGACAGGAAGCGGCTGTTTCTAAAGTAAAAGAAGACAGTTTTAAAGCAGGGACAGAAATTAAAAACATCGGCATCAATATGAATTTAGCCCCTGTAGCAGAACCTCTTATTGACGAAAACCGAATTTTTATGCAAAGGCGCTCCTACGGCCCTGACATTAATTTTACAGCTCTTGCAGCCAACGCTTTTACAGAAGGCATGAAACAAGCCGGGGTGTTATGTGTCATTAAACATTTTCCCATAAGCGCAGGAGACGATCCTCACTACTCCGCAGCTATAACAAATAAAAAAAAATCTGAATTAGACAATCTTATTTATCCTTTTTCGGTTCTTATAAAAAACGGAGCCAGAGCTGTAATGATTTCTCACACAAAAATCCCTTCAATAGACAGCGAAATATCCAGCTTCTCGTCTGTTGTAATGAACACATGGCTCAGGGGCGAATTGGGTTTTGACGGCATTATAATAGGCGATGATTTTACAATGGAATCGGTTCAGCAATACGCAGAAAAAATAAAACCTGAAGATGCGGCGGTGCGTTCTGTAGCGGCGGGAGCGGATGCGGTACTTGTTTGGCCTCCCGATATAAGACGCACTCATGCGGCATTTCTTACCGCTCTTAAAAACGGCTCCCTGTCACGGGAAAGACTGCTTGAAGCGGTGCAGAGAATTATTTACGAGAAGCTTTTGTTGGAAATGACAAATAATGATGAACAGTGATTTTTTTCGCAGCCCAAAGGTAATTTGCCTTAATAAGAATCGTTAAAGTCATAATTACAAACAGCGTTTTTTTAGCTGTTAGAAATTTTTTAAATTAGCCGCGCAGATTGCAGCCCCTAGCGCATCTGCGGCATGATCGGGTTTCGGCGCTTTTTCCAAAGCTAAAATGATCTTTACCATTTCTTGAACCTGCTTCTTATCGGCGGAAACGCTTCCCACTACCCCTTTCTTGATTGCGTTAGGTGTCAATTCACGCAGAGGAATGCCCTTCTGCGCCACTGCTGCGGAAATTACGCCGCGAGCTTCTGCGACAGGGATGGCGCTTGAAACATTTTTTCCAAAGTAAAGATTTTCAATTGCAGCTTCTGACGGGTTATATTTTTCAATTACAGTGCAAATACTTTGCAAGATAAAAAAAAGA
>Ga0209755_10008694_pt1 | contig 10807 bp, 8 predicted proteins | sample TergutCo191P1_FD_187301 | JGI IMG/M metagenome (GOLD analysis project Ga0209755, IMG submission 187301) | Cornitermes sp. P1 segment gut microbial communities from Petit-Saut dam, French Guiana - Co191P1 (SPAdes) (version 2) | ecosystem: Host-associated > Arthropoda: Insects > Digestive system >... | reverse complement strand
GGCATGGGTAAATTCCGCACATGCAGGCGAAAAAACATATCTTGGACCTGTGGCTTATTTTCAAGCCGCCATCGCCGCTGAAGAGCAAAACAAGATTGAAATAGCAATTGAATATTTTAAAAAGTGCACATCCCACAGCTTTGAGTTTACCGACGCGCCGCGCGCTCAATTCAATATAGGCCGTCTTTATGAACAGCTTGGAAATAAGGCGCTCGCCATTGAAGCTTACCGCGCCGTTTTGCTTAATTATCAATGGGAAAACGACTCTTTTAATCAGGCTAATTTTATTTGGCACAATTTTGCGAGAAACCGGATTATTGTTCTTGAGATGTGATAACAGGTTAAGATGCGCTTAAAAATACGCTTTTTGTATTTATTGATAACGCTGATATATCCTGTATTATTTTTATCCTGCGGAATAGAGGAATATTTTTATCTTCCGCAGGTGAATCAAATCAATATAAATAGAATTCTAAATGACACGGCGGAAATAACCATTGTTCATCCCGGTTCGGAGTTTAATAGCTATTTTAGAAATTATGCGATATATTACAAGATTTATGTAAGTGAGTATGATAATATAAGTACCATTGATCCTCTTGGCAAAGTTACTGAAAGTTTTTCCGCTGAATATAATAATGATTATAACGCGATACTCCGGTACGCCGATCCGTCAAATCTGACATCAAGTACAGGAATAGATCAGCTTTTCCTGGGTCGTAACTACTATACATTAAATTTTGAAGGTAAAAATAATAACAGCATGATGCCTCCCGGTAATACATTAAGAATAATATTTCCGACAAGTGGGGAAAAGCCTTATGCAACAATATTAGATGGCAGCGCAGAGGAAGTACCTTTAATGCGCTCAATCAGCGATCTTACATTGATTAATCTGATTCCCGATCAATTTTTTTTTAATACTGATGAACTAAGAGAAAACAAGGGAAATGCTGATGTCGCAAGAAATGAAAACGCTGAAGAAATAAGTATAGGCGAGTACACCTATGTTTCCATGTATATTGTCTCGGTAGGATTTAACGTATCAACAATCACAAATTTTTTAAGTAAACCGACGTTTATTAATTTATTTAAAATGTTTTAATAGAGACAGGAAAAACTTGTTTTGTTAATTAAGTTAGCTTTGATACACCCGCTTTATTTACTATTCATAATGTTTATTCTGTCTACCAAAAAGGAGTGGTAACTTTTATATTGATGTTTAATTGTTCGGATATAAAAACCTGTAAACATTAAAATAAGAAGCCCACTCATTATGTACATCCTGATTATTGATAATATTTCTTGCTAAAACTTCATTTCTTTTTAAATTGATAATAGTTTTTAAATCTGTATCAAGACGATTTTTTCTGTAAACCTTGTCATCTTTGAAGTTAACATAATCGGTATCATCTTTGTTGGCATATGAAAAGCCCCATAAAAGCGACGATAATGAATATTTTTTCATTCCGCTTTTTATAATAAAAATTTCCGCATTGTTTATCTTTATACCTTCAGGAAAACTATTGTTAAGATTATTAATAAATTTCTCAACAGGAAACGTGTCATTAAAGTCAGCCGCGGCGATTTCACCGTATGATGTGATGCCCGTTGATAACGGCGTTGTAATCTCAATCTTAGCAAGCGGATTAAATCCTTGAGTATATATAACAGGAATACAGGCTCGTCTGAAAGACATTGAAAATATTTCAATAAGGCTTAGGTGACCATGAAAAACCGCGCTTCCTGCCTTAGTGAAACTAAACAGAATTCTATAGATTAACGGATCTTTATGTTTTACTGAATCACAGATTATTTTTCTTTCTTCATTCTTCTGCTGAAGGTTAACTATATTATGTTCTTGGTTAACAAAATTATTTACTTTTGAAATGACGGAAAAATCTACAGGCTTAGTTTCATTATTACAAACTCCGCAATTAACGCAATTCTCTTTGCATGTTAAGGTACGCTCTGAACAATTTGATTTTTGAAGTTCATTGCATAGATGTTCATTTGTCACTTTGGAATCTATACAATCCCATGGAAGTTTTTCATTTTTTCCTGAAAAAACAGAATTAACATACTCCTGATTTAATTTTAATATCTCTGTCCATTTTTCTCTGTTAATAAATTCACTCCATGGATCAAGCCTGCTTCCGGCTCTAAAAGCTTCTTCGCATAAAATTCCTGCCTTTTCATCTCCCCTGCTTATAAGACTTTCAATTTGAGTGATTAATAAATCAGAAACGCTTACCTTGTGTCCCATTTGTTTTAATTTTGATCGAATAAATGTAAACTTTTTTTCGGCTGCGGCGCTGTCAATTAAAGCCGAACGCTGGTATGGAGTGTGCGGTTTGGGAATAAAAATATTTATGTTAATATTAAAATTCATGCGCGTTCTGCGCCCGGCCTCCGCAATAAAATTAACAATAGCTTCTTCTTCTGTAATCCGCTCATTATCAAGTTCAGGATTTAAGTCAGAAACTTGGCGAGGCAGTCCAATCATAAAATAAAATTTAATACCCTTCCATCCGCTTTTTTTCGCTTCATTAATAATAGAACAGACAGTATCAAGCGTTGCTTTTTTATTAATAGACGCCTGCCAATTATCCTGCGGCGTTTCAATTGCGAATGTAAGGCCGCTTTTTCTTGTTACAGAAATTTTATCAAGAACAGATAAAGTAAAACCGGAAACTTTTAACGAAGGAAGCTGAAATGAAACATGAGAGCCGTTAAACTTTTGATTCATATTCTCAATTAATTGCTCTAAATCTGAATAATCTCCCGATGAAAGCGAAGACAGGCTTATTTCATGCCAGCCGCCTTTTAACGCCATTTCATCCGCATGAGCGATTACCTTCTGTCGATCCTTTTGTCTGTACGGCCTATACCAGAAACCGGCGTGGCAGAAACGGCAGCCGTTAGGACAGCCGCGCATAATTTCAACTGTGCCGTGATGATGAATTATTTTCATACTGGGGATTGGATAAACATCGGCTGAGCTTTGCGAAAAATCTTTCATTATTGCGCGTAACGCTTTTGCTTTTCCTTTTACCCAAATATTAGGATGAGAAGCTGTTTTTTCAAGTAATACCGCCCTGCCCTTCCCCTGCTTTTTAAGTTCAGCGAGTTCTGTGATAAGAGAAAAAAAACCGGCTTCAGCTTCCCCTATCCAGAACGCGTCAATGAAAGGTGAAAATGGAGCCGGATTAGAAACAGCGGGACCGCCTGCTATTATAATTGGAAATTCGCTTTTGTTTCTGTCTTCGATTCTCAAAGGAATTCCAGATACATCCAGCATTGTTAATAATCCGTTTAAACCCAGCTCATATCCAATAGTGAACATTAATAAATCAACATGGGTTATTTTTATTCCCGTATCAAGGCCGTATAAAGGAATTTTTTTACTTCTTAAAATATTTTCAAAATCAGGAGCGGGAGCGAAAACGCGATCGCAGGAAATTCCCTGCATATTATTTATGCGGTTGTATATAATGCGCACCGCGTGATTTCCCATCCCTATTTCATAAAGGTCTGGAAACGCGATTATTGTTTTATAATCTATATGCTTTTTACAAAGGCGCCCTGCTTCTCCTCCCGCGTAACGGGAAGGCTTATCAACAGTTAATAAATATTCACCTAATGTTTTTACAGGATCAATGTAATCTTCTTCATCAGGGAAAATCAACGGTTATACCTTCTTACATAAATGCTTAACGCAAGGCCGATGCCAATCATTGACGTAAGCACAGCGGAGCCGCCGTATGACATAAACATCAGCGGAAGTCCTGTTATCGGCATGATGCCCATTGTCATTCCTACATTTATGATAAAGTGAAAGCCGTACATTCCCGCGAGCCCTGCGCAAATATATTTGGCAAAAGGATCAGTGACATTTTTCATTGTAAAAATTAAACGATAACATATTAAAAGGAAAAGCGCGAAGACAACAAGCCCTCCGATAAATCCGGCTTCTTCGGAGAAAATTGAAAAAATAAAATCGGTGCTTTGCTCAGGCAGGAATTGATAATGGCTCTGCGTCCCTTGAAGATACCCTCTTCCTGTAAATCCTCCCGCTCCGATGGCTGTGACAGATTGAATTATATTCCAGCCTGCTCCCTGAGGATCCACATAAGGATCCATAAAAACAATAAGACGCATTAACTGATAAGGTTTTAATACAATACGCGCGGCGAATGAAGCGCCAAGCGAAAAAATTATTATTATTGACACATAACCAACCCAGAAGAAATATTTTTTTTTGAATTTTAAATATCCGAAAACCGCGATAGCGGCAATCAATAAGAAAAAAAGAATCGCAATAATTATTATTCTTGTATTTGTAAGAACCGTAAGAAAAGGAAGAGTTTTTCCCAATATATAAACCTGCCATAAAGGAAGAACAAGAAAAATTCCTGTAAGAGCGATACATGATATCATAAACGCAACATAACGCATTCTGACCCCTGCCATATATATCATTGTTAATAGGATTGCGACATATACAAGCGCTGTTCCAAGATCAGGCTGCAGCATAACAATGCCAGTCGGTAAAAAAACAATCGCGCAGCTTATAATAAAACGCGAAAATGAATCCCTTTTCCTGTCCGTATCCGCCAGAAAACGCGCAAGTAAAATTATAACCGAAATTTTTATGAATTCGGACATTTGAATGCCGATAAATCCTATCCTAAGCCATCTTGACGCGCTTGAAATCACATAACCAAATATCAATGTGTATGTTAAAATAGCTAAAGAAAGCGCGTAAATATATATCGCGAAATTATAGAATCTGCGGTAATTTATGTATGAAAGAATAACCGCGGCAAGAAGTCCTGCGGATGCCCAGATAATCTGCTTTGAGTATTCATTTGAAGTAACAACGCCGTCTGATGTCATTCCCGATGAGTAAATAAACAATATGCCTAAAGCCAACAAAAGTAAAGCCGGAAGCAGCAATAAATAATCTATTCCAAGAATATCTTTAAATTTCATATAACAACCTAATTATTTATATCCCAATAGCCTAGATATCTGATTGCTTCCTCATAAGTTTGATTGGCAAAATATCCCTGAAAGATTACCGCGGAGACCAGCGCCGCGCTTCTACGAATCTGAGAGGAGGAAGCTTCTATAATAACCGTAACCACTATTTTTTCATCGGGATTTGTGCTGTTATAAGGAGCGAAAGATGTAAACCATGAGTGATTTTGTTCATCAATGCCTGTTTCGGCGGTTCCTGTTTTTCCGGCAATTTGAACAGTTCTTATATTTAAGCCTTGAGAAGCTCCCATGCTTACAACACCTCTCATATCGCCGCGTACAGCTTCATAGACAGAGGCAGGGACGCCGCTTTTATGAATTACATCATACTGGGTAACATATTCAATCGCGTTTGTCCCCGGATCACGGACTTCTTTAAGCAAAAAAGGCTTGTTCAATACTCCGTTATTAACAACCATGCTGACCATGCAGCTCATCTGCAGCGGAGTTACAAGAGTGTACCCCTGCCCTATGGACATATTCATGGTGTCACCTAACATCCATCCTTCATGATAGCGGCGTTCTTTCCATTGCGGCGTAGGAATTAAACCGGATACTTCCCCGGGAAGATCAATGCCTGTCAATTTGTCGTATCCGTAGTCTTTTGCATAATTAACGATCCTTTCAATCCCTACATTATCTCTTCCTACGGTCATATAAAAAATATTGCATGACCAGTGTAAAGCGCCTGACAGGTTTTGCCATGAATGACCAAGACGGTTCCAGCAATGCCAGTTCCTGCCGCCGTATGTCATAAAACCATTACATTGAATTCTCTGGGACGGAGAAAAAACATTATCAGCGTAAATAGCGGTAGACATTACTACCTTAAAAGTCGATCCCGGAGGATAACTTGATTGAATCGCACGGTTTAGAAACGGTCTTGATGTATTGTTTAAAAGCTCGCGTATTTCGGAAGACAAGCCGTCTGTAAAAATATTAGGATCATACCACGGATGGGAAACCATAGCCAGAATTTCTCCCGTTGAAGGCTTCATTACAACAGCGGCGCCGTTTTGCGGACCGATCGCTTTTTCCGCCAATGTCTGCAAATTTGAATCAATCGTCAGCACAAGGTTTCTTCCCATCATGGGAAGCTGGCGCGTAACGCTTTCGCTTCCGGAAATTCGCCTTCCCCTTGAGTCAACGGTTCTTGTTTCCCATCCTATCTTTCCCCGTAAAAGCTCGTCATACTGTTTTTCAATGCCCGATTTGCCGATCATATCGCCCATCTGATAACCCTGATTATAAAGGGTTGTAAGCTCATCGCGGGTTATATCCCCTACATAGCCTAAAATATGCGAAAGACTGCCGACATTGACATAATTGCGCACCGATTTTATATGCCATGAAATTCCGGGAAGTTCATTTTTTCTTTCGGCAAGGGCGGAGATTAAAGCAAATGGTACGTTAGACGCAATTTCGACAGGCTGGTAGAGCTGCAGGTACTGATTCGGAAGACGCGCGGTTATCTCCTCGGCCGGAATGTTTAATATCCCGGAGACAGAAGCGATAACGCCTTCTATGCTGCCCCGCGGGACATCCGCAGGCGTTATAGTGACAGCGAACGTATCTCTGTTTATTACAAGCGGGTTTGAAAAATTCCTGTCGTATATCTCTCCCCTTTGAGTCGGAATAGAATATGTTCTCCTTGAAATATCCTGCGCACGCATAAGGTATATTTCACCCGAGAGGATCTGCATGCTGAATAATCTGGCGGAATATATAAAGAAAATGACAAATAAAATCATTCTAAAAATTATGATTCTTGATCCCTGCATGTCAGTCATATTTAATTCCTTCCTGCAGCCAGAACCGGCTTAAACTTTCTTAAAAGGAAAAATAATAACGGCGCGCTAACCGCGTTAAGCCCAAGCTCAATCCAAAATGCGGCGGTCGTAAATGAAATTTGCGGAACAGCAGATCCCATAATTAAATGAAGAATTAAAGCTACAGCCGCTTTTAATAATGTCGCAAGCACGCATAGAATTACCGGCATAAATATTATATCAAGAAAAAACTGACCTTTAAAAATACCAGTAAGCGCTCCTGTAATCGTTCTGATAAGACAATTCATCCCGAGAGGAGACGCTGAAAGAAAATCGTAGAAAAGCCCGGAGAAGAAACCTGAAACCTGACCTACCATAGTTCCGTTTACATATGCGGAAAAAACCAGAATACATAACGCAAGGTCGGGCGTTATTTTTAAAAACGCGATTCTGTAAAGGACCGCTGACTGCAGAATAGCGGCAATGATGCAGAAAAAAACCGTCCAAATTATGCTTCTAATCATTTTTTAGTCCTGCGATAAAATCATTTCCGGAAACGAAACTTCCGGGATTTCGGCTTCCATTATGAAAACATATTCAAGCCTTGAAAAATCAATCATAGGGATTAATTCAATTTCAAGAGTAGTTTCATACTCCGGCATATTGATTCCGCTGACGCGCCCGATATTTATTCCTTTCGGAAATATTCCTCCCATACCGCTTGTAATGATAATATCACCGATATTAATTTCGTCTCTTGCCCTTTTCGGAACAAAACGCATTAATAAAGGCGATTCGGAATTTCCCTGCCCCGCGACAATGCCTTCAAATCCTGAAACGGAAAATCTTGCGGAAACCTGTGAATTAACGTCAAAAACAGGCATGACAAGGCTTTCTAAAGTGCCTGTTTGAATCACTTTTCCAACAAGCGCCTGCGTGCCGTTTTGCCATGCGACAACCGCCATGTTATTTGAAACTCTGGAATAACTTCCCTTATTTATAACAATCGCGGAAAATAAATTATCAGGATCTTTTCCTGATATTTGCGCCGGGATATTTCTGTAGCGCAGGGTTTTCGCAAAATCAAGCTGCTCTTTTAAGCGTGTGTTTTCCTGAAATATTTCCGCATTGCTGCGCTCCAATTCTTCATAACGATCGAGCTGCATTAAAAGGTTGGCGTGTTCCTGCCTTAATGTCGCAAGTTCGCTGATTGAAGAAATTGATCTTGAAATAAAAGAGTTTACTTCGTAGATTCCGCCTCTAATGCCGGAAAAAATCGAAAGGCCTATATTTTTTACGCCGAAAATAAAATCCATTGTAGAAAGAAGAAGTAAAACCGATGAAGCAATCAGAAGAATTACAAAAACAAGCACCGATGAATTTATCTGCGCTCCGGTTTTTCTGCCGCCGTTTTTTCGTGAATGCATACCAATGGATCGGCGCTGCATATATTATCCGTTCAATCTATCATAAATATTTCTTGTCAGGTCCGCGCCTTTAATGTAATCGTAATACTTGCCTGCTCCAAGGGCTACGCAGATTTCCGGCTGCTCGGCGATTATCGCCGGCACTCCCGTCTCTTTAACGATTAATTTATCAAGCCCTTTTAACAGCGAGCCGCCGCCGGTCATTACTATTCCTCTGTCCACAATATCGGCCGCAAGCTCAGGAGGCGTCTTTCCAAGAACGATTTTTATCTCATCAATAATTTGATTAATAGGATCTTTTAACGCCTCGCGCACTTCCACTGAATCGACTTCAAGCCTTCGCGGAAGACCTGTAATCGCGTCATTGCCTTTAACTTCCATTTTATCAATGGTCTTGTCGGGCGTCGCGTTTCCGATTTCAATTTTAAGGCGTTCCGCCATGTATTCGCCGATTATAAGGTTATGCACGCTTCTGATATGTTTAATGATTGAATCGTCAAATTCATCTCCGCCGATTCGGATTGCGCTTGTTACAACCATGCCGCCAAGTGAAATAACCGAAATCTCTGTAGTGCCGCCGCCGATATCAAGAATCATGTGGCCTGCGGGCTCTCTTATCGGAATATCGGCGCCGATTGCGGCGGCAAGACTTTCTTCAATTACGCGGACTTCTCTCGCGCCTGATTTATACGCGCTTTCTTCTACGGCGCGCCTTTCAACTTCGGTGATACAGGATGGAACGCCGATTACCATCCTCGGTTTTACAAATCTGTAACGCGGAAAAACGCGGTCTATAAAACAGCGAATCATTTTTTCCGTTGATTCTATGTCGGCGATAACGCCGTCGCGCATCGGCCTTATTGCGATAATGTTCTCGGGAGTTTTCCAGAGCATCCGTTTCGCGTCGGCGCCGACTGCGACAATTCTTTTTGTGCCGCGTTCAACAGCTACTACAGAAGGCTCGTTTAATACAATGCCTTTTCCCTTAATATAGATTAGGGTATTGCAAGTTCCCAAATCGATGCCAAAATCTGACGACATTCCCCCAAACATTTTAATCTCCTTTTATATATTGAGCCTTGCTCTTGCTTTTGCGTGTGACGGATCCAGCCTGTATGCAGTTCTCCATTCCGCTCTAGCTCTTGTCGTATCGCCTTTTAAGCTGTAAAGTTCACCTAACTGAAAACGAACTTCCGCGTTTTCGCCTGTTTCACTCAATATGTTCATATATTGCATTTCTGAATTAACATAATCTCCGTTTATAGTATAAATTTCGGCTAACAACAGGCGTGAAATAACAACTGATTTTGAATCGGGCGATATGTCTACGCACCTTTGCAGATAACCGAAGGCGGTATTGTATTCTTCCATCGCCATATAGGAACGAGCTATTGAAAGCAGAAGATTATCCGAAGGCGGTTTATCAGGATCGAATGCGTTAAAAAAAGCGTTCACGCTGCTTCGGTAATCGCCGTATGCCGCGTAAGCGAGTCCTAAATATTCCGGTATATCGGACGCGTTATATGAAAGATCGTTTGCGATATTTAAATATTTAACGGCTAAATCCGCGTATTCAGCCCCTTTATATCCGTATGCTTTGCCTAATACATAAAAAACGCGTCCGTCTTTAGCCGATTCTTTTTGAAGAAGCGCTTTTCTTAAAGAGAAGATGCTTTCGTTGATATAATTCAGCATGTTTTGGTTATTTATCTGCGAAATTCCAAGCTGATACGCCGAAAACCCGTGAATTATAAGCAGAAAATAATCCACAGGCATATCCAAAAGGCCGGTTTTACTGATTTCATACGCGCTTTCATAATTTCCATCTTCCCAGACCTGCAGCAGCTCCAGTCTTTCATTTTTTACATTGTTTCTAAGCCGCAGAATTATCAAAATCGCAACAGTTATTATTGATATTGATAAAAATACAATCCCGATTGTACGAATTCGTTTGAGAAGATATATTTGCCTGCCATAGCTGGTTAAAGAATTATTGTTACGCATCTTTATAGAAAAATACTATAGAAATTTACATTTAATGTCAATGTAATATGAAAAAATTATCTAAAAATGCTTGAAAATAGCTAAATTATTTGATATTATCTTAAAAGTGATGAACCAAACTGCCGCCCGTCACCTAACCTTTGCAAGTGTCGTAAATATTTTTTAGAAATCGTTTTGACATTTACAATGGTTAGGTGATGGGAGGAAAGTCCGGGCTCCGCAGGGCATGATGCCGGGTAACCCCCGGGTACAGCGCCTAACTGCTGGAAATGCAAGGATTTGCCATATTTGTTTTTAAGATTTGAAAAAACGGCAAATTTTTTGGCATTTACAGGAGTTAGGTGCTGTAACAGACAGCGCCACAGAAAATAAACCGCCTTGCATCCAGCACCTAATTGCAGAAAACTGTTGAATTATCGCTTTTATAAAAAAATTGTAATATTAGCAGGATATTTTACATTTTTTCAATTAGGCGCTGGATGCCGGGTAAGGGTGAAAAGGCGGGGTAAGAGCCCGCCTCGGAAGCGGTAACGCTTTCGGAAAGATACCAGCTTATCTGGGATG
>Ga0209755_10008693_pt1 | contig 10807 bp, 11 predicted proteins | sample TergutCo191P1_FD_187301 | JGI IMG/M metagenome (GOLD analysis project Ga0209755, IMG submission 187301) | Cornitermes sp. P1 segment gut microbial communities from Petit-Saut dam, French Guiana - Co191P1 (SPAdes) (version 2) | ecosystem: Host-associated > Arthropoda: Insects > Digestive system... | reverse complement strand
ATGGTGTGCTGTCAACAAGGACAGATATTGCTTCAGTTAGGAACTACAAATTAAAGTGACTTTAAAGTATGGTAGCAAAATAAAAAACAAATACGGTTAGGATTTATTCTTGAAAGATGCTCGGACGTTCAGAGGGTTCAGACGGACAGAGAGACAGAGACGCGCACAGAGAGAGAAGACAGGATTCTCTCAGGGAGCACTTGCAGAGATATTTCCGAGTGCGTGTTTAGGATGGACCTCACAGCCATGAGGTCCATCACCATACTGATAGTCTTCTCTTTCATCTTGCATCAACAAGGTAGGTTGGTTTACTTTTGAGTTCACCAAGATGTATGATTGCTACAGTCACTTTTGAGATTTTGGTTTAGGAATTTGATAGTCTAGAGCTGCAGACGCCTCACCCCTCCTCCGCCTTATTTAGTGTTATAATTGCACTTTGTAATATATTATTTTTTTTGGAATTGATTTATATTTGGTTGCCCAGTCTTCTCTCACTGAATCCTTATGCCCTGAGATTAATAAGAGTGGTAAATTTAGGGACTGATCTCTTGCAATTCCTACAGTACTTATTTATACAAGAAATGGTGGCACGGTACTGGATCAGGTCCTTGGACTCCGAGTTTCAGTAACCTTTTCCCCTCCCATAGTGTCATGGGGTATGATGTACTGGAACTAACCCAGAGTATTGAAGGTTTGTACCCTTGGAACATAAGAATGGGGAATATGTTTTAGAGGAATCTACTGCTTTAGTCATCAGGTAGACATCCTCCAGTTATGATGACTGCAGGTTTCATTTACACTTTGGTACACATCCAGCAGACTACATGCTGTCACATTCCAGAAGACAGTAATGTTCATAGTCATTTTCACAAGAACCTCAAATCTCACGTGCATGTGCAGAGTCAAAATATGACACTTCTGTAGGTTCTGCTAACAGTGGCATAACATGAGCCGACATAAACTACTTTGAATGCCCAGAATGCTAATGGCACTAAATATTGTACAATTAAATTTAGGCTGGAATCATTTATCACACATTGTGCATGATTATTTTAGATTTTTGTGTCATTCATGTGCAGTGTTCTTCAGTGAGGTAGTGGATTCACTGATGCGAGGTTATGATGACAAGCTTCACCCTGACAACTTGATTCTGGAGATCAACTCATCACGATATGCATACAATGTGAGTGTACGTGAGGTCAACTATTTTGTGATGAAAGCATTGCTGAGCCTTCCAATACAGATTCAGTCAGTTGATTCTACACCCAAGTATTTAATGGAATTCAGCAAGGTGCTTCGAGACTTCTTCCCTATTCTGCAAAATTATGTGCGCAACTCAGATGCCCAGCATGACTGCTTGCAAGCCCTTGAGGTATGTCTTAGGGATTTATTGTTAAACAAAATGTTTATTGTTGTAAGTGTAAAGAATGATGTAGAAAGAATGGATGCAGTATGTGTGAATAGTGATTGTTAAGAAGAATAAAATAAAGTACGTTGTGTACTTTATAAACTTGGTTTGTGGTGTAATGAGTTATGACCTTGAAGATGGGGCAGTGGATATCTCCTAACCAATAAGCTTGTAACTACCTACCCTATTTATTGTAAGGGTGGAAGTCTTTACAAATCTATTTAAGAGTCTGTGTTTTTCACAAAATGATTTTTACTCTGTGCACATTTGGTTGTAGTAACTTAATGCACTGGGCAAATTGCAGGATATGGCAGCCTCAACAGACATGCTACATGATGGATTAATGAAGTTGGTGCATTTGTTGTACGAAAAAGACATTTTGGGGGAGGATGTCATTATGAAGTGGTATAACAGTGGTGCTGGTGTATCACCAGTAGCTACTGCTCTTCGCAAACAGGTAATATCTGTATGATGTTTGAAGAGTCTGAAGCTAGAGGCAGAATGCTCTATTTTTACATTTATTGTACAGTATTTTTCCCATCGTAACTGCAGTCTAGCTAAATACGTGTTTCCTAATTAAACAGCCTGTTCCTTTGAATGTTTTTAGTGATCTGCCTTGACAAATTTGCAGATGTGTTCAGTTCAGTGCCTTTCTGTCTTTTCAGTTCTAGTACATGTTTTATGAACAATTTCATACAATACTGAGGTGCTAGGACATCCCAGATGTTTGTGTGTCACAAAGCCTGTTTTTCTAAACTCCTCAAACATTTTTTTAACTACACTATGTGTAACTGAAATCTTTTTGGATGATTGTTATTAAATTCATCTTTGACATGTCTGTGGATCCAGTTATCATGTCCACACCAGAAAAGAAATTACATATATGTTTTGCTATGGAGGATTTGTTCAGTGATGTAGCCTTCAGTGTTGTTGCACCCCTAACCCCCTACGTTGGTCACATCTGGAAACAAACAAACAAACAAACAAGTACTGTTTTAGTTTCAGATTTTTTATACTTACATTTTGTACTGAAGGTTGAAAAATGATTGTCTTGACTGGTGGTGTCTGTGTGGTTGCTGAAGTTGCATACCAAAGTCCAATCCAGTGCTGATTTTACCAAATGTTCTACCATTCTGTTAGCTTCGCTGTTGTTTGGCTCACATTTCAAGGGCCAGCTTCCTTTGTTGTCTCAGGGTTCCTGTGTTTCAATTCTTATTGATGTTTGTAGCTAACCTTCCTCATATTTTAAATGCTGTAGACCACAGAAATGCTGGACTGACTAAATGAATACCTATGAATACCTTGCAGGTCTGCTATTTCATTCCTGATACATACGTTATATATTTTTTTCATATATTGAGATATGGAAATTTTGACCAAGCAGGTTGGCTGAGGTGATAAAAAGGCCAATTTGCATTTTTGAAGTACTTAGTGTATATGTTGGCCACAGGAGGTATCATGGTTTTCCTCATTTCTACCTGGATGATTCTAGGATAATTCAGTGAAAGAGGCAAAGTTTGCTTTCTGAGAAGTTATTTTTAATTCAGCATGTATCTTATTCAATAATGGTATTCCAGTTTATGAACCAGTCATCCTGTACTTATTGTAATTACCTAGTACAGACAAGATGCTATGCTGTATGCCTGTGCTTAACCTGCCATTGAGGTTTTATTTTGACGCATTGAAGGCTGGCATCACATTAGTAAGTTTATATCAAGGGCCTAATGTTGTAGAAATGTGACTTGATGTGCATTGAGTTTCTGTTATTAAAAATTGTTGTCATAAAGGAATGCCCTGTTTTTCTGGCATGTAAAAGCAGAAATATGGGAATTTGTCTGAAGCCAAGCAAATATGGTTGCTTTTAATGCCTGTATTGAAGTAAATGGATGTAACTTTCAGTAAATGTGATCTAGATGGAAATATGATAACTGATGGCAGTGCCAGTTTGTTAGTAGCTTGTGGTATCAGTAGTATTGTAAGGAATGCCATAGCTAATAGCTGAAGACGAATCATGTATGTTGGTTGTGGTGTAGTGTTAGTGATAAGATTATGGTGATATTTTATGTACTGTTGAATATTCTGTAGTTGTTTAAGTACACACCAGTTCATAAATCAATGATGTATAAGTTTAGGAATCAGTATAGTGTTTCTTGAGAACTATTTTATTTTAAAAAGGCTGCGAGCACACAGCTGACATGTTGTCAAAGTGTGTAATTTTTTTTCCCTGTTTCAGGTGGCTCCTTTTATACATTGGCTTGAAGAAGCTGATGAAGAGTCAGATGAATCGGGCAGTGACTGAATCATGACTCAGAATTACGATAAACTCCTTGTTACTGTCTCACACATTAATAAACGTGAAAGTTATAAATGCCACAGGTTATTTATTTGTGAATAATGACTATTAATGTGTGTCAGTCACATTGTAACTTTAATCATCTCTTTCTGGGTAAAGTCCCATGATTGGGTGAAGAGACTGTTTAGACTTAAGAGGAAGGGAGTAATGGAAGGAAAGAGAGCAGTGTACAAAGAATTTTTGTTGTTGAACTCCTTATACATTGCTCTCCATCCTAAATGTAATATATTATCAGAACCCTGTGTGGTTCATTGCCATATTAATTCTGCCACTGGTTCATGTTATGAGCCAGTTGAATCCATTCAACTTTCTCACTTCTTGATTCCTTACGACTTGTATTATTCTAAGACTGAAGGAAAGGTAATGGGTGTGCGAAGTATGATTTGGATTGGTTTGGGGTACAGATCTGGTGGGGCAAGGATGACATGAAAGCGGGTGAGTATATAGAAGCAGGTCTCATTTTATGCCAGGGTTATATTCCTGAAAAAGTAGATCAAAATCATGCAAATAGAACACCAAATTCCCATTTAACACAGTGTATTTCCTGGGGGTTAGGGGTTTGACAGCCTCATACTGTATAATGTATGACTGTACCACTAGTGGATATTCGGACCTGTCAAGGAAATGCGTGCTGTATGTTCAGTATATATACATTTATATAGAATATATTTATTTATTTCTAATGCAATAAAAGTGCATGAGACTCACATCCATAGGTATGGTACATTTCATTCCAACAGGACTGTGGTAGTTTTGCTGCACAAACAAGCACTCCGTGTTTCAGATTCTTGGCATTTAATGCTGTCTCAACACTGAACACTTTTTTTTAATTCTATCCACATTATTACAAATTGTACATATGCTATTATGAGTGAGTCTAACATTACTACATATGTCAACAATTTGTTCACCTTATTCAAGTTGGCTTATTACATCTAACTTCTCTTCAATTTGGATTGTAGTTCAATGACATTTTACTTGGCTTTCACTAGGTGACATACAATTACATTTCTCACTCATGTTTGTAATGTCCAGTGTTGTTGAAGAGGAAACTAAATGGGCTCTATGATTATATCACCAATGTTTTCAAAACATACAAGTGACTAATGGCAGTGATAACACTTTCTGCTAGTCTACTACAGAAGAAACGTGCGACCACGAATCATCTATGCCAAATCACGTTAAACTGAAAATTATTGCTTAAATTCAAAAAGTGGCATAAATTTTCATGTGGCGTTGAAGTGAAATTTCATACAATGAGACCTGCTTATATTTCATTTCTCTCATTCGGCAGTGGAATTGCATAAAACGTAAAAGGTTCATTAAAGTTCTCTCTAGAGGGTTCTACTTAAATTGAGTAGAAATATCTGCCTGTGTTAAAAAACTAGTAACTTGGGGCATGCCTGTGACATTACAGTTTTGAGGCAGGAGTGGTTAGTACAGTTTATAGTCATGGTCAGGGTGGTTTGTTCAGACTTGGGACGTTCCCCATCAGAAGATAGATATGTTATGGGGAGTATTGAGCTGCTGAGGCGGACGACTTCCTTCCACATGTAGGAAGACCAAGAATGGAAGATAAGATTTGCTCATGGAACCTTTACATTTTTCATCATGAGAAAATAAATAAAAAGGGTATAAATCTTCAATCAGATGGTATTGGTCATTCCACTGTTTCAGAACGGTATGGTTTATTAACCATTTAACATATTAAAAGAGCACTGAACTGAAAGTTACCCCCAGAACACTGGGCCAGTTCCAAGCTAATGTTTTTTTTGCATTAGTTTTATTGTGGGGTATGGCTTGCTATATAACAGCCATAAGGATATATATTTTTCGTTGCTGATACCACCATTCAACTTCATCTGTTGGAGAATCTGGCATTACCAAGTCTAGAAGAAGACTTGCAGCAAGTTGAACCAACATTATTTTGGATGAGATGTAGAATAGTTATATGTGCACATGATTATGTGGCCTCCAAACATCACGAGATTTGAAGTATCATAATTTTATTGTGTGCGTGTCAAAGTTGGAATATAAAGATACATAGAGGGTAGAAAGTAAACTTTAATGACTGCAGCCTATTATGCTCACTGTGAGAGCTGTGCAGACCCCTTCGCCCCGCCGCAAACAAATGAGCACGCCTAAGACAATATCAGCCTATTTGAAACGTGGTGTCACTCTCATTGAACCAACATTATTTTGGATGAGATGTAGAATGGTTATATGTGCACATGATTATGTGGCCTCCAAACATCACGAGATTTGAAGTATCATAATTTTATTGTGTGCGTGTCAATGTTGGCATATAAAGATACATAGAGGGTAGAAAGTAAACTTTAATGACTGCAGCCTATTACGCTCACTGTGAGAGCTGTGCAGACCTCTTCGCCCCGCCGCAACCAATGAGCACGCCTAAGACAATATCAGCCTATTTGAAACGTGGTGTCACTCTCATGGTAGTAGTATTTCAAGTATTTGATAACAAAGTGCTGAATACGTGTATCACATTAAAAGATTTAAGTAAGAAACTGGCTTTACGAATACTACAAGTGAATAAGCGTTATGTGTTTGCATTTAACGCCATTCAGTGCCATGTACAGCAGCGAGTTGCCCATGGTTCACACGATGGCCCTGTGCATCGGCGCTATGTGCATTCATGTTCTCGAATTGAAGGCTATGAAACAATAGAAGGCGAAATATTCCATTCTGTGCATTCTTATATTATGTAATGAATAAATACTGTGCATTTGACTGGTGCAATTAAACAGATGTGTGATAAATGAGGGCGAAATGCGTTTATTATCCGTGGTCCTAGTCAGGGGGTATGTGATCTGTGATCAATGGCGACGGGAGAGTGGTACATGTTGTCCGTTATGAACGTGCTGTGGAGAGTTGCATGTCTGCTCGAAGTTTGAAACGACAACTGTTTAGAAATCGACACGTTTGTTACGGTCTCTGATGCCGAAATGGGTAGTCGAAAATTAAAAGAAGCGTGAGTATTAATTGTAAATAGACTGTGTTGCAAATGTTGTGAAATGAAGTTCCAACATGTATCAGTGAGAAAAGTTATTTTTTTCGGTAGTTGCTGTAATAAGAATGCTTTTGCGTGACGCACACTTTCGAATTTACGAATATGCGTAATTAATTCACTGTGGCTAAACATTGTTTTGTTTTTGTAGGTTTGAAGTTGAATCAAAATATGCTGCTTTTTACACGGGCGGACAGATTGAGGTAAGATGAACCGGAAAATGAATATACTTCCTCTTGTCAGCGACTGAGAGGCGCGAAACTTACTACTCAACTCCATCTAGTAATGAGGTTAAGAGTGAGAGTAGTTATACTTCCTACCCCTCCTTCATGGCATGAAGCTCAGGGACATCCCATTCGTATCACTTCTTTATCACTGCTGAATGGAATGAACCAACTCTGTATGTATCAGTGATACATTGAACTGTGTTTGCTGGTTGTTCCCCTAAAACCTTGTTAACTGCTATCATGTTGCAGTGGACCAGCAATGGACAACAGCTACTCTGCCAGTGTGGAGGGTCAGTTAAAGTTTTGGACATTGAACAGGGCCGTGTCACTGCATTAATAGGTGTGAATGAAGAGGAAGAAGATGGTGAGGACATTATTAACACCTTTTTGTTGAGTCCAGACAATGAACATATTGTCTCAAATCACAGAAGTGGCCTTTTCAAGCTCTGGAAATGGAGAGGTGTGTTTACTTTTATTTATAGTTTAATTTTTTATTTTCTTTAGTAGATACTTGATGTGTGCGATTTCAATACATATTTTTATGATAATACAGTTAACAGATGTGCTATTATATCAAAATAAAGGTATGTGGTTTGAAGGTGTATGGATAAGCAAGCGGGCAGGATTCCGTACATTCAGCGTGTCAACACTGGAAGAATGGTAAGGGTTGGATTCATATTTGAGCTTTTCATGTCTTTTTGCATCTTGGAGGCTGGCCAGGTGGCTCAAATGCCTTCTGCAGATGATGGACAGCAATATAACTGTGGGTTTGTTTTATAGGAGACTGTCAAATCTGTGGCTAATGGTGCTGCACCACTTATTTATTTGATGTGTTTATACATTTATCTGTTGTGTGCCATTTATATAAGGACAATGTTATTTACTTATATTGGGCATTCAGAGATATTAAGTATTCAAGTTCACCTTCTGAATGAGAAGTAATTAGAATTAGTTGTCATCTTTGTCTTCATATGTCATTATTGCATATGGTATGGAACACTGGGTCAGCTCATAAGTGTCTTATACATTGATTTAAATGTCTCTTAAATGGCTGTTGGAAATTTATAGAAACAAACAGAAGAATTGATCACATTTTCTAATATAGTTTCAAATTATTTATTCTTCACATTCTTTAGACAGAAGCCTGATAAAGCAATGGAAGAGTGTACACAAAGGTCCAGTGTCACAGCTGGCTTTAAGTAAAGATGGCTTGCTGCTGGCCAGTGGTGGTACAGATTCGAATGTTAGAATCTGGGACCTTGAACATCATACATGCACCCACAACCTGCGAGGGGCTCAGGGAGTTATCAGGTTTGGAATTTGTTTATTTTAGTTTAATAACCTTGGTTCTTTTTAAACAGAGTGAGTATAGGTTGCCTTAAGTTGATTAGCATGTATTTGTGCACATAGGGAAATTTGTGTATACACAGTCATTCTGGGTGAATGTCCTGCAAGAACTTCATTTGTGGTTGTGATGATTTATTTATTTATATTTTACATTCCATGGATATTTTGGGATAAACCCCATTTAGATATAGGAATAGTCAACATAGATATGAATACACTATATAATGTCATGATGTGTATGCTATATCAAGCATCGGTTGTAGCACAGAAATAGAACAATCCAACACAAGTCAATCAATCACACATTAATAATATGAATAATCTGACAACATAATTACTATACTACACATAAGAGAAAGCAGAACTACATAATAATTCATCAGAGGAAATAAACATAAATAATTTAAGGATAGATAATGAATTAAAGTTGTTGAGAATAAAATTATTTATATTAAAATTTGTATAAAATTTATATAAAGTTACATAAAAGTACCAAGATCACTCCTAGAAATCCAATCAAAATATTCATCAAGTGTATAAAATGAACCCACAAAAAAATCTTTTTAGAGTTAATTTAAATATTTTTACAATCCAAGATAAGTTTTTAATATTGTGGGGTAAATGATTGAAAATTTTAATTCCAGAGTAATAAACTCCTTTTTTATATTTAGTCAGTTTTGTTGTTGGATATACGTCCGACCTGTGTCGAGTGTTGATAGAGTGAACTGCAGAGTTAGATATAAAGTGTTCTGTATTCTTGACTGCAAACAATAATGACAATATGTGCTGGCAATGTAATGGGAGAATGTTATTTTTTTAAACAGTTCATGACATGATACTCTGTTGTCAACATTCATGATAATTCTTATTGCTCTTTTCTGTAATTTGAAATTATTATTACTGTGGTACAAATTACCCTAGAAAATTATACCATAGGCTATGATGGAATGCACATAAGAAAATAAATTGTTCTTAAGTCCCTTGTGTAAATAACAGATTTCATAGATCTAATTACATAACATGCTGTGTTTAGTTTAGAACTTAGCTGGTTGGTATGTGTTTTCCAGGATAGTGTGCTATCCAAAGTGAGGCCCAAGAACTTTGTACAACTAGTAATATCGATAGGGTTATCTCTATAACTAATATGTGCAACAACTGCAGGTTTAGATTTTGCCGTAAATTGGATATAGTGAATTTTATGGAAGTTTAGTGTTAATGAATTGATTTGGAACCAGTTCCTCATTTTTTCAATTACTGTATTAATTTTATCTTTAAAATCTGTAAGGTTAGAGTGAGTAAAGATTATGTTGGTATCATCCGCAAATATGGTTGGTTTAGATATATCATTTGTTACGCCTGGTAAATCATTAAGGTAGAGTAGAAAAAATAATGGTCCGAGAATTGATCCTTGTGGGACTCCTTGTTTTACTCTTCCTCATTCAGAGAAACAGTTTCTTGAGCGTTTTGGTGATCATGAAATGGAGTGGACTCAGGAAAGTGTCATAGAATTTATCGAAACCTAGTGTCAGTGCCATACTTTCTTGAACAGAAATGGCTTTCCTGAGCGGTGTCCTTTTTCGAAATTTTTTCTCTAATCAAATTAATTAAAAATTCAAATCCACTGGGAGACATTCTGGTGAAATTCTTATATAACCCACTGACCAACTGAAAATTCAAGTCTGCCAGCAAATTTGAACTGCTGTACACTTCCCTGTTTGTGTACAGTTGCCTTTGCCACCACCACCATTTTTTTTTTTTCTATTTCTTTAAAGCATAATACATATAAATGTTCGAAGCCGCTGCTAACTGCAAAGAGATCCTTCTGGCTTCCGTTACAAACTGGGAACCCCGTGGTGTAACGCTCGCCAGTTACTTTTACGCCGTGAGGCACAGGATGAAAGTTTGGCTTGTAACTGTATCATGTCAGTCACTCGCAACGTTATGTCATTACGGTATGCGGTAACGTTAAAAGTGTGTACCCACCTTAAGAAGTTACCAGTGTTAGTTTAGACTTGTTACATGATTGTTACTTATTTTTACAGGACCTTTTGTGTGGCAAGTACCATGTGTCACTTCCTGATTGCTAGCTTAGCCATAAAATGTGGCTGATGCACTGATCTGCCCACAACCATACTCTCATAGAGAGGTTGTTATATCAGTTGGTGTCATCTACATACATTTCACAGCTATTCACATTTGTCAGGTACACAAGTCATGGGACCCACACTGTGTATAGTTCATTACAAATGAGAGGCCATCATTTTATTGTTTCTTGTCCTGCATTACTTCTATTTATTCTGTAACAATTCTCAACAATGTGTAGTTTCTTTGAAATTCATTGAAGGATGTTTGGTAGAAATCAAGCTGAAAATAAACAAATTTTACATACAACACTACTAATTTTTGCTGAAAATTTTGATATTTGCAGTGTAGTGCAGTTTAAC